>Ga0272441_10013829_pt1 | contig 11553 bp, 10 predicted proteins | sample SSMProp6N_FD_193582 | JGI IMG/M metagenome (GOLD analysis project Ga0272441, IMG submission 193582) | Marine sediment archaeal communities from Little Sippewissett salt marsh, Falmouth, MA, United States - SSM-Prop-6N | ecosystem: Environmental > Aquatic > Marine > Wetlands > Sediment ... | reverse complement strand
TCGATCGCGCTAGGCGGAACCTCGACGGCCACATTGTCAGGTATCTGGACTGATGATGCCCGATCGGTCTCCGTTCATATGTCGGCGACCCTCGACGACTTCGAACACGCGACCGCCTCGCTTCGCATCGACGAACGACCTGCGGACGTGTCGCTCACCATCAAGGTCAAGCTCGCCGAGCTCACGTTGGCCGACGGCTCGATTGCCGTGACGAAGCGCCTCCCTTCCGCCGGCATCACGGCGGAACTCGGCATGAACGGGGACGGCCTTGCGCGGTGTGCGCTCCGGATCAGCTTCGACTTTGGGATGTGGGCGACTCGCACACCCAACCTCCTCCCCCACCCCGAGTTCATTGCTCTCCCACCGGAGATCCAGGCCGGCGAACCCGTCACGCTGGATGCCTCCGCTTCCGCTGATCCGGACGGAGAGATCGTCGAGTATTGGTGGGACTTCGGGGACGGCACCGCAGATCTCGGGCCCACCGTGGTCCACGTTTTCTCGACACCCGGGATGCACGAGATCACGCTCACGATCGCCGACGACGATGGCGCCATCGCAGTACTCGTCGGCTCGCTGGTGGTATGGGAAGCAAACAGCGCTCCGGTTGCGGCCTTCGTCTGGGAGCCGGTCTCCGACGTCGGCACGCGCCTTCCGAGGCCACCCCGCACGGGCGACATCCTTCGTCTCGACGCATCGGAGTCCTACGACCCAGGTGGGCTAGAGCTTGAGTACCACTGGGATCTGAACTCAGACGGCGCCTTTGAGATCATGACTCGTGAGTCGATCGTCGTCGTGGACTCCATGGACGCGGGATCCCGACCGGTGACCCTGCGTGTCATCAACTCGGAGGCTCGCGCCGACGCCGTTATGCACGCCATCGCGATCGGCGAGCCGAAGCCGCCCGAGGCCAACTTCGATATGACGCCGACCACGCCTTCCATTCTCGATCCGGTTCGCTTCACCGACACGTCGGTGGATGTGGATGGCCACGTTGTTGCCTGGGAGTGGGACTTCGGGGATGGGCGATCCTCTCGCGACACGGAGGTTATCCATCGTTACGAGGCGCCCGGGGTATACACTGTCAGCCTCACGGTCGGCGACGATGACGGACTAGACGATACCCGTCGGCGCACACTGGAGATTGCCCGTGTTCCACAGATCACCGCCGTCAACGATGTCTGGGTACTTGCCATTGGCATCTCCGACTACGAGAGCGTCACTGATCTCCTGTACGCGCGCGATGACGCCACAGCGATCGCTCGCTGGGCACTCGACGAGGGCATTCCGCCTGACCGGATTCGCCTCCTCACCGATGGCGAAGATACGGAGCTGGGCCCCGAGGGTCCCGAGACGAAGCGCGCCACCCTGGTCAATGTACGAGAGGCGCTTGGCTGGCTGCGACGCGCCGCGAGAGCGGACGATCTGGTGATGATCTTCTTCTCCGGACACGGCTACCAGGGCCAAGATGATGGGAGTGACGAACGAGACGGCGTTGACGAGTTTTTCGTCCTCGTCGATAGCGTCGATGGGGCTGTCGATGACACCGCCCTGCGCGACGACGAATTCGGGCGCTTCCTGGACCGGCTTGTCTCGAATCATGTCCTCGTGTTCTTCGACGGCTGCTACTCTGGAGGGCTCTCGAGGAGCCTTCCGAGCGGCCAACGGCCGATCGGCGAAGCGCCAGACATCTTCAAGGACTTTTCGCTCGAAGGGCGCTTGGTCCTCTCCGCCTCCGGCGAAACGGAGGAAGCGTTCGAGTCCCCTGCACTCGGTCACGGGGTCTTTACTCACTTCGTACTGGAAGGGCTTCGCGGCAGCGCTGACCTCAACGGCGATCGGCACATCACGGCCTGGGAGCTCTACGAGTTCCTTCTCGCGGAGGTTCCCGCTTTCGTTCGGAGAGAGCGCGGCGCCAATCAGACTCCGCACATCGTGGGCGAGGGTGACGTTCGCGTACTGGTCGCGGCTCAGCCGCTGGCCGTAGTCGCCGCCTTCTCGTACGGCCCGACTGTGCCTTTTGCCGGAGGGCCGACGGTTTTCCGCGACGAGACGATCGAGCCTCACGACATCTCCCAGTGGACATTCGGAGACGGCGCGACTTCAAGCCGGCCCACTCCAGTCCACGTCTACGAGGAGCCCGGCGAGTACTCCGTCACGCTTTCGGTCATCGGCTCCTCGGGCGTGCTCTCCGAGGCCACACACACCGTCACTGTCGCTTCATCGGGACGCATCATCGAGGAGAACCAGGCTCTATGGGTTGTCTCTCTCGGACGCCGAAACGGGATCGAGATCGGCGACCAACTCACCGTCCTGCGGGGCGAGGAACTCAAGCCGCTTGCCACCCTACAGGTCATCGAGCTTCTCGAGGGCAACGCGGCGGTCTGCCAAGCGATCGGCGCGCATCAGGATCTCGCCCCGGGAGACCTGGTGCGATCGCTCCCGGAATCGGGCTTGCCGTAGTCCCGACGCCAGCGCACCTACTCCTGTAACTCCAGGGTCAACAGGAACGCGCGCCCCTCGCGATGCACCTTGAGCACGACGCGTTCCCCAGGGCTCTTGGTGGCGAGGAAGCTCGCCAGATCGGCGCAGCTGTTAATCGGGACGGCGCTAATGTAGGTGATGACGTCGCCCTCTCTCAGGCCTTTCAGCTCTCCGATCGTCCCCGTCACAACGTTCGAGATCCGCACACCCGCGCCAACGGTCTCCTCACACAGGAATCCGAGGCCAACCTCTCCACGAGCATAGGCGTACTCGATCCGCTCGACGGGCATGCGCGTCGCCGATCGGAACGGGATTTGAACGGTTGGCTGGTCGATCAATTCGGCCGCCTCGGTCCCCTTAACGGAGTCTTGTGCGACCACATCGGGTACGTAGACGTGCACGCAAATCGACCCCCGCTGTTCCGCGAGCGGCGAGTGAGACTGACTCGGCACGCCAAAGCGAAATGCTAGCGCCTCATCCGTGCTCACCTGCCAGCCGGAGATCTGGACGATCTGACCAGGGAGGAGGACCCACTTCTTGTCTTCGGACGTTCCGACGACCTCTGTGCTGCCGTTCGTGTTGAGGCCATCGATCTCCAGCACGATGCCTAGGAGACTCTCGGTCGTGTTCCTCAAGACGACGCGATACGCTTCGTCCAGATTCGGTGTAACTCCGAAGCTGTGGACAAGAGCGTATTCGACGTTCTCGATGACGTGACAGCCTGCGGCGTCTCCATCCCCCGCATCGCACGCTTCCTGGATCTCGCTGATGCGAGCCGCATCCATTGCAGGCAGCGGATCGATGCGAACCGCAACGAGAGACGGCTCGAGCGTTTCCCAGCTCCCGAGCCCAAGAAAGCCCCACGACCGGAACACCTCGACCTCCACGTCAATGTATCGCCCGCTCGCCGCGCCAACGGCTACCGAAAGCCCAACGAGCAAGGCGACAGCGATGGCGCTTCCCCCTCGTATCCGTCTCATGGTCCCCTCCTCCGTCCGTACACGAGTGCAAAGAGACACGTCCAGCTCGTGTTCGACCGATTATAGAAGCCCTGGCATCGTCCGCGCCACGATTGCCCCTCCACGAGACGACTATCTTGGAAGCGTGACGCCAGCCTGATCCTGATAGCCACCCCCGGCCTCCTTCTCGCCGTAGGTGCGATCCGGGCGCTTCCCGCGGAAGAAGACGACCTGCGCGATGCCCTGCCCGACGTGAAGTCGGATCGGAAGCGGAGAGACGTTGGCCAGTTCGATCGTGAGGATCCCCCGCCACCCGGGTTCAAGAGGCGTCACGTTGACGAGCAGCCCGCACCGTGCGTAAGAGCTCTTGCCCCAACAAACGCCGCACACGTCATCGGGCATCGCGAAGCGTTCGACCGATTCCGCCAACACTTGCGAGTTCGGCGACAGCTCGAAGGCGCCGTCCACCTCGAGCTGCCGGAAGTGACTGTCGGGGAAGTCGATTGGATCAAGAACCGCATTCACACCGCCGAGCGGCACGAGGAACCGTCGGCCGAGCCGTAGGTCATACCCGAAACTCCCCAACCCGTAGGAGGGTCTCCCCTGTTGCGTCCCCACGAACGGGGACAACATGGGCACGGCTCCGGCACAGAGTTCACGAATCTCACGATCACTCAAGACTCCGTCCGCCATCACTCACCCTCCTCGTCGTCCAGAAGCTCAGGATGTGCGACCTGTCGCAGAATCTCCTTCGCGAAGATCGCCCACTCCGAGAGCCTGTGCCCCTTCCGTTGTCGCATCACGCGCTGCAGTGACATGTAGTTCTGGCACACGATCCGCCGCTGCAGGAACGATTCAGGCAGATCGCGCTTGACTTGCTCCCAGGCTTTCTTCTCGATCAGCCGGTTCAGATGTGCCAGATGGCCCGGCGGAATCGGGTACGCGAAATCCTCTTGCCCGAGCTGGCGCGCCGTCATCGTGTGCATCGTCGATTCGCTCTGTTTCGTCACGCCAACCCGGTACGTGTCGTATTGCTGCCAGAAGTAGCGCGGCGCGTCGACGTCAAGCCAGATCACGATCGACTCCAGGAACTTGTTGTGTCCGTCGCCTAGGAATCGAAGCCGTTGCGCGACGGCCCCCATCCCACGCGCCTCCTGCCCATAGGAAAGGGACAGCCCGAGCAGGGCCGTCTCGTATCCGTGTTCCTCGATCACCAGAACTCGCATCACTCCAACGCCTTCCCTTCCTTCCGGCTTCCGGGCTTCACGATCGGCACTCCCGCTTGACACAGCGGACAAACCTCCTGCTCGTACGTCGGGATCGAGAGCGTCAGAACGGAGTCGATCGGCCAATCATCGATCCGTCCTCCCTCGGATCGATCCACGATGGCCCCCACTGCTACAATGTCCACGTCAACGGCTCGAAGCAGCCCAATCAGCTCCCTCGTCGTCCGCCCCGTCGTGATGACATCCTCGATCACGGCCACCCGCACACCCCGCTCGATGGAGAATCCTCGGCGCAGATGGAACTCACCATTCCCCACTCGCTCCGGAAAGATGAACGGACATCCAAGCTGCCTGGCAACTTCATATCCAATGACCAGGCCGCCAAGCGGCGGGGACAAGACGCACTCGACCCCTGCCGGGCCGAGTCGTCGGACGATCTCCTCCGCCAGCGCCCCTGCATCGCGTGGGTGCTCCACCGCCTTCGCACACTGGATGTACTGCGCAGAGTGCAGTCCTGAGGACAGCAGGAAGTGACCGCTCTGCAGCGCCCCGGTCTCTTCGAAGAGACGCATCCACCGTTCCCGACTCATCACTCACCGAGCCTTCGAAGGCTCGTTTTAAGTTCCGCTGCCGCCTGCCCCGGGTCGGAGCTTCCGAGGATCGCGCGCGAGACGCTGACGATGATCCGCTCATGCCCGTCCGCCGCGTCTAGGAACGCACCGAGATCCGCCCCTTGGGAACCCACACCCGGCACCAGCCAGAGCAGACTCGGGTCCACGATGTGCATCGCCGAAACCCAGCTCGGTCGCGTCGCGCCGACGACGAGGCCAATCCGCCCCGGGTACTCAAGGGCAAGTCGCGCCGCCATCTCCGCTACGCGCACGCAAACCGGAGGCTCCCCGTGACACGCAATCTCTTCGGCGGAGGGATTCGACGGAAGCGCGAGGAGGAAGGCGAACAGCCCTTTCTCCACAAACGGACGGACCGCGTCCACGCCCATGTACGGCACCACGGTGATGGCATCAGCTCTCATCACATCCGCCGCGGCCTTCGCGTACTCAGCCGCCGACGAAGCGATGTCGCCACGCTTCGCGTCGAAGATGACCGCGCGCCCCGCATCGTGCAGCACCTCTGTGAGCTCTTGAAGAAGCGCCACTCCACTCGCCCCCATGGCTTCGTAGAACGCCGCGTTCGGCTTGTAGGCGCAGGCGTGCGGAAGCGTCTCCTCGACCGCCCGTCTCAGGAACTGCCCCACACCGCTGGAAGCCCGACCGAATCGCTCCTGAACGAGCTTCTCGTGAGGGTCCAAACCGACGCAGAGCTTCCCGCCCGAATCCGACATGCCCCGCTCAAGAAGATCGACGAACATCCTTGTCTCCTCTCTGCGCCGCCCCGAGAACCTCGCCGATAGACTGCATCCCCCGTTCGTCTAACCACCTGGCAAGCTCCCCCGTCAGTCGGGGTCCCACCTGCGGGTCGGCCATCATCCCGAAGCCGATCCCGACCAAGTCTGCGCCCGCCATCAGCATCTCTACCAGGCTGCCAAGTTCGACCACGCCCCCTGTGCCGACGATCACGGCCTCAGGGAATGCGCGCCGAACCTCGAACACCCTGGCAAGCGCGATCGGTAGGATCGCCGGGCCGCTCAGGCCGCCGAAGACCTTTCGTAGAAAGGGGCGGCCCGCTCTCCAGTCAACCCGCATTCCGCGAAGAGAATTGACCAGCGTGACCCCATCTGCTCCGGCATCGAGCGCAGCGCTCGTCGATGAAAGCAGATCGCCCGCATCACCGGGAAGTTTGGCGAGAAGCACGCCCGCAAACGCCCCTCTGGCCGCGCGTACGTACGCCCGAACTGATGTCTCGTCCGCTCCGATCAGGCCGCCGGAGATATTCGGGCAGGAGAGATTCAGCTCCATTGCCTGCACCGTCGGGAACTCGCCCAAGGCGTCCACCAGTCGACCCAGCGCGTCGGGAGAGGAGGCAGCTACGCTGATGATGACTTGAGTCTCCAGCTCGGCCAGATGCGGCAGCACGTCACCCTGGAACACATCGAGTCCCGGATTGTCCAAACCGATGGAGTTCAGCGCACCAGCCGGACAATCGACAAGCCTGGGCTGCGGATTGCCGACTCTCGGTTCGGGGGTGATTGTCTTCGTCGTCACCGCGCCGACCCGCGTTAGATCGACGTTCCCCCGGAGCTCGAGTCCAAAGCCGGCCGGCCCGGACGCCAGGACCACGGGCGAGGAGAATCGGATGCCCCATCGCTCGATCGTCACGTCAGCCAAGACAGCTCCTCCAGCGCGAACAGCGGACCCTCTCTACAGATGCGCTTTGGTCCACTCGCCGTCCCTACGCGGCAGCCAAGGCACGTCCCGATGCCGCAGCCGACGCGCGCCTCGAGCGACACGTAGACGTCCGGCTCCCCTCGATACTCTTGCGCAAGAAGTCGCAGCATCGACTCGGGACCACAAGCCAGGATGCCGAGCCCCGGCTTCCAGACGGAGCGCAGCCTCTCCGTTGCACGCAGTCCGGTCACCTCCTCGATCACTAGAGGGATGTCGGGAAGAAGATCGCACGCGTCCGCCGTGCGGAAGCCATAGACGCCCGTCGCAGCAAGATACGGGTGTTGCTCGGCGAAGCACAACATCGGTGCAATACCACTCCCGCCGGCAACCAACACGTAGGATCGATCCATCGAGATCGTGGACGCGTAAGGAACACCGTAAGGTCCTCGCACATCAAACGGTGTCTTGATCGGACAAGCCGAAAGCTTCTCACGAACCCTGCCCTCCGACTTCACGAACAGCTCCAATCTGTCGCCACCCGCGGACATCACGGAAAACGCCCTCGGGAGGCACGGATCCTCCCCGTATCTCACGAGGACGAACTGACCGGCGCCAATGGAGGTGGGAAGCTCCTCACCCCTCAGCTCCACCCGCGCATATCGGGCGGATCGCATTCTGCTAGACAGGTGTCCTTCTACCCAAGAAAACGGCGACCCGTCGTGGGCCGCCGCTTGATTCGCTTGCGTCTCTTGATCCACCCAACTCCCCCTTCGGCCCATAGGCCGTCGGGAAGTCATCGTACTCAGGCAGGGCACACTGAGTCAAGAATTGCTCAAGGCGCCTACGCAGCCTTGCTGCCTTCCGGACCGCTGAGCCGCCGCTTCTCCTTTTCCCACGTGTCCCGCAACGTCACCGTTCGGTTGAAGACGAGCCGGCCGGGCACCGCGTCCGCGTCAACGCAGAAGTAGCCCTTCCGCTCCAGCTGAAACCGCTCACCAGGCTGCGATGAGGACAAGCTCGGCTCCAGTTTGCATCCCGAGACGACAACAAGGGAGTCCGGATTCAAGTTGTCCAGCCAGCTCTTCCCCTCCTCGACGTCATTCGGATCCTCCTTCGCGAACAGTCGATCGTAGAGGCGAACCTCGGCATCGACCGCGTGCTTCGCGGAGACCCAATGAAGCGTCGCCTTCACCTTCCGGCCGTCCGGCGCATCCCCGCCCCGCGTAGCCGGATCGTACGTGCAGCGAAGCTCGACGACCGCTCCATCTTCATCTCGTACGACCTCCTCACAGCGGATGAAGTAGGCGTAGCGTAGGCGCACCTCCCGCCCGGGGGCGAGCCGGTAGAACTTCTTCGGCGGGTCAACCATGAAGTCTTCCCGTTCGATGTAGAGCTCTCGCGAAAACGGGATCTGGCGAATCCCGGCGCTCGGATCCTCCGGATTGTTGACCGCGTTCAACGTCTCCTCCTCCCCTTCAGGGTAGTTGGTGACGACGACCTTCAGCGGATCGAGGACGCCCATCACGCGGGGAGACGTCCGGTTTAGCTCCTGGCGGACACAGTAGTCTAAGAAGGATGCGTCGACGAAACCTTCCGATTTCGTCACCCCGAGTTCGTCGATGAACGTTCGCAGCGCTTCAGGCGTGTAGCCGCGCCGCCGCATCCCGCGGATCGTCGGCATCCGTGGATCGTCCCATCCTTCCACGTGGGACTCTTCGACCAGCTGTCGCAGCCTTCGCTTGCTCATCACTGTGTGTGCGAGATTCAGACGCCCGTACTCGATCTGCCGAGGACGAGCCGACACTGGAAGATGATCGAGGAACCAATCGTAGAGCGGACGGTGGTTCTCGAACTCGAGGCTGCAGGTCGAATGTGTGATCCCCTCGATTGCGTCCGACTGCCCGTGCGTCCAGTCATAGGTCGGATAGATGCACCACGCGTCGCCTTGTCGGTGGTGGGTCGCTCGGAGGATGCGGTAGAGAACCGGGTCACGCATGTTCAGATTCGGATGCTCCATGTCGATCTTGGCGCGTAGCGTTCTCGATCCGTCCGCGAATTCCCCCGCACGCATCCGACGGAACAAATCGAGATTTTCTTCGACCGGCCGATCACGGTACGGACTCTCCTGCCCAGGCGGCGTATCGACTCGGCCACCGTCACGAGCCGCGGTCCCCCGATACTCGCTGATCTCCTCCGCGGACAGATCGCAGACGTAGGCGTGACCCTGCTCGATCAGATACTCGGCCCACGTGTAGAGTTGCTCGAAGTAGTCCGAGGCGAAGAAGAGCCGGTCTTCCCAGTCGACGCCGAGCCACCGCATGTCCTCGATGATGCCGTCGACGAATTCCTGTTCCTCCGCAACCGGGTTTGTGTCGTCGAAGCGTAGGTTGAACTTCCCACCGAACTCCTCCGCGATGCCGTAGGCGAGCAGAAACCCCTTCGCGTGGCCGATGTGGATATACCCATTCGGCTCAGGAGGCCACCGCGTGTGCGCCCTGCCCCCGTTCTTCCCTACTGCGATGTCCTCCGCGACAATCTGACGGATGAAGTCCCGCCGCTCTGCCGTCTCCCGATTCACGCGCTCTGCCCCATCTGATGTCGACCTCCTGCATGGAGAGTACTTGGATGACCAGAGTCTACAGGCCCGTCGGGAGATCAACCAGGACCGGCAATCCAGAGATGGTCGGGAGACGCGGAAGGACCACCCTGCCCACGAACCCATCAACGGGAGGCCTTGATGACATCGAAACGAACCCTCGGCCCAGTGCCGTACGTCTACCCTGTCCCAATCGTCCTGATTGGCACGCTGGTCGACGGCCGGCCGAACTACGCGACCGTCGGAGACTGCGCGATCATGGGGATCAAGCCAGCGCTCCTCGCCGTCTCTCTCGGCGAAGCGCACTACACGACGCACGGCATCCTTGCCAACAGGACGTTCAGCGTGAATGTACCGAAGACCGATGATCTTGTCCTCGTCGATTACTTCGGCCAGGTCTCCGGCCGCGACATCGACAAGTCACAGCACGTCTGCAGCTTCTTCGGAGACCTCGCCACAGCACCGATGATTGCGTCTTGTCCTGTGACCATCGAGTGCCGCGTCGTCGAGGAGCTAATCGTCGAACATCGCCACATCTTCATCGGCGCGGTCGCCCAGACTCACGTCGACAAAGCACGCGTTGCGTCTGATGGAACCATTGATCCGTTGACCGATCTCGATCCGATCCTGTACGCGCTCGACAACCGGTACTACAGGATCGGTCCGCCGATCGGCGTCGGGTACGAAGAAGGACGGCGATTCCCGTCGTGACGTGCCGTCAACCCGAGCCGCTTTGTCTGGCTGGCTGGGTGAACGGACAGGCGGCGATGCAGTTCGAGCAGGCAGCCGTGTTGCGAACCCAGAAGTCGTAGCAGCGATCGGCGTCGACCGCCCAGCGAAGAACACCGGGGCGGTTGGAGGGGCAGGCGACCTCGAACGACGGCTCCCGTGATGCACTGATCGCCCCTGCCTCACACGCGTCAGCGCAGCGGGTACACTTGCGGCACGCCCCCTCAAGCCCGAAATCGACTGGGCGATCCGGTTCGAGCGGAAGATCCGTGAAGACCTTGCACAGCCTGACGCACGGCCCGAACTCGGGCGTCACCAGGAGCCCGTTTCGTCCGAGTTGGCCGAGTCCCGCATCAATCGCCAACGGGATGCTCAATGCGGTGTCATTCCCCATCGGGATCGCACCGTATCGGAGGTTACGCAGGAATTGCGCCATGCACGCGATCGCGAAAGCCATCCGCGAGTAGCCCGTGCCGGTCGCCGCCGCCGATGCGTAGGCCGGCGAGGTCCGGACTGCTTCCTGATCCATCGCAATTCCCATCACGATGGCGTATCCGTGCGACTCCGGGATGTCAATCGGATCGCCGCTCCGGTCGTGTGAATAGACCCAACGCGGATCGGGACGCGTGATGCCCACCACATCGGCTCCGAACATGGTCGCCGTCTTCTTGACCTCGGCGCTCATGATCGCCGGGTCGTCGACCGTGTACCTTCCGGCCTGCATCATCGCGCTGTCTGCCTGACCAAGGCGCCTCCAGGAGAAGGCTCCGCCAAAGCAGTCGTGGACGGTCCAAGATGCCAGAAGCCGGGCGAACTCGACATGGGAATAGCCCGTCTCGCCCTTCGTGATCCGCTTCATCGCCCCTGCGCGATACTCCTCGCCGAAGAACGAGGCGTTCTTGTCCCAGTGCAGTCGCGCGAAAATCGTGTCACGCTCGTCGAATTGCGCTAGCACCTCAGGGTCGACGACGTACTGCGGCGCTCCCGGGTCACCGTGGATCGAACTCGCAGCTTGATCTGCCCAGGCCACGTGGATCATCCCCCTTAGACGTCCAGGCATCGTAACAGAGAAGGATGCTGGGCAAGAGCTAGGAAACGCAGCTCTTGCCCAGCATCAAGCGGAACCCAGAACCCGAAGGTTCTAGATTGACTACTCAGTCCCTACGGTGGTGTCTGCTTCTTCGCTCCCGCCCAGGAGGCCACCCAGCGAGAACTCAGCCGAAAGGACCAGGGTGTTGCCTAGCGTCTCCTCGAGAATGTACGCAGCATCCACATAG
>Ga0272441_10013828_pt1 | contig 11554 bp, 13 predicted proteins | sample SSMProp6N_FD_193582 | JGI IMG/M metagenome (GOLD analysis project Ga0272441, IMG submission 193582) | Marine sediment archaeal communities from Little Sippewissett salt marsh, Falmouth, MA, United States - SSM-Prop-6N | ecosystem: Environmental > Aquatic > Marine > Wetlands > Sediment ... | reverse complement strand
GAGAGATAGGAATTGATCTCTACCGCATACCCGCGCGGGATGTAGCTCAAGTGCTGCAACTGCACCTCCTTACAAGCCTTCTGAGCGATTGCATCAGCCGCTCCCGTGCTCAGAACCACCATCGTGACCGGCACGGTCCGTCCTTCTCCGGTTACCGACCTCAGTGAGGGTAGACGTTCGCCACCTCGACCAGTCGCCACTTCCCTCGGATGCGCGCGAGGGCGCAACTGATGTCCCAGTCCCTCTGGAGCAGTTCTGTGGCCTTCCGGGGCACGGAGATGGGGCCGATCACGCCCTCGCCACCACCGAAGCCCTCCAGCCAGAGCCTCCCAGGCTCGATCTTCACGATGGTGTAGTGGTCGAACTCCATGTAGTCCTCATCGGGCAGGTCGCTCGGGTCGAAGAAGAAGTCGCCGACCTCGGCGAGGATCTGCGCGGCGCGGTCGGCCACCGGGAGGAGCCGCGCTGCTTCGGCCCCTCTCTCGGCTCCGTCCCGCGCGTCCTCTTCGCCGATGTAGCCCTTCTCGGCCAGCCACTTCGCCAGCCTCTTCGTGACCGTGCCTGCGGCACCCTTGAGCTCCGCCCCGCACATGACCTTGCGGATCATGAAGTAGTCGAGGAAGAAGCCGATGTTCGGGACGATATGATCGGGCCCGAAGATCCCGCAGAACTCCTTGTGGGCGTCTCCTTCGGCGTTGTAGTGCCGTTCAAAGAGAGCCGATTCCTCCTTCGAGAGGCCCTCGTAGCCGTAACCATCGAGGTGATGGCGCAGCAGGCTGATGACGCTCTCGTACTTCGACACCGTCCTGGGCTTCAGCCGTTCTCTCTGTTCGACCAGGAACTCCTCGAAGACCTGGTCGATCGCAGGATCGGCAACCGGTGGCAACTCGGTACGGTCCGTGGTCATTGCGGGTCCTCCGCGGATCGCCGAAGCTGGCGCTGAGCGTCCTGGAATGAAGCGACAAGCTCGTCTCGCATGATAGACACCTCAGTAGGCGACGGGTTGGCCAGGAGCTCAAGGGTCTCCCTCATCGCCCATTCGGTTGCCCTCAGCCTGTCGGCCGCTGCCATCAGGTGTCGATGAGCGGAACCGATGTCCAGGGGCCTCGGCTCGTATCCCCTGCCGTCGAGCAGGAACTTGATCGCCAGGAGAGCGACCTGCGCGGCGAACTCCGGTGCCGTCTCGACGAAGTCCCTCGCGGCCCTCACGAGTGTGGCGGGGTCGGTCGTGCCTTTGCGGGCGCACTCGAGGGCAACGTCGAGGTGTCCTGCGCTCTTGGCAGCGGCGAACCACTTGCCCTTGCTGCCCCGAGCATTGATAAGGTCCAGGAGGATCTGCCGGGGGTCGCGTTCAGGGTAGCGCTTCGCCGTGTTTCTGAAGATGGCCAGGTACGTCGTCCCAGTCGCTGCCCAGAGCCCGTACCGTTGGTAGGCCTCCTCGCGCCTGCCGGCCTCCAGAAGCGCGCGCTCACAGAAGCGGGTGATCTCGCCTTCTGCGTAGGGGTCCTCGCCGCATTCCTCTGCGTAGGCGATGGCATCGTCCGTGCGGCCTTGCCTCAACAGCGCTTCGGCCAGGAACTTCTCATAGTGCCAGAAACGGTACGGAAGAAACGAGAGCACGTCCTGAAGCTCACTGAACCGCTCGGCCTCCACGAGACAGGAAAGACAAAGGGTTGCGCCAATGACCCAGGCGCCACGCTCGCCGCTCGCCCAGGTCTGTCGCAGCAGTGGGAAGATGCGGTTCGCCCACTCGCTGGCGAGGTCAGCGAACACGCAGATGTCACCCCATCGGCCCTCGACCGGACTCAAGTAGTTGACCCCGTCCTCCACCAGAGCCTGGTAGAGCCGCTCCATCCACTGCTCACGGGTCTTCCTCTCGGCTGGCGCGGCGATGAGTAAGGGGATGAGAGCTTCGAGCGTCCGGTTCACCGCGTTGCCGAGGGCGCCCGAGGAGCTGTCAACGTGCTGGAGTGCTGGCCAGATGCGCTCCATCAACATGACAACGCCGCCGCCAGCAGCCAGAGGATCGGGCTTGGCCGCCTTCTGGATTTCGGTGACGGCTTCCTTGAGGCGCTTCGTGGCAAGGGCACTGGCTCGCCAGCCGTACGCCTCGCTCCTGAATCGAGCCGTGAAGGCCCACTTGTATCCTGGCGCCATGCCGTTCGCCTGCCTTTCTCGTCTGGCATGGTAGGAGGTCCGTGCGGTGGTGTCAAAGCTGATGCGGAAGAGCCAGATCCCTCATCGCAGAAGGTCTACGAGCACCCCATCCTTCTCCCTCCGCTCCTGCCTCGTGTCCCGCCGCCAGTCATCGATCCTGTCTGCGAGCTGCCGAAGAGCAGTGCTCATCCTGCTGGAGAGCTTCCATCCATGCTGGCCGCCGTAGCGGGCATTCAGTAAGCTCACGTGCTCAATGAGGCCGAGGCGGGCCAGTTTCGCCCGTGTGCGCTGGAGCGTCCTTCGGGAGATGTCGTGCTCCTTCTCCAGATGGCTCAGCGATGCCACAGGCCCCTGGGATGTCTTGAGTTCAAGGAGAACGCGTGCAGCAGCGTGCTGCTGGTTGCGGTTGCCTGGGCAGAGCACCTCAACGAGGTCCGTGATGTCTTCGAGCTGGCTGACCCGCCTGTAGCGAAAGTCGATCTTGGTTGTGACTGTCATTCCTCACCATCCGGCCGAGGCCCTTCATGCTCTTGCCGACTGGCCTCCTTGCTCTGCTGGAGGGCATCGGCGCTCGTGAAGCCTACCTGCATAGCCTCCTGGCGCAGGGCCCACCGTTCTCTGCTGATGCGAATGGCGTGCTCCCGCAGCTCTGTGCCGAACACCTTCTCGATGAACAGAATGGTCTCGAATGCCGAGACATAGATGTCGTTGAACAGCCGCCAGAACCGCCATCGGACTCCCTGCCGGGTCATCCTGAATGCCTTGTGTACCTTCTCGCCGTAGGTGCCTCGGAGCACCATCCTGCTCGGCTGGTCAGGCTTCAGCTCGACCCAGAGGTCCTTCGATTCCATCAACTGCTTCAAGGTCTCCAGGAACGTCTTGTCCTTCTCCGTTAGCTTCATGTTTCATCACCCAGATGGTTGAGCCCTCCTGCCAGACATCCACCAGCCCGGCATGGGCCATGAATATGATTGCGACAAACCGCCATATGAGGTCCCTCCGTGCCTCCTCGATCAGGCAGGGCATCCGGTCCAGACAGATCGGGAAGTCGCGGATATGGGCTTCTATGTGGCTCTGGTAGCGTTTCAGGTCGAAGCCTGTGCCAGGCTGCCACGGCACCGCCTCAGCCGCCTCCGTGACCAGACCGTTCAGGGCATCCACCAGGCCAGGGATGGCGGCAAGGTCGGCGGGCATGGCATATAGGTGTGGCGATCTGCTCTCCGCTAGCATCTTCCTCACACGTTCTCGCTGCTCCCTCCTTCGTTGCCGCGACTCGGCCATCTTCTCACGGAAATACGCAGCATCGAAGACCAAGCCATCAAACAGGAACCGCGAGGTCGTGCCCTTGAGGCACTTGATGCATCGGTACCGTCGGACGCGCAGTTCGAGCTTGCCGCCACATTCGGAACAACGTTGGAACGCGACCGTCGGGTCGAACTCGTGGCCACAGTTCTCGCACCTGCACCGTCCCTCGGCCATCATCACGAGACTCGCCTTGCACCGTGGGCATTCATGGCCCGCGAGCATCACTGCGTAGTAGAAGGCCCTCGCCCGCCCCGCGAAGACCTTGACCTTCCCGGCAAGCCGGAACGCAAGCCCTATGATGTCCATTGCTCGTCTGGTGGCGGGAACATACGGGCGAGCGCTTCGGCCGGCTCAGCGGGTGGCTCGTGCGCATCTGGAGCTTCTGGCTCGGGTGGAGCCTTGGTCTCTTCCTGTGGTTCAGCGCTGGGTTCAACGCGCTCCTCTGCTTCCTGGTCCGACGGCTCGGCCGGCTTCTGATTCTTCGGCGTGAACTTTCTGCCGCAAGCCTTGCAGAGACGGATGCGGCGATCGCCCATCGTCTTGGTCTTCCGAACGCCCTTGCTTACGGACTTACCTATCTGCCCGCAGTAGGGGCACGTATGTGGTCTTCCCATGCAATATCACCTCACGGGACACGCAAGAGGCCTGGGTATATAAAGGTGTGTGAGGACTGGGGGGTGCTCACACTGGGCATAGGCGTGAACAAGAACGGCCCAATGCGCGGACCCCATAGCGATTACGGAGATCTCATCGAAAGGTGGAAGGTCGATCTGATCAGGATGCGAGCGAAACGGTTCCTCTTCCGCAAGGACGAGATACCCGACCTTGAGCAAAGCATCGTGATGGAACTCATGAACGTGGACTACCGCCCCGACGCTCCTGGCGGAGCATCTGAGGCCACCTTCGTGATTGCAGTCATCGACCGCCAGCTCAGGAACATCAAGCGCTACAGGGCGCGGGAGAAGCGGCGATGGGATTACGAGGCACTCTCCATTGAGGACGGGCCCAACGTGTGGGATGAGATCAAGTCCCTGTCTGTTGAGCAGGATGACCAGGGACTGCGTCTGGATCAGGCGCACGCTATGCGGCATGTGCGGCCGGTGGAGCGGGAAATCTGCGCCGCACTGGGTCAAGGACAGAAGCAGGCGGCTGTCGCCCGCGCGACGGGGCGGTCGAGGGCTGCGGTCTGCGAAGCGGTGCGGACGGCCCGCCGCTCCCTGCGGCTGGTCACGCCCTATTCTATCCCGCCCGAGTCCATGCTCTCGGCCGTGCAAGGCGCGGCGCTCGCGGGCGTCGAGGTGGAGATCGTGGTGCCGAGCTCCGGCGATTCGTGGCTCGGCCTCTGGGCCGGCCGCTCGAGCTACCGCAACCTGATCGAGGCCGGCGTGCGCATCTACGAGTACCGCGAGGGCATGCTCCACGGCAAGCTCGCCATCGTGGACGACCACTGGTGCACCGCGGGGTCGGCGAACCTGGACTGCCGGAGCTTCCGCCTGGCGTTCGAGGTCAACTGCTTCATCTACGACCCAGAGGCCAGCCGCAGCCTGACGACGCTCTTCGAGGCCTACCGATCCAAGGCCACGCCGGTCACGGACCCTGCTCAGTACGACCAGCGGCTCGGGGATCGCCTCCGCTGTGGCTTCACCCGCCTCGCCAGCCCGTTGCTGTGAGGAGAGGACGGCAGGGCCTACGGTCGGGAGTAGTGCCGAAGGAAACCCGGAGCCGCAAGGGGCGCCACCCCGTCGCTCTGGCGGCCCCGGAGTTCTGTGGAACGCGCAGGTCGAATCCCTTCAGATCCGGGTGCCTTACCCTTGGCCCTCCTCGGTTCCATGGGCACCGCATGAGCAGGAGCGGGCACTCATTCCTTGTCCTTCTCTCTTGGCTCTTCGAGGATGTCGCTGAACGTCTTGGTGAGGGACTTGCCGAGGTGCCCCTTCCGGCCGCGACGCCGCAGAGAAAACCCACCGTGCCCTCCGCGATGTCGTTGAGGGGCTGTTTGCTGATGAGACTGACGGGCGGAGCGTCCCAGTCGCCCCGGACGAACGCGCGGGAGAAGATGCGGCATGAGCGACACCCGGGCGCCGCGGGGTCTCAACTGACAATGGCATTGACTCTTTCATCCTGAATGGGTCGCTCTTGCCGAGGGGCTCAAATGGTTGCGATCTCTCCTATTGCCCCTGCGAGTGAAGCTGTTCCGTTTCGAGTGCTCCGCGCACGCGCGCCAGCCGGCTCTCGAACCGTGCCCGGTCGTGCGGGGACTCGATGGTGCGTTCGGCCAGTTCGGCGATCCACTGCACTTGATCACTGAGCGCCCGCAGCCGGCTCGGGCTGGCCGTCAGACTGGCGATGGTTTGGAGCGCGCCAAGCATCCGTAACATGATGGCGACATTGCTCTTGGCGCTGTCGCGAATCTGGTCGAACGATTCGGCCACCAGACTGGCAAAGGTCGGTCCGACGGTGATCACCCTCAACTCCCCTTCCTCATGGCGGTGCGATGAAGGGATGTTCCGGGTGGCCAGCCGCGCCAGAATCGCCGCCAGATAATCCACGCACATCGCGGCAGTCGTGGTGTCGTTGGTGCTCGGTGAGAGTGCTCGCAGCGCCATATCCACAATCTGTCTGATGCCAAAAGCGCAGTCCTGTTGCAGCGTGCGATGGCGGCTCATGGTGTATGCTGCCTGCAGGGCGGCGACGGTATCTTCTTCCGGCGGGTCCTCCAAAGCGATGGAGGCGAGCGTGGCGCCATGGACTACAAACCCGCCGATGCCGCGCTCCATCCGCACGATGGTCTTGTGATCCCGCGCCAACCGCAGGAGCGCCGCGTTGTCCACGCTTTGGATGTAGCCATTCCCCTTGACCGGGACAGCCTGCCAGCTCCGCTCCGGCAGAGAAAGCGGTGCCTGGTCCTCGTCGTCGTCAACCGGCCCCTGTCCAACTATCCCTGGGAAAAGCCGGTCAACGGCCTCCATGGTTTCATCGGCTACCGAGGCAATGATGCTCGATGCTTGGATCGAAGAGGCGATGTGATGAATGAAGACAATAAGGACACCTATGCCGCCGATCGCCAGCACCACGCCAAGAGACACTGCCAGGCTCGGAACAAATGCACCCTCGTCGCCGCCGCGGATGGTGCGCAACACGATCAAGCAGTAGGCGAAAATGCCCGCGAAGATTCCGAGCACGACCTGCGTGACGCGGTTACGCATGAAGTTTCGCAGGATGCGCGAGGTGTATTGGCTCGAGGCCAGCGCCAGCGTCACCAAGGTCATCGAAAACGTGACTCCCACCACGGTCATCATCGAGCCGGCAATCGTGGACAGCATCCCGCGCGCGCCAGCCGCACCGGCACCAAACAGGCGCGGCCAATGGGCTTGCCATGGTCCACCCCCAGTGGAATCCACCTCGATCAACGCCGCCGCGAGCGCGACGCTGGCCGCAACGATCAGCGAAGGCACAAACCAGAAGCTTCCCCGCAGAGCGCTCCAGAAACGCTTGAGTCTATCCATGGCTCGACCTCCACCGTGTATCGGTAGGCGAGCATGCGAAGCTCATGCTCGGTCCGTCCTTCGCCCGTCTCTCTCTTGTCCGCGGCCTGCCAGAGGCAGGATGGTTTCGCTGTGGATGCACTCCTCGGTCGGGACCAGCTCCTGGCGGTTGGCAGGCGGTGTGCCGGCACAGCCCTGGCGGACCGCATGAGCATGAGCGGGAACTCATTCCTTGTCCTTCTCTCTTGGCTCTTCGAGGATGTCGCTGAACGTCTTGTAGAGGCCCTGGCCGAGGCGCCCGCCGGTGGACGCGACCCCGCGGAAGAAGCCGACCGTGCCCTCCGCGATGTCGTCGAGGGGCTGCTTGCTGATGAGGCTGGCGGGCGGAGCGTCCCAGTCGCCCCGGATGTGGACGCGAGTCAGCTTGTCCTTCAGCCGCACGACCAGCCTCACCAGCGGGATCGAGCCGAGGAAGTCTTGGATCTGCTTGATGGGCGCCGCAATCGCATGCAGGTCGAGATGATGCGTCCCAAGGTCCACGTGCCCGCCGGGCTCGACGTCGATGGCCGCGACCGCGTTGGCCAGGCGCGCCTGGCTCACCGTGGCGACGAGACCCTTCATCGTGAACGTGGCCTCCACGTCGGTGGCCTGTAGCGCATCGAGCTGCGTCAGGCCCATCAACCGGAACAGTGCGGTCAGCAGCGGCACGTCGGCCAGGTCTGCGTCCGTGAGATACACGTAGCCCCGCTGCGCCGGCCCGCCGGGAGTTCGGGTGTAGCCGTCGAAGGCGTAGGCGAACTGAAGCGTGCCCTTGCGGGTCTTCTGGACACCGCTCAGGGCCTTCGCCAACTCGTCGAGGCTGACCTTCTCCGCCTCGACTCGGCCGCGGTACCGGAGGGTCCCGTCGGCCAGGACATTCGCAGTTAGCGCGGCCTTCATCTGGCCGCTACAGGACTGCGCGGACACTTCCGCCACGGCGCCCGCCGGCGCCCGGCCGTCGAAGCGGACCTCTCCGCTCAAGCCCTTGATGAGCGCCCCGTGCGGGGAGGAGACGCTCCAGTCGGCCAGTGCGATGGTGCCGGAGGGCCTGACGGCGGAGGGGGCGGCAAGCCCCCCGCGCAAGCCCATCTTCCCATCGATCTTCCCCTCCGCCTTGCTGAAGAATGGCACGTTCAGCGCCGCGAGGATGGCCGCGACCTCCTCCCGAGTGACCGCGTGCCTCATGGCGAGGGTCAGGTCGGCCTCCAACGATCGGCCGTCCACGGTTCCGCTCAGGGCGAGCTCCTCCCCCGGCTCTTTGAAGGTCCGCTTCAGGTCGATGAGAAGGTTCTGCCCCTCACGGCGAAGGGTGAGCTGAACGTCGCCCCAGGCCGTTTGAGAGCTCTTCTCCGCGACAATACCGACGGACATGTTCCGAATGGTGATGGTGGGGAGGTCGAGCTGCTCGTTCTTGCGTTCGTGGGGTGGCGCGGGTTTGAGCGGGAGTTGAAGCTCACCTCCCGCGAAGAATCCCCGCAAGTCGAGATTCTCGACCTCCACGTCCGAGAGCACGGGATGCAGCCCCGGCCAGTGGCGCAGCGCCAGTTTCACGGACCCCGCGCGGAGCCACACTCGGCCCTCGGCATCGCGCAGCTCGATCCCTCGGAGGTACGCGGGGCCGGTCCAGTTGAAACTGATGCCGGCGATGATCAGGTCGCCGTCCCACTGTTCGCGGAGAGCTGCCGATGCCTGCTTCCGCACCGCGGAAGGAATGAGCCAGTACTTACCAACCACGAGAGCGGCAAGAACGGAGAGGAAGAGGCCCCCTCCCACGATGCCCAGCCGTCTTCGCCACTTTCGGTTCATCTGTTGCCTCACAGTGCGTGGTTGAGTGCCCACTGGCCTGGTTTCGTCAGCGGCCATTGGTCAGCTCGGCTCTACCACGGGCGGAACGAACGCGCCGCGCTTCTTCCCCCCTGGCGCCAGGGGGATCCCGGCCCGCCTCGCGGAGAAGCGCATGGCCAGGTTCACCGCAATGAAGAACAGCGGGTGCCTCAAGTGGTGGGGAGAGCGCCTCAGGATCGAGCCCAGCCGGTAGAAGGCGCGGCGGACGCGGTGCTGGCCCTCGGCCAGCTCGCGCGGGGTCATTCGGACGGGTTGGAAGACCACGGTCGAATGGTCGTAGTGCTGCCACTCCTCGGTGAGCAGCCTCCCCTCCCGCTTGAGGTTCTCGTAGACCGCAGTGCCGGGATAGGGCGTGAGGATGTTGAAGGTGGCGGAGTGGACCCGGCACTTCATGAGGAAATCGAGGGTGTCGTCGAAGATCGCCGGCCCGTCGGTGTCGAAGCCGAAGACCAGGGAGGCGTGGAAGCGGACCCCCGCGGCCTGGATCCGCTGGATGGCGTCCGCAACGTCCTTGAGGTCCCGGAAGGACTTCTTCATCCGTCTCATTGACTCTTCCGAGACCGTCTCCATGCCGAAGAAAAGCCCCCGGCAGCCGCTGTCGTAGGCCGCGCGCATGAGATCCTCGCGGTTCGCGAAGGACATGGAGGACTGGCCGACCCAGAGGATCTTCAGGGGCTTCAAGGCCTCGAAGAGATCCAGGGCGTAGTCGGGGCGGCCGACCACGTTGTCGTCGAGGATAAGGTGGTACTTGCGGCCGGAGAGCTTGATATCATCCACGACCCAGTCGAGGGGGAAGCTGCGAATCTTCCGGCCGTAGATGTTCGAGACCGAGCAGAACTCGCAGTTGTAGGGGCAGCCTCGGGTGGTCATGACCGGGTTGAGGTCCATGAAGCGCTTGCCCTTCACAAGGTCGCGGCGGGGGTGCGGCACACGCGTGAGGTCCGCCGGCCCATCGGACTTGTAGAGGGGCTTGAGCCGTCCGGCCTCGGCGTCGGCCACGACGTCGGGCCACACCGGCTCCCCCTCGCCGACGACCACGGCGTGGGCGTGCTGCTGCGCCTCTTCGGGCAGGACGGAGGCGTGCATGCCGCCGATGACCACCTTCGCGCCCTTCTTGCGGAAGTGGTCGGCGATCGTGTACCCGCGGTGCGCGTTGGCCGTCATCAGGCTCAGGCCCACCAGATCCGGCTCCAGGGAGAAGTCGAGATCCTCGAACTCCTCCAGGACGATGCGAACGTCGTGACCCTCGGGGGTCAGCGCAGCGAGGACCTGAAGGGCGATTTCTGGAATCTGAAGGGCGGCCGGTGTCCTGCGGGTGATGTCTTGGCAAGGAGAAACCAGAAGGATCTTCATCGAGGCATCCCCCTGGGGCAGGGATCGAGGGAAGTCCCGGGCACGCCATCATGGGCGCCCCTTCTCCGCTGGCCTCTTCCCCCGACTTGGCTTCGGCTGGCTCAACGACGCTTGAGAAAGCCCAGACCGAGATCTCTCAGGACCAGGCCGAGGGCCACGCAGAATAGGCCCCAGTCCGTAGGGTTCGGAACGGCCGTTGACCGGATCCCCCCCAGGAAGAAGAGTATGGCTGCTATCACGAAGAGGATCTTCCCGATCATGCGAAGGCTCCTTGGCAAGACCAACAGGGTTGAACGTTCGTTTTCACCGCGATTCGCCTGTTCCGCTCCTGCCGCCCGCGAACCCGGGTCACCGGCGCATCAGGACCACGGCCGCCACCCCGAAGGGAGCAGACTACGGAGCGATAACCTTCACCTTGAACTCCACCGAGGTCGCTTCCCCGGTCTTCGGTGTCCCCTTCACATAGACACGGTATTCGCCGATGGCGGCGTCCTTGGGCGCATCGATCCGCAGTTGCACATCCGGCTTGTCGCTCGCCTTGACCGAAACGTCGGTTGGGGCGACGCGGATGCCCTTGGACGCTTTGGCTTGCAGCATCACGTCCTGCTTGAAATTCCCGCCCCTCAGCAGGGAGACGGTAACGGTTTGGACTTGACCCTGTTTGATGCTGGTGTCGAAGGTCGGGACGGCGATCCTGAATCCTTCGTCCTTGAACATGCTCCCGCCTCGGGGGCTCGTCTGGCTGATCCAGCCACACCCGCAGACGGTCGCCAGAGCCAGCATCATCACCATCGCAATTGCAGTCCTCATCTCTTTCCCCTTTCGTGTATCACGGCAATCGAGCAGGATTCGGCTGGTAGCCGCTGAGCGCCCACCTAAGCCCCTCTCCTGCGTCCTGAGACGAGCGACACGACGAAGAGGATGACGAACACGACCGCCAGAACCTTCGCTATGTACATCGCCGTGCCTTCGAGCCGCAAGAACCCGAGGCCGCCGGCAATGAGACCGATTATCAGAAACAACAGCGCCCAGTACAGCATGTCAGTTCTCCTGCTCGGAACGCCGAGCGGGTACCTGTTGAAAGCGGCTCCCACCGGAAGCGGCGGGCATCATCCGCGTCCCGTAGGCCCACACGGTCAAGGACGGCCGATCAGGCTCCTCAGTGCCTATCCCGGTGTTGCTCGCCTCCTTTCTGCCGTTGCGGTTCCGACTCCCGCCAGTGTCCCGGCGTGTACCGGTAGCCTTGCCGGTGCTTCTCGTAGCGGGGTGCGGCCCAGACGGCGCGCCCGTGCGGCGGGGCGGTCCAACGGCCGGGTTCCCAGACGTAACGGCGACCGTTCCAGTGCCAGTAGCCGTCAATCCAGACCTGT
>Ga0272441_10013825_pt1 | contig 11555 bp, 8 predicted proteins | sample SSMProp6N_FD_193582 | JGI IMG/M metagenome (GOLD analysis project Ga0272441, IMG submission 193582) | Marine sediment archaeal communities from Little Sippewissett salt marsh, Falmouth, MA, United States - SSM-Prop-6N | ecosystem: Environmental > Aquatic > Marine > Wetlands > Sediment ... | reverse complement strand
GTTTCTACATGCGTACCAAGCCCATCCTCTCATATGCAATCGCCATAGCAGTGGCAGCGACAGTCTGCTACACACTTGACCGCACCAAGCCCTTTGCGCAGGAGATGGCGGGCGGCCCCGGCATGGGCATGATGGGCGACATGGGTCCGGGAGGTGGCGGTGGCGGCGGACGCGGCCACCAGTACTCCTGGGTCGAGAACCAGATGCCCGAAGAGCTCTTGAGAACCTATGACGAGTACCTGGCGATGGAGGGCAGGGCTCCCGTCCCTCTGCCCGAGGTATACCTGGTTGATGAGGATGGCAACCTGAAGAAGGCAACCCGCAATATGTGGTATTGCCTGGAGCGCGTTTACGAGGACAAGCCGGTGGACTACGCCGGGCCCAAGGTCGGCACTCCCGGCGGCCGCATCTATCGGGGCGTTCACCTTGAGGCCTCGGTGAAGACTAGGGAAGTCAACACGATCATCGGTTTGTGGGAGGACGCGCTGGTCCCGAGCAACTTCACCTTCCAGGTGGGGTACCCCCGCATAGGGCCACAGCTATTGTCCTATGACTGGGAGCGCAAGAGCATGCGCCGGGCCGATGGTACCGTGGCCTGGGGGCGCTGGGAGGCGACGCTGCCCGATTCGTTCACCGTCACCATCCCGGTGCTCATGCAGGTGAAGCCGGGCTGCAGGAAGAACTACGGGCAGCGTTTCTACGACAAGATGGCGAAGTTCGACAACCTGGGCCACGGTCGCTCGTCCTTCGAGTTCATGACCTACGCCAACGGCGCGTACAACAAGCACACGTTCCATATTGCCGATGAGGCCATCCATGTATGGAATGACCTGTGGAGCGGCATTCAGGTGCAGTTGAGGCTGTTCGAGCCTGGTGGACAGGAGATCACACGCGCGGCCCAGGATTCGGGCCTGACGCCGGCGGTCTTCACTCAGATGCTGCATCCTCCGGTCATCCATTACCAGCCGCGGTATCGCCTCCTGCTGCCACCCGATGACCAGAGCTTCCACGGTGGCAAGCTTGGGCTGGAGGGCAAGGAAGGCTGGTACTTCGAGTTCGAGTTCACGCTCACCCGCGATGAGCTCAAGTCCCTGGACGACGCCAAGGCTCGGCTGTGGACCGGGACAACCACGCCACAGCAGATGAAGTTCATCGGGGGCCCGAGCTTCGGGGGCGGCGCAACAACGGGTCGCGGGGCTGAGATGGGCGGACCCGGCATGGGCGGACCCGGCATGGGCGGACCCGGCATGGGCGGACCCGGCATGGGCGGACCCGGCATGGGCGGACCCGGCATGGGACCCGAGATGGGTGGACCTCCCGGCGGCGCCATGGGAATGGCAGCGCCCTGAGGCTGAAGCATACCCAGACGACGCGCGGGGCCCCCTGATCCACTCAGGCGGGCCCCGTTTAGTGACCGGTGGCTGCCCCGGGTTCTGCAGCTTGCACCGGGCGGCACTGGCCCGCGAGGCATTATTCAGTCGACATACCGCAGGGGTGCAAAGACGATGACCCGGAACGCCGGATTCGTGGTCCGTTGTCCGCGAGAAGTGCTGTTTGGCTGGGGGAAGGTCTCGGAGTTGCCTCAGGCGGCCGCAAAGCTGGGCAAGGCACCGATGGTGGTCGTCGGCGGTAGCTCGCTGGCGTCCACGGGGCGACTGGGCGACATCCTTGGCGGGCTCGAAGCCGCGGGCCTGCGACCCCACCTGTTCGAGGGTATCGAGCATGACCCCTCGGTGCAGACCATTGATCTGGGCAGAGCTGCCTATACGCAGCACGGGTGCGACAGCCTCATCGCCATCGGCGGCGGTAGCGTGATGGACGCGGGGAAGGCCATGGCCGGGCTGTCTGCTGAGAAGGCGCCCACTGCGGACTTCGTGGCCGGCAAGGCCATTGGCGGTGCGTGTCCCCCCGTTATCTGCTGCACGACGACCTCCGGTACCGGGTCTGAGGTGACCCATGTCGCGGTCCTGACGGACAAGTCCAGGCGGCTGAAGGCGAGCATTCGCACCGAAGGCATGATGCCGACGGTTGCCATCGTGGACCCCGAACTGACGGCATCCATGCCGCCACAGCAGACCGCGTTTACGGGGCTCGACGCCTTTACCCAGGCGGTCGAGTCGTACGTGTCCCGGGGTGCCAATCCCTTCAGTGATCCCCTGGCGCTGGACGCGGCGACCGGCATTGGGAAGTGGTTGTGGGTGGCCTACGTGGACGGAGGCAACCAACAAGCCCGGAGCGAGATGGCCCTGGGGAGCATGATGGCCGGGCTGGCCCTTGCCAGCGCCCGGCTGGGTCTCGTGCATGGCATCGCTCACCCGCTGGGCGCCCTGTACGGCCTTGCCCATGGCCAGGCCTGCGCGCTGTTACTGCCATATGTAATGCAGTTCAACGCGCCCGTGATGGCAAACAAGTACGCCGACATCGCCTGGCGGATTGGGTTGACGAAGGACGACAACGCGGACAGGGCGGCGGTGGCGCTCATCGAGTGGACGGAGAAGCTGTGCGAGGACGCGGACTGCCGACGCCCGCTGTCACAATGCGGCCTGGGCAGAGAAGACTACCCGGCGATCGTGCAGGCGACCATGAACTCAGGGTCCACCAAGGCCAACCCGCGGACCGTCACGGAGGATGATGTGGTGGCGCTGTTGGATGCGGCCATGTAGGGGCTGTGGATAGGCGGGCCCGGGCGGGCGCCTACCAGAACACCAGGCCGAAGGTGGTGGGGAACTGGATGTGTGCGAGAACCTCGAAGACAACTTGCTTGGCGTGCATGAGCGCGTAGGCAAGCAGCACCAGGGGCAGAACGCCGACGGCCCTGTTGGCGGCGGCGACGGACCAGTCAAATTGGCCCTCGAAGACCGCCTGGGACAGGCTGCGGGGGGTAGGTATGAAGGCGGGGACCTGCTGGGCATACGTCGTATAGTGAGACCCGAAGGTCTGCACCAGGTGCGTCTCCTCACGTCTTACCAGCCAGAAATGCACCGCCAGTGTGCCCACAAGAAGTATCAGGGTGAGCACGTACCAGTTGGCCATGATGGCTACGCCAAGCACGACGATAGTGCTGGACAGGTATAGCGGATGTCTGACCAGGGCGTAAGGGCCGGTGCGGCAGACCTCCTGGTTCTTCTTGATGTGCCCCAGGGCCCAGATCCGCAGAAGGGCCCCCAGCAGCACTACCGCACCCCCTGCGTTGGCCGTTGTCGAGCTTGGCGCGGCGACCAGAAGCAACGCCACAGCGGCCAAAGCGTGCAGACGAGAGCGCCTCGAGAGAAGCGCCGGCACGATGGGATCGCCCGAGCGCGCCAGGCCAAAGAGCCATAGGATCAGGCCGCTGACTGCGACCCCGACCCCCCAACCGGCCATCACATCCCCGAAGTAGTGACGGTCCAGCGTCACTCTGGCCACGCCGGTTCCGATGGCCCAGAGAGCCGCCGGCGTGCGCAGGCGAGGCAGCGCCAGAGCCATGAAGATGGCCATTACAGCAACATTGGCGGCATGGCCGGACGGGAACGAATGGTTGATTTGCTCGTGGGAGAAGGGCACGAAAACGTTCACCTCAGCCCACGCGTCGGGTCTGCCCCGGCCCACCACGAACTTGAGCACCTCTGTCACGAGAGCGCCGGCGCCGCCGGCCAGAAGTGAAGCCCAGGCCAATCGCGCCCCACGCTTGGGCACCAATACGAGCAACAGCAGGGCCAGAACGCCATTGGCGGCCACGTTCCCTGAGCGCGTCAAGGCGCCAGCCAGGCCGTCGGAGAAGGGCACGATCTCCTGGAAGTAGTCCCACACGGCCTCGAGGGAGGGGTCGGTGGGGATGAGCAGCGCCCCCACAAGAACGAGAAGGAGGCCAACGGCCAGGCCGGGAACGTCATGCAGTGCCACGGAGCCTCGCGCGATGGCTTTGCGGATGATCCTCAAAGAGCCCAAGCCTGCCTTCTTGCCGCCCACGTGCGTTGGGGCCTGGTGACGCAACATAGTCTTAGACGGCGCCGCGGCCCACATGTTCCGCCTAGGGGCGAATTCGTTTCCGCTGGGTGCAGGAACCGTGGGTCCGAAGCGCCGCCACCCATGGCGCCTGGCTGCTGAAGGGGCCAGGGCGGGACGTCATCCTCGGACGCACAGGCGTGGCTCACACGTTGAGTGTCGTCCGGCCGCCGGGCACGGATTGCTCGATGTGGGCGGCCGAAGCCCCAAGGTCCTCCAGCAGGCTGGTTTCGGTCTGGTTCAGGGGCGGGATGACCTTGAGGATGAGCCAAGATTCGTGGATGGGCTCCATGACCTCCGACACCCAGCTCTCTTCCCAGTGCTCATGCCCCCACTGGATTGCCTCGATCACTCGGCCAAGCTCGATGTGCCCTTGCTGATTGTACTCGTCGGTGAAGGGCCAGTTGCAGCAAACATCGGGCTTGGTCTGCTGCAGATGTATGATGGGAGAGAAGGCCGCGAGAGCCTTCAGCCACTCGAGGTAGTCAAGGTCCCGTCCCTCGAGCCCATAGCCCGCGCCGGCCATGTGCCCGACATTCACGGTCACATGCACCGGGCACCCGGGGTTGTTGCGGTTGGTCGCGATGAGCATCTCCTCGGCCTGTTTGATGGTGCATGGTGTGCGGGCGGGGACGTAAGACTGCTCGACACACAGCCCCGATAGCTCCATGTCTCCGCCTATGCGGGCCAGGTCGCGTATGATCTCATACTGGCTTCGGATGGCCTTCTTGGCGGCGTCTTCGCCCTGTTCGAGGGTTTCGACGGGGATGCTGTCCCAGTGCCCGGTAACACGGCGCGCGCCGAGCTCCCTGGCAATGGACATGGCCGCGACCACCCACTCGACCATGGTTTGCCGGGGTATTGCATGGGTATGCGACAGGCCGTGGCTGCACCTCGGCGCGATGCCCGCATCAACGGCGCAGAATGCCACATCGCCGGCGCGGGCCGCCTTCTTTGCTTGACGAGCAACCTCAGTCTGAAACTGCCGGTCACCCCCGTACAGCGGATCCAGCAGATCGCCGGACAGCTCATGCCACCGGAAGCCCAACTCTCGCGTAAGGCGAACCCAGCTATCCGGCTGCTCCCATCGCGCGGCGCAGAACTGGCCATTGATCCCAACGTGCAACTGAACGGTGCGAGACATTCATTGTCCTCCGTCGTTGTGCTCGGGAATGCCCTGGCCGGCAGGCGGACAAGCCAAGCGGCGTCCCAGGGCCTCAGTGCCATTGTCGGGCGAAGAGAAAACAAGCCCCACGAAGCCCGTATGAGGACTCCCTGGGGCAGAAACGGCGGAACCTCGCCGCCCGGAGGAGCTAGTCGTCGCCAAGAGCCCTGAACTCGGGCGAACCCAGCAAGTCATCCACGGGGCGGGCCTGCGGGGCCGGCTTGCCGGCCGATGCCTTGGCGCTCGTCCCCGGTGCCGTGGAGCTCTTCTTCTTGGCGGGCGGTTTATCGCCCGTCGTGGTCTTCTTCTTGGCGGGCGGTTTATCGCCCGTGGTGGTCTTCTTCTTGGCGGGCGGCTTGTCGGCCGCGGAGCCCTTCTTCTTGGCGGGCGGTTTGTCGGCCGCGGAGCCCTTCTTCTTGGCGGGCGGCTTGTCGGCCGCGGAGCCCTTCTTCTTGGCGGGCGGCTTGTCCGCCGCGGAGCCCTTCTTCTTGGCAGGCGGCTTGTCGGCCGCGGAGCCCTTCTTCTTGGCGGGCGGCTTGTCCGCCGCGGAGCCCTTCTTCTTGGCGGGTGGTTGGGAGTCAGCCGCCGGCTTCTTGGCGGCGGGCGTCGGCTCAGCCGCGGCGCTGGGCTTGGCTTGCGCATCCGTCGGCGGGGAGGGCTCCTCCACCTGCTCAAGGCTGATGGTGGGGGATGGGGGGATATCGCTGACAGCCAGGGGCACGCCGCAGCCTGCCAAGCAGCAAAGCACCCCGGCCGATCCGATGGCGCTGGCCAGCGCTACGCGAGCAGTCAGATGTATTGTCATCACCTTGCCTCCATTCAGCAGCCGCGGGCTGGGCCGCCGGCTCAGTGCATGGTTTGGCCGCCATCCACATTGAGGGCCTGCCCGGTCACATAGGACGCTGCATCGCCGGCCAGATACACCAGCAGGCCGCAGACGTCCTGATAGGTGCAGCCGCGCTTCATGGGCACCTTGTCGACGTACATCTGGCGGACCTCATCCACGGTCTTATTCCAGCGCTTGGCGTACTGCTCGTAAAGGCTATCTACCCACAGCGGCGAGTCCAGCAGGTTGCCTGGGCAGATGGCGTTCACGCGGATGTTGTGTTCCGCCAACTCAAGGGCAAGACTCTGGGTCAGGCCGATCCCGCCGAACTTGCTGGCCGCGTAGGCGCTGTTCTTGTTGCTGCCGGTCTTGCCCGACTTGCTGTTGATCTGGACGATGGAGCCGCCGCCCTGATCGATCATCATCCCGGCGGCGTGTTTGGCAACGGCCATGTACCCGACAAGGTTCACGTCAATGACCTTCCGCCACTTGTCAACCTCGAACTCTGTGATCGGTCCGGACAGGAGGATGCCGGCGTTGCTCACGCACAGGTCCAGGCGGCCGAAGCTGTCCCGCACGAGCCCGAAGCATGCGTCAAGGTCTTCCTCATCGGTGATGTCACAGCCGACGCCCAGGGTCTTGGCGCCATACTTGTCGGTGATGGCTTGTGCGACCTGTGCGGCGCCCTCGCCATTGAGGTCCACCACAACGACGCTACCGCCCTCGCTGGCCAGGTGGGCGCAGATGGCCTCTCCGAGGCCCTGCGCTCCGCCCGTCACCAAGGCTACCTTGCCGTGCAGGCGCGGGCAGTCGGATGCTTCTGGGTATGTATCCGGCAATGGCATGGTAGAAAACCCCTGTAAGTCTGTTGTGCGACGCCCCTGTGTGCTCTTGATGCGCTGTAGGTGTGGGCGTGGTCAGTCCAGGAAGTGCTCGATGAGCGCGCGCTCCGCCTCGTTGGTCCATGCGCCCTGGGGGCTGAGCTTCTCAGCCACCTGGGGCAACACGTCGGCAAGCTGTTCGAGGGGTGTCAGCGGAAGGCCGGTTATCTGCGGATAGATGACTACCTTGCCGGTGAAGCGCGCGTTCTTGACGCCATCAAGACCCTCGTGGGCCGCCTCGATTCCGCCGATGGCGGCCACGGACCGGCCGGGCGTGAGCTCGCCCGACTCGGTCATGCTCAGGGTCTTGCGCAGATCATCGATCGAGGAGCCACTGGTACCCGTATAGCGGACGGCACGCAGGGCCACGTCGCTGAGGTCCAGATCGGCCATTGTGCCCCTGGCGACCCCGGCGAAGACGTTGAGCCAGCCACCCTCGGCAAGGTACTGCGACCCCTGCGTGATCAGGAAGGGTGCGGGCACCAGCACCACCACATCATCGAACCCATCGGGAGCGATCTCCTTGAGCCTGGCGTCGAAGGCCTCGTCGCCGAGCTCCTTGGGGTTCAGACAGATGAGCTGCTTGCCCTTCTCGTCGGCCGTCTGGCCAAAGCGCTCCGGCAGAGTGCCGAGGCGCTCGCCGTCGATATCGCTGGCGACGATGACGGAGGGTCCGTCATTCATCTCGATGGCGAGTTGCACGTGCATCTGTCCCATGGGGCCGGCGCCGCCGACCATCCAGGTCTTGCCACCCTTGGTGAGTTGCGGTCCGCGCTTGAAGGAGTAGCCGGCCGAGGCGTCCGGGCCGGGGCCGCCCTGGTAGAAGTGGGCGTCATAGTGGATCCGCCCGGCGTCAATGCTCACCGGGCGCTCGAGCTTGTCGGCGGCGATGAGATTGAGAATGCCCTTCTTGCCCAGCGCGGCGGCCGCCTTCTCGACCACTTGTGCGGACCCGTTACCCAGGACGAAGATGTCGTCTACGCCACTATCGGCGAATGTGGCCTGCGGGTCCAGCTCATCAAAGGCAGAGGTCTGCTTCACCGAGATGCCCGCACCTGCGCACAGGTCCCTGATCTGGGCGGCGAGGCCGGCCGGCACATCGGTGAGGTACACCTGGCCCGGGTAGCTGTAGGCGTATTCGAAGGAGCCAATACCGTAGTTGGCATCCTCACAACCGGGAGTGCCGATGACCCACACCGTCCCACCGGAGGCCAGGCTGGTGCGGGGCTTCACGCGGTATGCACACACCACGCACGCCCACGGCTCGGCCAGGGCCGTCTCCGCGTACCCCGTCTCAGGCTTCACCGGTAACAGGTAGCACCCGTCGTCGCCTTCGAGCATCTCCGGGCCCAGGATGGTGTATTGCTCCAGAGCCCCCGGAAGCATGTAGCCAAAGGCCAGATTCACACCCTTGTAGTAGGCGTCGGCCTGAACGCAGAAGCGGTCGCCGACGCTGTATTTGCCCTCGTAGTTCTCGCCCACCTTGACGATGGTGATGGACGCCTCGTGCCCCATCACGATGGGGTCGTTGGCCAGGTCGCGGTTGTACAGGCGAGGGTGCTCTCCGCCCAGATTGAGTATTTTGATGTCGGAGAAACATAGCCCGGCGGCGTCGATGCGCGCCAGAAGCTGGTCGGGGCCGACCTCGTAGGTGTCAATCTGGAGGGGCTTGCCGTCCCTGCCGAATCTCTCGAGCCCGGCGCCGAACACTTGCCAGGCGATCATGGTCTGTGGAATGTCGCCCCTGCCTGATTTGTACTCCTCGAAGGTCATGGCAGAATTCCTTTCAATGGATACGCCCCGCCCAAGTGCGTCGGTGGTGCAGGTGGCTTGAGTCTCGTCATGGGCAGATGGCATGAACTGAGTGGGCATCAGCGGCTATCGCCGACACCGGGACTAGCGCCGTGGTGCGCAGCACACGGCGGGAATTGCGGGCCGGCATTTATGTGCCGGCACGTGCCTTGGGACTACCTGCTTTCCAGCATTCCCATGCGGTACTTCTCATCCGGCCTGGTGAAGATGCGCTCGACTTGCCGGCCCGTCAGGTAGTTGGGCCCGCCCAGAGCGTATGTGCCCCACAAGACGCGGGCCGTCTTGCACATCATCATCGTGGCGTTGATTACCTCGGCCGTCGTGCTGCCGATGGTCACCAGGCCGTGGTTCTGGATCAAGATAGCCTTGGGGCGCAGGCCTTCTGTATCAGTATACGCCTCAATCTGCCTGTGGACCTGCCGCGCGAGAGGTATCCCGGGGTCGGTGTACTCGACCCAGACCGGGGCCACCCCACAACACACGATCTCGTCGGGGAACAGGCGTCCCTGCCAGGCCTGCTTGCCCTCGACGGCGCATGTGAACACGTTGATCGCCGTCGGATGGGTATGCCCGACGAAGTTCACTCCCTCCATGGACAGCAGGATGGCGTGCATAAGGGCCTCGGTGGAGGGCCTCTTGCCACCCGCGTCCACGGAGGCGGCCTCGAAGGTGTCCTTGACCACGTCGTCGGTTACATCCTCGGCCTCGAGCAGCTCAAGGACCGTGTCGAAACGCACCTTGACGAAGCCCTCGGGCTGCATGGTGCGCAGTTCCGTCCCGCTGGCCTTTACATAGAACGTGTCGTCATCCGCCCGGGCGGAGGTGTTACCCTCGCCCAAAATGGCGAAGTCGTTGGCGGGATCGCCCAGGACATGGGACATCTGGGTGAGTTGGGTTAGGACATTGCTTGGCATTTGGGCCCTGTAACTCCTTCGTACATCCAGCTATTCGTTTGGGTCGACCGAGGGTTGGGCGTCCACAGGTAGCCGTCGTGGTGTGCCGCGCACGCTCACTCGTTTGCTCTGGAAGGCCCGCACCGTGGTGTACTGCGGATCGGGCAGAACCTCGGCCCACAGCTCGTGCGGACCTCGGCGGGCCCTCCAGTTTACAGATACCGTCACCATCCCAAAGCCGTCGCGGCGGACGGCTTCCGGGGGATCCCAACTCGCGCCGTCGCGGGCCTCGGGGTCAACCCATTTAGCCGCGGGCAGCCGGGGGATCACCTTGTCGCCGCCAACGGGCGTTCCGCCGTTGGCCGGGTCACCGTCCCAGAAGCGGACCTTCACATTCTGGGCATCCATGCCCCCCACATTATGCACCGTCGCGCCGACTCGCACAATGCCCAGATTCTCGGGCTGGTAGTCTGATAGTGTCAGATCGGCCCGGGAAAAGAGCCCCACCGCCGGCTTCACCCAGTAGCGGTAGCAGCACTCATCAGCGCGCTTAAGGACATCGTTGTCACAACGGCTGGTGGTGAAGAAGGCAAGGCCGGGCATTTCCGGCCCGTGGGCGCGGATGTACCTGATTTGGTCCTCGAGCTCCTCGGGCGTAATGCCGCCGTAGACCTTGGCGATGCTCAGGCCGATAATGGTTTTCTTGATCACGTCCATCTTGCGGGCCATGTCGATGCGCTGCTTTAGATACTCGTAGAACGTGTGCTGGTCATACCATGCGCGGAAGTAGTTCTGGTAGACCTCGCACATGATCAGGTCCATGCTATCGCGGAACATGTTGCACTCCAGAGCCGTGAGGGCCCCGAACTGCCATGTGGCCATGAACTTGTCGGGCGCCGCGGCTCTGGCCTGCTCGAGAAGCTGTGAAAACCCCAGGGCCAACTGCGTGTGCACGGGGTGGTCGTCCCACATCCCCAGCTCGTCGATGGCGATGCCATCCCACGGGTCAACTTCGGTGTAGTCCTTGATGACCCGGGGCGCCAGCTCGGCGAAGTCAACATCGGCCTTGATGTCCTCCGGGCGTGGCCTGGGACCTGCAATGTAAGACACGCCCCCACGGTGTTTGAGGGCCATCACCCCTCGGGCATGCAGCGCCGGCACCTCGGGCTCGCCCGCCGTCAGATGGTGGGTCATCCATTCCAACTCCGGGCGGGTGCGCCCGTAGAAGCAGAAATACCGCTCCTGCACCACCACGGGGACACGCAGCCTCGCCTCCTGCTCTGCATCGTGCCGGCTCGCCAGGATGGTATACAGCCCGTTCTTGGCCGGAGACCACTCGATCGATGTCTCGAATGGGTCTGCCGGGTTGGTGGCCATGGGGCTCTTGCCGATGGGTCTGAGTTGCCCCTCATGGTCTACAAGAAAGGTGACGCTGCCCGTGGTCGTGGGCTGCTGCCAACCCTCAAGATAGGCCGCGAGCTTCACCGTGTCGCCCTCGACGGGGATGCGCTTGGACACGGCGATGTGCAGTTGCGGCTGCGCACAGGCGCATACGCAGACGCACAGCAGAGCAAGGGTCGTCCCACACCTTGGCATGGCCAGCCCTCCCGTAGTGTTGCGGCAATCACTCAGACGTGTGCTCGTAGCGGTCGCGACAGGCCTTCATGCGACAAGCGAGGGACGTAGAGCCGTCCGGACGTACTCTCGCCTGTCCCGGGCAGGCTACTTGTGGGAGGCCGCCGTGAGTTCTAGGTCTTCGTACCTGATGCGCAGGGACTTGAAGTAACAGGGGCCCTCGCCGGCCCAGAGCCCGATGGCGCCCGGCGCGTCCAGGCCGATGTCAGCGGCGTGAGCCACCTGCTTACCGTCCACCCAGACCGTGGCGGCCGGTCCGGCCAGGCGGACCTTCACGCGGTGGTAGATGCCGGCCTGCACCGGGAAGGTGGCAGCGGCTGCTTTGTGCCACTTGGCGCCATCGTAGCGCCACAGGTTGA
>Ga0272441_10013823_pt1 | contig 11555 bp, 6 predicted proteins | sample SSMProp6N_FD_193582 | JGI IMG/M metagenome (GOLD analysis project Ga0272441, IMG submission 193582) | Marine sediment archaeal communities from Little Sippewissett salt marsh, Falmouth, MA, United States - SSM-Prop-6N | ecosystem: Environmental > Aquatic > Marine > Wetlands > Sediment ... | reverse complement strand
ACCCTCTACACCGGAGTACTCCGGCCGCTTCGTTGCCTCCACAGCCGCTCCGATTGCTACCGGCTGGAGCGCTAGCTGCCGGGCGGGTATCCTCTCCCGCTGGACACCGACGCCTTTCACGGCATACAGTCACATCCTCATTAGATGTCCGTCCCACAGGAATGGCTACGGACGGAGCCCGGCGTCTTGCGGATACACATTGTCGTAGTAGTTGCTCCGGTGTACAACGGCTGCGACTCCTCAGCGTTCGGTGAGCCCATGTCCATAGTCCACAACGTACTGATGCCCCTGGCCCTGCTGGCTGCCGCGGCCGGCCAATCCCGCGCCGATGCAGGTGCGCCATACGGCAATGTCCAGCGCACAGGATATGCTGCCGTTGAGTTGCGCCCCCCCTACCGCACTGCCTGGATTCATGCCTGCGCCCATCTCCCTCGGCCGGCCTGGCGGGAACCGGCGTGGGAACCGCAACGGATCGACTTCGACTATGCCTACGCCATCTCCGCGGCGGGGCCGATGGTGTTCTACGCATCATCGGCCGACCATGCCTTGCACGCCCTCGACGCTGCCGCCGGCCGGGAGAAGTGGAAGTTCATTACCGACGGCCCCGTTCGCCTGGCCCCCGAGTTCCACGGCCGCAACGTGTTGTTCGGCTCGGACGACGGCCATGTCTACTGCCTGGCTCGGGACACGGGCCGGCTCGTGTGGAAGTACCGGCCGGACATCCCCGACAGCCGGCTGATCGGCAACGAGCAGATGATCTCCCGCTGGCCGGCGCGATCGGGCGTGCTGGTCGAGGGCAGCCGGGCGTACACCACCTTCGGCATGCTGTCACCGGAGGGCGTGGCCGTCTGCTGCCTCGACGCCCGAACCGGCAAGCCGATCTGGATCAACGATACGTGCGGCATACGCTACATGGCCCGGCCGCACCACGTAACGATGGGCGGCGTCTCCCCGCAGGGCTACCTGGCGGTCACCGACAAGCGTCTGGTCGTCGCCTGCGGTCGATCGACGCCGGCCCTGTTCGACAAGGAAACCGGCCGGTGCCTCTACCACGAGGCCGACGGGGACTTCACCGGCGGCGCCCGGGTCATGGCGGCACGAGGCCTTGTGTTCACGCAGGCCGACACGCTTCAGAAGGAGTTCGGCTCGCAGCTCCGCCGCGACAGCAACGACCCGGAGGCGGAGATCTTCGACTTGGCGACGCTGGTCGCGCTCGATGAGTCCACCGGCCGGGAGGTGTTCTCGCTTCGAGGCGGCTCGCGCGGCGTGCTGGCAGACGACGGCCTGCTCGCCGTCATCGGCCGCAAGAGGCTCTTCGCGGTGGACATCGCAAAGGCCCGCGCGTCGGTCGGCAAAGTGAGTGTGATCCGCCACACAATGGGGCATTTCGTGGAGCCGGGGCCGATCCAGCGCTGGTCCGTTCCCGTGGATCGCGTCTACTCGCTGCTCCAGGCCGGCGGCACGATCCTGGCGGGTGGGCGCGGCACGGTCAAGGCATTCTCTGCTGACGACGGGCAGCGCCTTTGGCGGGCCGAAGTGCAAGGGCAGGCGCGGGCGATGTGCCTCGCCGGCGGCCGGTTGATCGTCAGCACGACCGCCGGGCTGATCTACTGCTTCGCGCCCGCTGCCGACACCACGACGGACGCGGGGGCGCCGGCTGCTTCCCCCCCGACTGCCCCCCCTCCAACCGAGGGCAAGGGCTACTGCCTCATCCTCGGGCAGGCCTCCTTCGACGCTCTCGCCGCCAAGGCGAAGGAGTACGATCTCGTTCTCCACGCCACGGAGGCCGATCCGTCCGGCCTTCGCAGGCACCTTGACGCCGCCGGCCTGTACGGACCCCGCGTGGTGGTCCACCGGATCGCCGGCCATAGACTGCCGTATACGGACTACTTCGCCAACGCCGTCTTCGCCAACGGGCCGCTGGCGGGGCCCGCCTTGGCCGAGCTGTACCGGGCGCTTCGCCCGTGCGGCGGAGTGGCGCGAATCGCCTGCCCGGCGGACCGTATCGAAGCCGTCCGCCGCGCTTTGGTCGATGCGAACGTCCCGCCGGGCGAAGTCTCGGCGGAGCAAGGCGCGGTGTGCATTCGCCGGGGTCCGCTGCCGGGCGCCGGGCAGTGGACGCACCAATACGGCGGCCCGGGCAAGACCGTCTCCTCGCAGGAGCGCTGCGTCCGCCTGCCGCTCAAGGCCGCGTGGTTCGGAGGCCCGGGGCCCGCCGACGCGGTTAGCCGCCACTTCCGCGGCCCGGCCCCGCTGGTCATCGACGGCCGCTGCTTTATCCCCGGAACGGACTACCTGACGGCGATGGACATCTACAACGGCCGCATCCTGTGGCGGCGGGAGATCAGGGACCTGGCCCACTGGCCCGCGGCCTACCGCGGGCCGTCGCTTGCGGTCGATCACCAGTTCGTCTATGCCCTCAAGGGGCTCCGTTGCCTGCGCATCGACCCGACGACGGGCAAGACGGTCAGCGAGCTCCGACCGCCCGTCGACGCGCTGCCCACCGGCCCGGGCGCCGACGGCGCCGAGTGGGAGTATCTCGCCGTCACCGGCGATCTGGTCGTCGGCACGGTCGGCCAAGCGAACATCAAGCACGAGTGGTGGTCGAAGGCCTACCCGATCAACCGTGCGTTGTTCGCCCTGGCGAAGGCCACCGGGCACCCGCGATGGATCCACAAGCCCGACGGCGGGATCGATTCCGACGCCATCGCGATCGACGGCGGGAAGGTCTTCGTCATCGACGGTGTGCCGCAGTACGACTACGTCAAGCGCTGGCGCGGCGTAGCCGTGGGCAAGCAACGGCCGCGGAAGCTCCTCGGCTTGGACCTGGACACCGGGAAGCGCCTGTGGCAAACCGACGACGTTGCGACGACCGTCAACTCCCTTTGGGCCGCCGACGGCGTGGTGGTGGCCACCCCCGTGCCCTTTGGCCGAACCATGCTGGACAAGGGCGCCGCCAAGGCCGGTGGAGGCATCACGGCGTATGCAGCCGGAGACGGCTCGCGGCTGTGGAGGGTTCCATCGACGAAGATTGTCGCGCCGTTCATTACCGGCGGCGTGCTGTACACCCCGCTGGCGTACGACCTGAGTACGGGGCGGCCCGTACCCCCACTGGCCGGCGGGGAGTCGCAGTACTCCGCCGGCCTGATGCTGCTGTGTGGAACGCTGTCCGGCTGCCCCACGCTTTCAATGTCCCGGCAGAGCTCACTGGCCTTCCGCGACCTTGCCGGCCAGAGCGGCGTCTACCAGTACCCCATTGTCCGGTCGAGCTGCTGGATCAACATGATCCCCGCCGGCGGGGTGGTGGTCGTCCCGGAGGGCGGCAGCTCATGCATGTGCGCGTACAACTACAAGACCTCCCTGGCCCTCATGAGCGATGAGAGGCACTTCCATTTCGGCATCGGCGGATCTGGCCTGCCCGGGCCGGCGGGTATCCGATTGAACTTCGGCGCCCCCGGAGACCGGCCCGACGCAGCCGGACAGATGTGGCGTGCATATCCGAGGCCCGTCGCCTACGGTCGTTGCCTGGGAAGCCAGCCGTATGGCCCGAAAGCCGCCCGGGCCAACCTCGGCTTGGAGGTCCCGGAAAATGCCCCGCCCTGCATCCCCTTCGGCCGAAACCCGGACTGGGCGGGCATCGAGGGGACCGACATGCCCTGGCTGCACAGCTTCGGCCTGATCGGCCGGGTGCGCTTGACCGTACAAGTTCCTGCCGGTGTCCAGGCAGCCCCGGCCGCAAAGGTGAAGCTCTACTTCAGCGAGTTCACCCCCCCACCGACGCCGCGCGTCTTCGACGTGCGCCTCAACGCCCGGCGCGTGGTCGATGGCTTGAATGTCGCAAGGCGAGCCGGCGGCGCCCGAAGGGCACTGGTCCTGGAGTTCCCCCTCGACAAGGCAAAGGTCGCCCTATTGGAGCTCGTCCCCCGCCAACCCAACGGCCCCGCACCAACAATCAGCGGAATGGCGATCGTTGCCGAGAAGTGAGGCTGAGGGCTACGCTTCACGGCCTCGGCCTCGTTGCCGATGCGCGGAAGTCGTAGCAGTACAGGCCGAACGCCCCGCGTACGAAGAGGCGGCCATCGACGAACGGGTTGGCTGTTGGCACCTCGTAGCTGCTGGTCTCGAAGTGTCCGAAGTGGTGGCCCGTCCACAACAGCTCCAGGCCCCCCGCCGTGATCCGAAAGCCGTGGAACTCCTGGCTGCTGTGGTTGATGTCGCCGTGAACGATCAGAAGGTCGCCGCAACTCGACAGGACGGACATGTTGTAGGTGAAGCCTCTGTCGCCGTCGCTGCGCTCCTGGAGCACCTTGCCGCTACGTACGTCGATGACAATCAGCGCGGGCAGACCCTCCCGGCCGCCGGAGCTCTTGCCCATCATGATCGCCGCGCGGTGTTCGTCGAGGGCGGCCATCGATGCCCCGCCGTTGTGCGGCCAGCAGTATCTCTCGCCCGGCAGTTCCCAGGCTTTCTCTGCCCCGGTCGCGGAGATTCGGAATCCGGCGATGGACCGGCCGCGGCCCTTGGGGGCCTTCTCGTCGTGAGCGCTCTGCACCAGCAGCATGTCGGCCTGGACGTAGTTGTTGATGGTCTTGTACTGATGCTCGGGCAGGCCCTCGATTCGCCAGCGGTCCTCGCCGGTGGCCGGATCGAGCGCGAGGACCGTGCCGCCGTCGTTCTGCGTAAGCAGCAGAGCCGTTCCGCCGCCTTGCCACGCCTGCGGAGTGACCTGCTGGCCGAGAACGTACTTGCGGCACCACTCTTGGTTCCCGTTGCCAAGCGCGAAGGCCAACAGGCCGCCGCGTTCATCGGCGACGTACGCGCGGCCGGCGGCGACGGTGACTGCGTGCGGCCGGGCGCGCCCGCCGGCTCCCTGGCCGGTCAGGCCGTATCGACGCACAACGTCCTCGTGGTACGGCAGCAGCGCCTGCCATCGCTGCCGGCCGGTCTTCGGGTCGAGGCAGTAGACGCGACCGGCGCCGCCGACGGCGACCAGGGCGCTTTCCGCAACGGCCGGCGTTGAGTTGACCAAGCCGCTCTTGCCGTAGAAGAAGGTCATACCCGCCAGCGGATACACGGCCTCCCAAAGGCGCTGTCCCGTCGTTGCGTCGAAGCAAGCGACGTGATCGTCGGCCAGTGTCTGCCACATCGACTTGATGAAGTGGCCCGACGGCGCGCGCTTGGCCTCCTCCTTGCGGTTGTAGAACGGCCCGTTCGGCTCGAACCAGTATAGGTACACCTTGCCGTCGGCAATGACGGGGCTGGCCCCGCCGCCGGACGCCCGGCGCGTCGCCGAGCCGAACCCACCGTACCGGCTGACGTGGCTCTTGCCACCGTTGAGCAGGTGTCGCTCGGCCTTCCATGCGAGCACGGCCTTGCCGGGCTCGTGGACCAGCGGTCCGTGGGCCGGCTTGCCGCGTAGCGTCCCCTCGGTCCCGAGCCAGTGCGTCCAGTCGGCCCCGGCGGGCCAGGGATCGGCGCCGCGCATGGCCTTGCTCTCGCGCACCCAGCCCTCGACTGCGGCATCGATGGGATGGCTGTTGTTGCCGAAGATCTCCTCCCGCTGTCGAAGCACCTCGCGCACATGTACCAGTTCCTTGCCCTTGTGCGTGATGTCCTTGCCGATCGACGCGGTGGCGTGGAAGCCTATGGCCGTGCCGGTCAGCTTGCCCTCAGCCCCGGCGGAGAGGTCCAACTCCAGCGACCATCGGTGCTGTGGCCAGTCGCCGCTCTTCTGGCCGCCGTCGTGGGCGTGGAAGACGACCTTCCCCTTTAGAGAGTTTCCGTCCGTGGTCAGGCCACTCAGGTCGAGGTCTCGCCATCCCTTGAGCTTCTCAGCGCGGGCGGCGAGCTGGACGGCCTTCGCGCCGCGCGTCCAGATGTGCACATCCATCGCCGGCCCGCCGCCAGCCTCGGGCAGGCGCATCTCCCAGTGTCGGTACACCGCGTCGTCGCGCAGCAGCCTGGGCTGAATGACTGCGCCGACCACCTTGCTCCCGTCGAAGGTGTCGGCCGCGTGAAGAGGCGCCGGCACGTTGACGCAGAGCATCGCGCCTGCCAGCAGAACCCCGACAAGGCTCGTGGACCGTTGTATCACGTGGGATCCTCCCATCAATTGATTGCCGTTACGCGCCCTGTGCCACCGCCGTTCCCGCCAACTCCGCCGTTAGCGCGAGGACGACGAAGGCGCCCGGAGGTCGTAGCACACGACCTGGCCCTGCCGGTTCCGCATGAGGAACAGCCCGTCGACATACGGCAGCTCCATGTACGCTTCGTAGGCGGTGGTGTTCTCGTGCGGCGGTTTCCAGGGCTCGCCGATGCGATGGAAGTCCTTCGGATCGATGGTGAACAGCTCCAGTGTGGAACGGTTGCTGTGGGCCGCGTCAGGTATCACCAGCAGGCGATCCTCGACCAGCCAGAACTGCGGGCTGCCGCTGAGGGCCTCGCTGGTGTGCAAGACCTTGCCCGTGCTCTCGTTCAGGATGCTGAAGAAACGCGAACAATGCGCGGGGTCGACCGTGTGGCCCTGAGAGAAGAAGTACACCCGACCGTCCCGGATCAACACGCGGCGCATCGCGCAGATGTCCATGTGGTTCTCGAACCAGAATTGCGGCTCATCGGGCATGGTCCAGGCGCGCTGGACCTCCCCAGGGGTGATGCGGTACGCGGCCATCAGGCCCCACGGCTGGTTGTCCTTGCGCTTCTTGGGGTTGATGTGAGCCGAGGGCACGTTCACCATCACGTGCTTGGCCGACGGAGACAGCGCGTACCATGTGGGCGCCAGGCTCGTCGCCGTCCACAGCACCTTCCCGCTTCTTGGTTCGATCAGGCGCAACTTGCCGGTGTCGTACTTGCCGTGCTGGCCGACGGTCGCGCACAGCACGTACTGCCTCCCACCGTGAGTCCACACCGCGGGGGTGGCGTACCGGCACGTCGCGGCGGGAGCTTCCCACAGCTTCCTGCCCGTGCGGATGTCCAGCCCGCGCAACGGGATGTCCGTCCGCCCCGTGAACTGCGGCACGATCAGCACGCCGGCGGCGACGACCAGAGACGCACTCATCCCCCCGCCCCCCGCGAAGCCGTCTTTGGTCGCGAGGAGCTTGGCTTTGGTCTCCCGCGAAGCGGTGACAAGGGGACCGCTCGCGTTCTCCCACAGCTTGCGGCCGTTCACCGCGTCATAGCAGCGCACGGCGCCCATCGTCCCCATGCTGAACACCTTGCCCTCGTCGTACGCGGGAGTGACGCCGAAGTGGTTGCGCTTGCCCGAATACCGGTTGATCCCCTCGCCCTCCTCCACCGCCTTCCAGAGCGTTCTGCCGGTCTTCAGGTCAATCGCAAGGGTGACGTCGTCGGCCAGGATCGCAGCGTTCCGGCGCAGCACAGCCTCGACGGCGCTGTTGCCGAAGTACCGCCGGTGCGACGCGTGCTTGCGGTGCGGGAGGTTCTCCGCCCAGACTTCGCCGCTGGGCCGAAATGTGCTTGCGAATACCTTGCCCTCCGCGACGATAAGCCCCGAAGCCGCGCCCGGGTGCGTGTCCGCTTCGGTCAGGTGCCGAACGTACCCCGAGCTGGACCCCTTCGCGAAGCCCAGATCGGCCGTCTGGCTCACCCAGAGCTTCCGCGCGTCCTTGAGGTCGCTGACGAGCTGGTGGCCGTACCGCTTGGGATTGAAGTTGCCCGTGGGCCCATTGGCTTGCGGCCAGTCGGCCCGGGCCGGGCCAGCCGACAGGAGCAGAGCAAGCAGGAGATTCGCTGGCTTCACGTTGGTTCCTTTCTCCGTCGCGGAGGCGGCGGTCCTCAACTGCCTGGCGGGCTGCTCTCGACGCCTACCGCAGGCCGGCCAATCGGATGAACTCCTTGCTGGGCCCGAAGTTCCTCCGTGCCGTATCCAAGGCCGCGCTGCGGACATCAAGAGGATAGAGATTAGGTGTCATGGCCACGGTCCTGAAGTGCAATACTAAGGACGCAGAGCGATGAAGAGCGCATATCTGGCGGTGATCCTGGCAGTGTCTGTGTGTGCGGTGACGGACGCGACCGTTGCGAAGCCCCCCTGGCCGGCGGACGTGCCGGGGTACGTTGCCCCCAAGCCGGGGGAGCACCCGCGGCTGCTGTTCCGCGAGGCGGACATTCCCATGCTGCGCGAGCGGGCCAAGACGCCCGAGGGGCGGGCCATCCTCAAGCGCCTCCGCCGACAGCTCAACGGCTCGGACGGCGAATCCGTGGGGGCCGCGGGCATGTGGTCCATGTCCCACGTGGCCGGCTTCGGCTTCCTCTACGTCATCACCGGCGACAGCAAGTACGCGGAATTAGGCAAGCAGGCGATGGAGCAGTCCTTCGCCGGGGCCAAGCGGAAGGAAGACACGCGGTACGCCTTCAGGGGCGCCAACGGCGCGCTGCGGGCAGGGCCCGCGCTGGGCTGGGGCGCCCTGGGGTACGACCTCTGCTATGACGGCTGGGACGAGGCGTACCGCAATAAGGTCCGGAACGCCCTGATGAACTACAACGACGGGCCAAACAAGAGCCTCGCTGAGCTGGTTCGCGGCAGCCGCCATGGGCCGCAAAGCAACCATTGGGGGATGCAGATCGGGGGCGGCGCGATGGCGATCCTGGCGCTGATGAACGACCCCGGCGTGGACATGGACAGGATCAACCCCCTGCTCGAGACCAGCAAGGAGTGCTTCCTGCGCAAGCTGACCGAAGGCTACGGCGACGGTGGCTACTTCACGGAGGGCGACGGCACGGGCAGCATGGGCCACATCGCCTTTCTCCCCGCCATTCAGGCCTGGCGGGTCGCCGGGGGCAAGGACTTCTATACGCCCCGTCCTAACGCCCAATGGACCAGCCTGAGGTGGCTGCTGGGGACGGTCGTCAAGACCGACGGGACGATCCTGTTCCACAAGCGCGACGGCTACCCGCACAACGTCTGGGACCGCGACGGGATCAGCGGGGGCAACTACTTCGGGATCGGCTTCGGGATCGCCACGCCCGAACAGAAGGCGGCCTGGCTGTGGTTCTACAACCGCCACTTCAAGGACAGGGATCTCAAGGCCGGCACACCGTGCGACACGCTCAGCTACTACCCCCACCACAGCATCCTGTCCTTCGTGAACTTCCCCTTCGGGACCGAGTCGGCCAACCCCGCCGAGTGTATCCCGCGGGCCAGCGTGGACCATACGTTCAGCTACTGCATGTTCCGCAACCGCTGGCAGGATGGGAATGACATTGTCATCACCTTCCTGGGCAAGCGTCCGCGGAAGCACACGAAGGCCCAGGAGATCGGCCCGATCTGGATCACGGCCTTCGGCACGGAATCCAAGTGGGGGAAGATGAGCGGGGACATCAAACACTTCCGCGTCACACAGGACGGCAGCAGCGTGGTCGCCACCAGCGACGGGTCCTGCCTGGCCGTTGACTTCTCTGGGGCATCCGGCGCCGACGGGATGCTGGTGATGACCGGCCCCGGCGCGCCGCGAGAGAACACGGTCCAAGCGGGAGGACAGGCGTTCTCGCTCAAGTTCCTCACCGCCTCAGCACCGCCGAAGCCGAAGGCGGACGGCGACGTGGTGCGCATTGGCAAACAGACTGTTTCGTTCCGCGACGACAAGATCGTCCTGGGCACATTCGCCGACCCGTGGCATGGGCCGAGCGCCAGAGTGGCGGATGGCATCCGGAACCACTCCCGGTAACATGTGGCCGAGGCGCCATGGGGTGGTTGGCGCCGGAATGTGAGGCGAAAGCGTATGCGGAATACAATGATCGCTCGATGCACAGTGGCCCTGATTGGCGTACTGGCTGTGGCGGCCGCGGCCGAGAACTCGGGCGGATGGCGAGGCCCCAATCGCAACGGCATCTACCCCGCGACGGGGCTGCTGAAGAAGTGGCCCGAGAACGGCCCAAAGCTGCTGTGGAAGTACGACCGCCTCGGAGTGGCGTGGTCCACCGTGACCGTGCACGAGGGGAAGGTCTACGCGCTGGGCGGATGGCGCAAGGGGTATCTCCATTGCTTCTCCCTCGACGGAAAGCTGCTCTGGCGCAAGGCATACGGCCCCGATCGCGAGGAGGGACGGTTTCCCGGGCCCCGCTCCACAGTCGAGATTGCCGACGGCCGGGCGATCTTCGCCACCGGCGACGCCGTCGTCTATGGCATGAACGCCGCCACAGGCAAGGTCGTCTGGTCGGTCGATACCGCCAAGGCCTTCGGTAACCAAGTGCCCGGCCACGGGTACAACCTCACGCCCCTCGTCTACGACGGGAAGGTCATCTGCCCGATCCGGCGGGGCCAATGCACGCATGCGGCCCTGGACGTCAGGACGGGACGGACGGTCTGGACAAACAAGGCGAGCGAATACGCCATTGGCGACAGCTCCCCCATTCTCGTCACGGTGGGCCGGCGGCGCCTCGTCGTCGATAACCTCTGGTGGGCCATCGTAGCCATCGACCCGGCGGATGGGCGCATCGTGTGGACGCACAAGGAGGGTCGAACCGGCACGATGATGACGCCCGTGTTCAACGAGGGACGGCTGTTCATCGACATGGGTACGCACAAGCCGGCGCTTCTGGAGCCGGTTGGCGGGAAGGACGTCTTCCGCAAGTGCTGGCAAATAGAGGAAAAGGGACTCTTCGAAATCGACCAGGCCCTCATCCTCGGAGACAAGCTCTTTGTCGTCTATCGCCGCTCTCGCGAGGTCACAGAAACGGTCGAGAAGGACGGGAAGAAGCGGGAACGAACGCGGACGGAGCGATACCTGGCGTTGGAGGCACGGGACCTCAAGACCGGCAGACTGCTCCAATCAGAGCCGCTTCGCGAAGAGGGGGCGATGGTTGCCGCCGACGGCATGATCTACCTGCTCGAAGGGGGACCGACCAGCCGCTATGGAAAGCCCAAGTGGGTGCAGCTCTCGCTGATCCGGCCGACGAAGGACGGCTTCGAGATCGTCAGCCGCTTCGAGCCGCTCCTGGGTACGGTCGAGGGCTGGATCCACCCGTGCATTGCCGAGGGCCGCCTGTTCCATCGCCTCGGCAATCTCCTGGCTGTATACGACCTCCGTGCGGCAAGCTACAAGTAGTGCGAGGGAGGTCGGCCGGCGCTTGCTCAAGTCGAACGACTTGCCGGCCCCGGTTCAGGTTTGGTGAGTGATCATGATCGCCTCGCGCTTGCGTTGGGGAGATAGGTGCGATGAGGTCGCTTGATGGCAACCGCTCCTGAGGGAGTGCGGGCTCGCACAGAGAAGCAACGAGCCGGAGACAGCGTCTCCTGCTCAACAAAGAGCAGGAGGCCTTTTTCGGTCAACGCCCTTCCTTCGCCAGAGCGTTCAGATAGGCCTCCTCGCTGTTTCGTGTGGGTGATCGTTGAGCGATGGGGCGGGATATCCGCACAAACACCAAACAGGCTCCCTCCTCTGATTCGCTCGCAGGTCAGGCTCATGAGCGCATGCTGGTGACGATCAGACACCGCGCCCTCAGTATGCCGGCAGGCGATCATGCAGCGCAAACCTTTGTGAAAAATGCCGATACATGATGGATGACTCTCTGGCACGTGAGGCTGTGCCCTCGCTGCA
>Ga0272441_10013822_pt1 | contig 11557 bp, 6 predicted proteins | sample SSMProp6N_FD_193582 | JGI IMG/M metagenome (GOLD analysis project Ga0272441, IMG submission 193582) | Marine sediment archaeal communities from Little Sippewissett salt marsh, Falmouth, MA, United States - SSM-Prop-6N | ecosystem: Environmental > Aquatic > Marine > Wetlands > Sediment ... | reverse complement strand
CGCGCGCGTTTTGCCCTTGTAACTTGTCCCCACCGGCGGTACCATTCGCCGACCGTCAAGTGGCTCCACGGCCCGAAAAAGGAATAACGAACACCATGAGCACAGACGACCCGAAGGGACGAGACACCGTTCGCGAGCTGGCCCGGCGCCTGGCCGAACACGCCCACAGCAAGGAGAACGAGCAGCGCCTCGCCCTCTGGTGCGACGTGAACAGCCTGCGGCTGCCCGAGCGCCCGCCGGTCATCTGCTCGCCCGGCCAGCCGGCGTGGGAGGAGATGCTGCCGAAGTCGACCGTGCTGTCCACCGCCCCGAACCTCGCCGCCCTGGAGTACAACTTCCGCAAGACGATCTACAAATGCGAAATACTCAAGGACGACACCGTCGTCGACCCGTGGATCCCCGTCGGCGCCGCCATGCGGCTGGAGGGAGACCACCTCTGGGGCCTGCCGGTGAAGCACATCAAAACCGAGCACGAGGACATCGCCCGCACCGCGTGGCAATACGACCCGCCCATCAAGGAGCAGGCGGATATCGAGCGCATCGTCCCGCCCCGCTACCGCTACGACAAGGAGGCGACCCAGCGGAACCTGAGCGCCATGGACGACCTGCTCGGGGACATCCTCCCGGTGAAACAGACCGGCGTCGTCCCCGGCCCCGGCGCCTGGCTCCACGGTTGGGCCACACAACTGCGCGGCGTGGAGCAGTTGCTCTTCGACATGATGGACCGGCCCGAGTGGGTCCACCGTCTCATGGGGATCCTCCGCGACGGCTTTCTCGGGGTCATGGACCAATACGAAGAGGCCGGCGTGCTCACGCTCAACAACATCGGCCGCATGGCCTGCGACGACCTGCCGCAGGCGGATTTCGACGGCGAGCACGTCCGCCTCTGCGATCTCTGGGGGCGCGGCGAGAGCCAGGAGTTCCAGGGCGTGTCCCCGGCGCTGTACGAGGAGTTCCTCCTCGCCTACCAGAAGCCCATCCTCGCGCGGTCCGGACTCACCTTCTATGGCTGCTGCGAGGACCTGACGAACAAGATCGACATGGTCCTGTCCGTGCCGAACCTCCGCAAGTTCGTCTGCTCGGCCTGGACCGATCTCGGCAAGCTGGCCGACGCCGTCCGCGGGCGCTGCTGCATCGAGTGGCGGCAGAAGGCCACCGACGTGGTCTACGCACCGAACCTGGACGACGTGCGCCGGCACCTGGAGGAGGGCCTGCGCCTCGCCCACGGCTGCCCCATCCAGATCATCCTGCAGGAGCTTGAAACCACCGACCACAACCCGCAGCGCCTCACCGATTGGACCGCCCTCGCCAAGGAGGTCGGCGCGGCGTACGCGGGATGATGCGGGCGCGCCGCCCTTTTGCCGCGGGAAAGCCGTGTGCGCCGTGGTATAATCGTCGCCGGTGAACGGCGATTTCTGGTGGTCTTGTGCTATGAACCGCGCCCCCATCGTGCTCCTCATGTCGGCCCTGCTTGCGTCGGCCTTTCCCTCGGGCGGGACGGCGCAGGAGAGAGGGCGGCGCGAGCCCTTCGGCAGCCTCTCCCCCGTCGCCGACCTCCGCGACCGCGCCGAAAAGGCCTATGAGGCCGGGCGGTTCAACGAGGCCGTGGCGCGGCAGAAGGAGCGGATCGAGCACCTGCCGACCGACCATTACGAGCGCCGCGCGGCCTGGGGCCGCATCGCCGTCTACTGCCGCGAGGCGGGACGGGCCGACGCCATGATCTCCGCCCTCATCAATGCTCGCGAATACGAAAAGGCGGCGCGTGAGCTCGACCGCGCCGGGCTTCACGCCGAGGCGGCGCGCCTGCTGCTCACCTCGAAAAGCGGCGACGAACGGCGCTTCTGGCGCTGCCTCCGCTCGGCCGCCAAGACGGGACAGGAAAGAGACCTCCAGCGCGTGCGCACGCTTGCCCAACGCTACCTCGATGCCCATCCCGACGCACGCTTCGCCTACGAGCCCTTCGAGCTGCGTTTCCTCCTGGATCGGCCGGAGCTTGGCCGCCGGTACCTGCCCGTGGATTCGCTGCGTGCAAAGGATGCCGAGGAGATCGGCCGGTGGGCCCGGGAGAAGGGAGATACCGAGGCCGCCACCTGGGCCGATTACCTCGACCTCGCCGTGCATGATGTGGCGCGGAGCGAAGGCGATCGACGCCGCGCGGCCGAGGCCATGGCCGAGGCGGCGAGAGAGACGGCCGAGTTCTGCCGGCGCCATCCGGCCTCGCCGCTCGCCTTCCACGCCCTGTTCCGGCTCGACTGGGCCGAGGCGCGCCTGCCGACGGCGCCCGGTCAGAGACCTGCCTACCAGATCGCCCTGGACGTCCTGCCGGACACGCCGGAGCGCTTCGGCTTCGTCCTGCGCCTGGCCCAGGCCGGCCGGGCCTTCACCGACGAGAAGCGCGAGGAGCTGCTCCGGCAACTGCTCGCCGAGGCCAAGAGCCCGAGAGACGCCCGCGCGGCGCGACTCGCACTCATGCATCGCATCAGCCGGAATCCCGAGCGCGGGGAGGATCTCTGGCCCCTCTGCCGCGAGCTGCTGCAGGACCCGGACGCCTCGGACGCGGACAAGGCGGCGGCCATGGAGTACCTTCGCCGCTCCTTCTTCCGCCCGCGCGAGCTGGACTTCTCGGAGAGCGTGATGGACTTCCTCGAGAAGCACGTAGACCCGACGCTCCGGCCGGCCGAGCTGGTGACGCGCCATGCCGATCTGCTCCGCCGGGCCATGCAGCGCGACGAGGCGGTCGCTTTCCTCCGCTCCTTCCTGGCGCGTGCGCCCGACCACCCCGACGGGGCGGCGATCCTGCGCAAGCTCGCCCATCACATGCGCGTGCGCGATCCGGTCGAGTATGAGAAGTGCCTCCTGGCCACCGCCTCCCACCCGTGCGAGGGAGAGCGTGACCATCGCGCCCAACGGGCGGCGACGGAAGAGCTGGCCGCCTTCTACGAGCAGACCGGGCGCTTCAAGGACGCCGCACGGGTCCTGGAGCGATACGTCCCGTCACGGCGGCTTCGGCGCGGCATCGATCGCGGCGGCCTCGAGCGCCGGCTGCGTGTGCTCGGCCACAAGCTGCAGTTCATGGCGCAGGACGACGTGCTCGACGCCATGTGGCGCCTGGCGAGCGGCTCGGCCTACCGCTCGGCAAGCGAGGCGCGGCTCGCGGCGTTCTATCTCGTGCGCGCCTACGACTCGGAGGGGCGCGGCGGGGAACTCGCCGACCGGGCAAGCGCCTTCGCGGCCTCGGCCGAGCCGCGCCGCGCACAGTACGCCCGCACGCTGTGCGAGGAGATCAAGCGCCTGCTCGAGCGCCGCGATGCCCTGCGCGGCGACGCGCCCATCATCGTCTCGGAGCTGGCCAACGGCGCCGAGCGCTGGCTGCCGAGCCTCATCGCCCCGCCCGACGCCAGTCGTGCCCGCGAACGGGGCTGGGAGCTGGTACAGGCCCTGCGCCGCTTCCCCAAGGAGCCGGTGGCGTTCCTCCTGGCCGAGAACTTCCGCGACGGCCCGCGCAACGACTGGATGGTACTGGCCATGGTGGAGAACGGCAATCCGCGTCTGCTCTCCCTTCTCCTCGATGCGGCCAAGACCGTGCCGGACAAGCGCGGTTTGGAGAAGTACATCGGCGCCATCGCCTACACCGCCGTGCCCGGCGCTGAGGAGATGATCCTCGACATCGCCGCCGCCCGCAACGACCTGGACAACCCCATCATCGCCGACGCCCTCGCCTACCTCGCCGACCTCCGCGACCGCCGCTCCGCCGCCCCCACCAACGCCCAGCCGCCGCCCTAGACGCCTCCCCGACAGGCTTCTCCTCTTCTTCTCTTTCACAATTTGAAATTTGCATTTGGCCCTTTGCGATTTGACATGCTCCCCCTTTTCCAGGAGTTCCGCCAGAATCGGAGTCCCATCCGCTGCAACCTGTGCTGCAGGCCCTGTCTGCTATCCTCTCTCTGAGGGAAACACGAATTGTCATCCTGAGTTCGCCTCACGCTTCGTGGGGCGAGCGAAGGATCTGCGCTCTCCGATCCACAGTGCTCCTTCGTAGCCGCAGATCCTTCGTCGTCGCCCCTTCCTGCGGGCGGGGCTCCTCCTCAGGATGACAGTTCGGGAGACGGTGCGTGCAAGATCTGTGGGGAAACTCCTGCGCCCTTTCCCCTTGTCCTCCCGCCTCCTGACCTGCTACATAAGCGGTGCCCTTCCGCGTGTCCCCGGCATCCGTACACGTGAGGAGCCTGAGGCAGCAGCGTATGGTTGAAGATCCCAGCAAGAACTCTCGGGAGTTCGAGTTCGACTGCCCGATGTGCCTCGGCGGGATCATCGTGGCCGAGGACCTCGCCGGCCAGGAGATCGCCTGTCCTCACTGTGACAGGCCGGTCATCGTGCCCGCGGAGCCGCCGCACATGGCGGGCCGGGCGACGGAGTCGGACCGCGCGTACTGGCGAGCGAAGCCCTCGAGCCGGGCGCAGATCTGCGGAGACGCGGGAACGGCGTTGACGTTCGCGATCATCGGTCTTTTGTTCTGCGGCCTCGCCTTCGGCTGGATCGCCATCTTCTTCGCCGTCCGCGCCAAGCGCAAGATCGCCGAAGATCCACAGCTTGGTGGTCTGCTCATGGCACAGATCGCCCTCGGCCTCGCCGTCGCGGACATCCTGCTCCACTTCGCCCTGATGATCTATCTGATCCTGCTGCGGGCCGGCATGGTGGGGTGAGCGCGCCGCGGACACGGCGGCACGCAGCGCCGGTATCGGGAAGAAGAAGGTACAGAAAAAAGGGGATGTTGCCATCCCCGGAGGAATCCTACTGCCCGGATGTGGCCGAGGTTCAGATTCCGCCCTCAGTATACCACATTGAGCCCCACTTGTGAAGGCTCTCGTGCCTGTCCGCAGTGATTCTCTGTGCTCTCCGCCTAGTTCCCCCCCGGCGGCGACATGCAGTGCACCCAGATCGGGCGGGGGCCGGTTTCGTACTGGGTGAGCTTGGTGAGGTGGCCGGTGGTGGGGTTGATTCCATAAAGCCCGAGGCGGTCGTCGCTTTGGCCGGCGACGTAGAGGAAACGGCCGGTCTCATCGAGGACGAAGGAACGGGGCACGTGCTCGCAGGGGAAACGGCCGATGAGGGCCAGGCGGCCCGTGGCGGCGTCGACGGAGAAGCCGACGATGGAGTCGCGGCCGGTGCGGGCCTTGCGATCGGTTACGTCGCGGTTGGAGACGTAAAGGAACCGCGCGTCCGGCGTCAGGTGCAGGTCGGCCGTGGCGATCCGGCCCGTGAATCCGTCGGGCAGCGTGACGATGTTCTGGAGGCGCGTGAGCGTGCCCCGATCCGTATCCCACTTCCATGCGCCCACGCCCGGCAGCTCGCGCTCGTTCGAGGTGTAGGCGAAGGGCCGGGTGGGATGGAAGATCAGATGGCGCGGGCAGCGCGCGGCGTCGGCGTCCGGCGGCCCTTCGGCGAAGGGCGGGTCGTTCGGCACGGCCTTGCCGGATTGCGCGTCGAAGCGGTCGATGAACACCTTGTTCGGGCCCGTGGCCGGCACGAGCAGCCAGCGGTTGTCCGGGGAGAAGATGCTGCTGTGGGCGCACTTCTCAAAGGGCAGCTCCTGCACCAGCTCGCCGCGATAGACGCCGTCGGCCAGCCTCCAGATCGTGGCCTTGCCGGGCCCGTAGTGGCTGCCGGCGAGGAAGCGGCCCGTGGCATCGGTCATGAGATAGCCCGCGCGCAGGTTGGCCTCGGCCGTGTGGACGTGCTCGAGTCGACCGTCCGTCCCCAGGGAGTAGGTCGCGATCGCCGGCTGCCCCCGGCGCTTGCCCGGCTTCGGTAGTGCGGCCACGGCGTACAGGTGTCGCTTGTCGGGTGATACTCCCAACGGTCCCGCGCCCGGCAGCTCGATCTCTTGATGGGGTGACAGCTTCCCGCTCGCCTCGTCGATCCGGTACACCGTGATCTTGCCTCCGGCGGCGAGGTACAGGCACTGCTCCGCCCCCGCCGCACCGACCGACACGCCCAGCATTATCGCGATCAAGGCTAGATGACCGATGTGTCTCGTCATAGCGTTTCCTCCTTAGCAATGGGTTCTGTGCCGCACCATCTTGCGCCGATTGGCACGCGTTGTCAAGGCGGCAGTCGCTGGGAGTCTCCTCGTGGGTGCCGGGCTCACGGGCCCCCGCATTGTCATCCTGAGTCCGCCTCACGCTTCGTGGGGCGGGCGAATCCCGCCGTTGGCGGGATGCGGCCATCGATGCACACTGCCCATTCGCAGCCGCAGATCCTTCGTCGTCGCCTCGCCTCAAGGGCGGTCGGTCCTCCTCAGGATGACAGTTCGGGGCCGTGTGTGCTGCGCCTACGGGGAAACCCGTCGACAATCGTGCCGCTCCCGTTGGCGCACGGAATTACGCGCGGGCGAATAAGTGTTCGCGCCTCGTCCTACACCGGCATCCTGAACGGATCCTCGGCCTTCTTGAGCCAGGCGGCGAGCGTGGCCCTGAGCCGATCGCGGAGGGGGGCGTGGGCCGGGTCGGCGATCAGGTTGTGCTGTTGATACGGGTCGGCCTCGTTGTCGAAGAGGCACCAGGGCCGGTCGGGGTAGAGGGCGTAGGTGTAGCGGCCCGTGGTGACGCCGCGGAAGAGCGGGGCCGGATGCTTCTCGCCGCCGGAGGCGTGCTTCTTGCAGATGTGCATGATGAACTGCGACTCCGGCTCCGGGCCCTGCTGTCCGCGCATGGTGGACGAGAAATCCTGGCCCGAGCAGCTCTCCGGCGCCGGCAGCCCCGCCAGCGCGCAGACCGAGGGCATGATGTCGATGGCCCCGAAGAGCGCGTCGCACGTTCGGCCGGCGGGCACGCCCTTGGGCCAGCGAACGATGAAGGGCGTCTTGATCGACTCCTCGTAGGGCTGGCGCTTGCCGCCGACGCCGTGGGAGCCGAGCATGGAGCCGTGGTCGGAGGCGTAGACGACGATGGTGTTGTCGGCCAGGCCGAGCGTGTCGAGCTTCGCCAGCACGCGGCCGAGCTCCTGATCGATAGCCGTGACGTGGGCGTGATAGCCCTGGTAGGTGGCCCATTGCCGCTTCGCCCGGCGCTGCTTCCGCTCCTCGGTCATCTTGCCCTTCCACTTGCCCCCGCCCACGTTCGGTCGATAGGGCAGGGAGTCCTGCGGGTAGAGCGCTTTCTTGTCATCCGGCGCATCGATGAAGTTGGAGTGAGGCGGGTTCCAGGAAACCATGAGGAAGAAGGGCTCGGCCTTGTGGCCCTCGATGAACGCGAGCGCCTGGTCGGTCATGACCGTGGCGTTGTAGGCCTTGCTCTTGACCGGCTTGGCGTCCTTCGGGTGATAGACGGAGTTCCAATGGCTGTTGGTCTTCGTCCAGATGAGGGAGTGGTCGAAGCCGAAGGGCTCGGCGCGGACGCCGCCGAGGTGCCACTTGCCCACGTAGCCCGTGGCGTAGCCGGCGTTCTTGAAGGCCTTGCCCAGTGTCATCTGATCGGGGCTGAGGGGCAGGCTGTTGTCGATCATGCCGGGGGCGTCGTTCTTCATCTTCTGCTGGTAGGGCCAGCGGCCGGTCATGAGGATGGCGCGGTGGGGCGAGCAGACGGGGTAGTTGCTCACGCAGTTGCGGAAGACGATGCCCTGCTCGGCCATTTGCTTCATGTGCGGCGTCTTCAGCTCGGGCATGCCGGCGAAGGACATGGACTGATAGCGGTGCTCGTCGCTGAAGAGATAGATCACGTTCGGTCCTCGCGCCGGCGTCTCCTGGGCCTCGGCGGCGCGGGCGAGGGCGGCGGCGGTGGCCCCGCCGGCGACGGTGCGGATGAAATCGCGTCGGTTCATGACGTCACTCATGGGCGTCCTTCCTTTCTGTGGCCGGGTCGTTCATGGTGCGGGGCCGCGGTGTCGCGCCCTTGCGTGCCTCCTCAAGCGCCTTCACGAAGGCGGGGTCGGGCCGGGCGCCGAGGTCGATGCCCTTCTGGAGGTGCGCGGCGGCGGCCGGGTAGTCGCCGTGCTCGAAGTAGGCCACGGCGAGGTTGTAGTGCGTGTTCGGGTCGTCGGGCTTGATGGCGAGGGAGGTCTTGAACTGCTCGATGGCTTGGTCGAGCTTCTGCTGTCGGGCGTAGACATTGCCCAGGTTCGTGCGGGCCTCCACCGACTGCGGGTCGAGCTGCAGCGCCCGGGAGTAGTGGTAGATGGCCGTATCCAGCTCCCCCTTCCGGGAGAGCGCGAGGCCGAGCACATAATGTGCCCGGGCGTGGCCGGGATGGATGGTGATGGCGTTGCTGAGATGGACGATGGCCTCGTCGAGCTTGCCGAGATGGGCGGCGCGGACGCCCTGGTCGTAGTGCTCCTTGGCCGCGGCGGCGACGGCCCGGTTGGGGGCGTTGTCCTCGCGCGTGCGCACGTCGATGGCAGCGGCGGGATCGTGGGCGGCGGCCAGGGCATAGGAGACCAACGTGGCGAGCCGTGTGTAGCTGGTGAGGCGGCGGTGTGCCTTCTGAAAAACGGCCATGGCGGCGGGCAGGTCGCCGTTCTCGAGCAGGCAGTGCCCTGCGCGCATCTGAATCACGGGGTCGTCGGGATAGGCCGTGCTGTGCGCGATGATCTCGTCGCGCAGGGCGCGGGTGGAGCGCCCGCTCACCAGGAGCTGCAGCCAGTGCGCCTTCGGCGGCTTGGCCGTGTGCGGGGGCATCGCATCGATCTGTGCCTCGTCCAGCGCCGCGAGGCGTTCGCGCGCCACCGCGTCGCCGGGGTCGATCTCGAGGGCGCGCCGGAGCCAGCGCCGCGCATCGGGCACGAGCCCCTTTTTCGCAAACACGAGCGCCAGGTCGCGCATGGCCTTCGTGTTGTAGGGGTTGTCCCCCAGGGCGTGCCCGAGCGTGCTCTCGGCATAGTCCGGGGCCTGCAGCCCGGCGAAGAGGGCGGCCGCGGCCATGGAGTCGTGCATGAACCCGGCGTGGATGCTCGCGGCGAAGAGGTCGCCCTGCTCGACGTAATACTCCACCATGGCCCGACAGGACGGCTTGAGCGAGCTGGTCCAGGGGGTGAACAGGTGGTGCAGCGCACGCACCGGGTCGCCGGCCTCGAGATAGGCCTCGCCGAGGCGGAACTGGGCCGTCTCGCTCCGCGGATCCATGTCGACCACGTGCCACCAATAGTTGACGGGCGAACGCGTCCACACGTTGACGGTGAAGAGGCGCGCCCCATACAGGGCGAGCAGCAGGGCCAGGGCGGCGAGGCCCGGCGCCCGCGAACGGCGCATCGGCAGCACGCGATCGGCGAGCGCCGCGAACGCAAGCGCCAGGCCGAGCAGCGGCACGTAGAGACAGCGCCAGCAGACGTACTGCAGATTGACGGGGTACCATGCCGTGGAGAGGAAGGGCAGCAGGCCGATATACATGAGCAGCACGGCCAGGCCCACGGTTTTCTGGCCGAGTGCCTCGGCGACGGCCACGATGGGCCTCCACAGGCGCAGCGCCTTGGCCAGGTCGCGTGCCCCTTCGAGCAGGAAGAGGCCGGCGTGGGCCAGCCGGCGCCCGCGGTGGCGCTCGGCGGTCCGAAGGTCGTCGAGGATCCCGCGCGGCGGGCCGTCGGCCTCCTTTCGCGCCACCCGGGCCGCGGCGAGGAAGATGATGACAAGGTGGACCGTCGCCCAGCGAATGAACAGCCTGTCGGTGGGGCTGTACACCTTCCGCACCGTGTCATAGAGCAGCAGCGGCACGGTGTGGGTCAAGCCGTGCCGGCCGACGGTGTAGCCGCCGGTGAGCAGCCCCCACGCGTAGTAGCCGCTGTCGGCCACGATGGACAGGAAGCTGGGCCAGGCGCCGCCCTCCGCGCCGCTGTAGGCATAGCGCAAGGGGTGGGGATGGGCCTCGCGCCAGAGCCAGATCGTCGGCGGCACGAGGAGAAGGAAGGGCCAGAGCCGCCGCGCCGCCTCCCTCAGCGTGCTGCGCCGATACAGCAGCTCGTACACCAGCAGGAACAGCGGCAGCGAGACGAGCATCCGCGAGGTGAGCAGCCCCGCCACAAACAGCCCCACGGCCGGACCGCGCCGCGCCGCCACATAGCTGAGCAGCACGGCCAGGTAGAACGTTCCGCCCAGGAGCATGAACGAGTCGTTGATCTGGTTGGTGAACACGGAGGCGAGCGGGTGCACCAGGAGCACCACGCCCGCGAATACCGCGGCCCCGCGCTGCCGCACGAAATGCGCCGCCAGCCGGACCATGAGCCACGCGTTGAGCACGTACAACGCAATGAGCAGCGTGCGCCAGACCCATGGCGCCTCGGCCGGCACGACGGTCCGCAGGACGGCGATGGCGGCGTAGGTCATGGGCCGGTAGATCCCCTCGCTGAACATCATGAAGTTTTGCGAGAAGACCATCGGCACGTTGCGCCAGTTGCTGAGGAGCGGCAGGCGGAGGATGCTGTCCCGGTTGGTCATGAAGGTCCGGGCGGTCCAGCACGGCGCCCAGAGCAGGACCACCGCCAGGCCCGGCAGGATGGGGATCCAGGGCCATGACCGATGGGCGCGCTTCCGGGTTGTGTCGTCGCGCTCGCTCACGAGCCGCTCGCCGTTTCCTTGGCCGCGATCGCCGGGGGGCCGTGGACCGAGATGGTGTCGTAGAGTTCTCGCTCGCCCACGGCCGGATCGTGGGCCACGAATTCCGGGATGTTGAAGCTCATCATGGGCACGTGCCTCAGCGGCAGACGCACCGCCGGCGAGGCCCGGCCCCGGTCGTCGATGTGCGTGAGATAGAGCCGCGCGAAGACGCCGTCGCGCTTGGACGAGAAGACGATCCACCGCCCCGACGACGACCAGCTATGCCAGGAATCGGCCGCGTACCGCGCGTTGCAGGCCAAACGGCGCGGCATGGCCGACAGGTCGGCCTTCATCAGATAGATGTCCGACGCCGACTTGATGAGCGCGCCGCCGTCGCACTGGCAGAAGGAGAGCCACTTGCCGTCGGGCGAGAAGCGGGGATAGTAGTTGCTTCGCGAGTTGTTCGACGCGCCCCGGATCGGCAGGGCGTCGCCGCCCCGACCGTCGTTGTAGGGCACGATGCGGAGATCGTACTTCACCATGGCGGGATGATAGCCCCCGGACGCCCAGCAGAAGACGATCGACCGCCCGTCCGGCGTCCAGCGCGGGAACAGCTCCAGGTCCTCCGGATCGCTCGCGCCCGGCAGCAGCCCGACGGTGTTCTTCGCCACGTTATAGACCGCCACATCCGACGTGGGCTGCCCGGCCGTTTGCGCCTCGTACACCACGGGCTCGAAGGCCGTCACCTGCTGGTTGGCTGAGAGGGCGAGCTTCTCGGCATCGGGCGACCAAGCCGTGAAGGTGGTCATCTGGATGTCGAAGGGCAGGATCACCTTTGTCCCCTGCCGCGTGTCCAGATCGTAGATCCCGATGTAGGTCCGCAGATCCTCCGGTCCCGGCGTCATGTAGCGCGACTGCAGGCACACCTTGCCGTGCCGACCGTCCTTGGAGGAGAAGGTGTGGCAGTTGAAGCAGTAATCGCGCCGCGCCGCCAGGAACACGCGTGTGCGGAAGGACGAGATATCGCGCACGAACGTG
>Ga0272441_10013821_pt1 | contig 11557 bp, 7 predicted proteins | sample SSMProp6N_FD_193582 | JGI IMG/M metagenome (GOLD analysis project Ga0272441, IMG submission 193582) | Marine sediment archaeal communities from Little Sippewissett salt marsh, Falmouth, MA, United States - SSM-Prop-6N | ecosystem: Environmental > Aquatic > Marine > Wetlands > Sediment ... | reverse complement strand
ACTTGGCTTCCTCACTGGTGTATCCGGGCATTTTTGATTTAAAACGGCCGATATGCGGCAGCACATTGAATGCGATTGGGTAGGGATACACCTGAAAAGGCGGATCAATACCCGACATGACGGCATGAACCTGTTGTTCGAGTTCACGCACGGCCGCACGGCCGGATCCGGAAACCGACTGATAGGTAGATGCCACAAAACGTTGCACACCCGCAGCCCGATGAAGCGGGGCCAGAGCCATCAGCGCAATAATCGTACTGCAGTTCGGATTGGCGATAAAACCCTGATGTGTTGAAATCGCCTGCGGATTAATTTCGGGAATCACAAGAGGAACGCGTTCATCCATCCTGAAATCATCCCCGTTATCAATGACAACCACGCCGCGCTGAACAGCTTTCCATCCATAAAGCCGGGAAGCCCCTTTGGCCCCTTCCGTGCCTGCAAAGATCGCATAGTCCAGTCCTTCAAATGCCTCAGCGCTGGCCGCCCGGACATGAAAATGCTCACCTGCCACTTCTTCGTCCCGTTCCGTCCGGGCCAGAATACGGATCTCTTCAGCGGGGAACCGGCGTTCACGTAATATTTTTACAATCTCGGTACCCACTGCGCCGATACCCACCACGCCGATTTTATATTTTTTCATTTCAGTTCGCTCCACGTAACATGTCACTTCTGATTCTTTTTTTCAGGACGACACAATCTTTTCTTTAATCTTTAATCTTTAATCTTTAATCTTGTTTTACGGGTTTCTTCCCGCCGATGATGCACCATAATTGCAGTTTCACGAACAGATCCACCTGCTTGAAACCAATCTCCTTTAACCAGGCCATCTGCAGGATGAAGGATTCATGGATATCATCTCCCTTCACCTTGGGCATATTCAATCCATTGATATTGCGTTCTTTCCACTGTTGAAAATGTTTCCGCCACTTCCGGTACCTTTCCATAAACGCGCCTTTCACGCGAAGCCCCTGTTCTTCACAGTACCGTTCCCAGTATCGCAGGCTGTTGAAATAGGCATCCGGATAGATGGTTTTCATTTCATCAATATTGACGAACCAGCCGCCCGGCTTAAGACAGTCAAAACATCGCTGATACAGCTGCTGCTTCCCGTGACTCTCCAGATGATGAATCGCGGACATTGAAAAAATATAATCCGGCTGCATGGGAATGCGATCCGTCCATCCGTCTTCGATATCGGTCGTAATATAATCGACATGACCGTTGTAACGGGAAAGCTTGTGTTTTGCCACGTTGAGAAACGATTCCGAAAGATCGACATAATAGCATTTTGCTGTGCGATTTCTTTGTAGGATCCGTTCCAGGAACGTACCGCTGCCCGCTCCAAGATCCACAATCACTGGCTGTTCAGCCTCTTCGATTCTCAGATAATCCAGAACCATGCTCTGCATGAATCCGTAATGAGGCACCATAACCGGAGCCATGATATCATAATTTTCAGCCATTTCCAGAAACCGGTTCTCACTCATGATTCACCCCGCTTTAAAGCGTTTCTCTTTATTCCGGCATGATCCGGACAGACTTTCCGGCAGACATTGCACCGGATTAATTGAAATCCACGTTTTGTGGTGACATACGTATGCGGACGGCATTTCAACTGATTCACGGTCACACCGTCCAGCGCCTGTGTCGGACAGGCATCCAGACAAATCCGGCAATCCGGAGGGCAAGCCGGTTCATTTGTTAAAGGATCGCCCTCCAGCTTCAAATCCACCAGTACGGCACCCAGCCGGATCATGTTGCCCCAGTCTCTGTTCTTCAGGAGGGTATTGCGTCCCAGCACCCCCATTCCCGCAAGCATGGCCGCATGCCGGAGTGAGAGAACACCTTTGCCTTCCAGGCCATCCGGATTCCAGTGAATATAGGGATCGTCCACAGGAACGGGTACGGCCTGTACACCCCGGCTTTCAAGTTCGAGACTGAACCTGAAGAGAAGCTCATCATGCAGCCGGGTTACGAGCATGTTGAAATGGGAGTAGGGCACTGCCGATCCGGACTTCAGTGTTGAAGCCAGCGATCGTTGCGCCAGCACAATCACCGATTGACAATTCTCAAAAATATCTTTTGGATGAAATCCCCGGGGTGCGTGTTCAAACCGGACCACCGGAGCGATGCCGCATAAATCGGCACCAAGCCGGTATGCCATCTTCTTGACATCAGATGCATTCATACGCTCTCTCTTCCCCATCTGTCAGCATTTACTTCGGACAAATATTGGGAATTAATATACAAATTAGTATATACTAAGTCAAGTACTAAATATTAATTAAATGCATTTTCCTAATAAGGCCCAAAATTTTACTTTGTCATGACAGATTAATTTTCTTATATTAATTTGTCACATCACTTTTTCTGCTATGGAGATTGCCTTGAGTCCATCACAGCCCGTCATGTTCGATCCCCTGACATTAGGCAAACGCGCACAGCGAATTCGTATCCAGAAGGGTTTAAGCATTGAAGCCCTTGCCAGGACCGCCGGCGTGAACAAAAACACAGTGGTCCGGTTTGAAAAAGGCATCCCCACAAGAATGGACACCATCTATAAAATCTGTTCGATTCTTGAAATATCGCCCCTGCAGCTGATGGAAGGCAAACTGGTTAAGGGCCGTGATTATAACATTCAACCCCACAAGGCAGCATCCCCGGGAAAAGGTGGAACCAGACAGGTCTCACGCACTGACCGTGTTTCAAGAGACAGCTGTCACGGAATGATTATCGGAGATCTGAACTATCAGCTGCCCGAAGGCCAGTTAGGCGCTCGTGTCATGGAAATTTTCAGCCGGGAAGTGAAAGAGAAGAAAACCCATCCGGGGGAGGAACTGCTGTTCTGCCTCACCGGAACCGTAGGCATCGAAATCAGCGATGTGACCGCCATACTGAAGAAGGGAGACGCCATATTCTTCTGGGGCACTGAACCGCATTGCTACTTCAATGCGGATGAAACAAAAGACGTTTCCGTGGCCCTGAGCGTGGTATGCGGCGCTGAATAGCCGGTCTCCTCCCTTCTTAAATCTTTTTTATCCCTTTTACGGAAATTATATGGACGCCGCTTATTTAACATTGATCGTCTTACCCCTGCTGATCATCGGACTCTCTTTTTTGATATATCACCTCTCCGGAAAGAGGGGTTGATCGATGAATGTTTATGATCAGCTCCGCCATCCGGTGGCCCTCACGATTTTTATTCTGACCCTCTTTTTTCCGGTACTGGTCGGATTCCTCACAATGCGCCGGACACGAAATCAATCCGATTTCTTTATCGGCGGGAGGACAATGAACAAACTGGTCGTTGCTTTATCGGCCGTCTCATCCGGCCGCTCCTCATGGCTGGTACTCGCGCTTTCCGGCATGGCTTACAAAATCGGTGTGGCGGCCGTCTGGGCTGTGGTCGGTTATGTGCTGGCGGAGCTGTTTCAATTTGTCTATATCGGCAGGAAATTACGCGTTGAGACCGAATCCTATCAGTCGATTACGCTGCTGGATTATTTTGAATCCCGGTTTCAGGACCGTGATCACCTCATTCGGATAACCGGCGCACTGATCATCGGAATATTTGTCACGGCTTATGTCGCGGCACAACTGAAAGCCGGTGCCGATTCTCTCAGCACGGCAACCGGACTGCCCGCGGTGGCCGCATTGATCCTTTCATCGGTCCTGATTCTAATATACATGACCCTGGGCGGATTCATCGCCGTGTCTTACAATGACGTGATACGGGCCATGATCATGCTGTTCGGACTCGTCGTCTTCCCCGCAGTGGGACTGATCAAAGTCGGCGGTCTGTTCAGCCTGCTGCAGATACTGAAGGCACTGAATCCCGCGCATATCAATCCGGTTTCAATCGGAGCCGGCGCTTTGATAGGTTTTTTGGGTATCGGTCTCGGCTCTCCCGGTCAGCCGCATATTATTGTACGCTATATGTCCATTGAGCATCCCGATCAGCTTCGAAAGTCCGCGTTGATCGGAACCTTCTGGAATGTCCTGATGGGCTGGGGAGCCGTGATTATCGGTCTGCTGGGCCGGGCCGCAATACCTCAAATTGAACAGCTCCCCGAACACAACGAAGAAATGATCTATCTGGTCCTGTCGGGAGACTATTTCGGTCCGGTCATCTACGGACTGCTGGTCGGAGGCATCTTCGCCGCCATACTGTCTACTGCGGATTCTCAGCTTCTGATAGTGGCATCCACTTTTGTAAGGGATATTTACGAAAAAATAATCCGCCGCAATCAACCGATTCCCGAGCAGAAAAAACTGTTGCTGAGCCGTTTGATCGTGATATTTTCGGGATGTATCGCGCTGATCCTGGCCTATTTAGCCAGGGATATTATCTTCTGGCTCGTTTTATTCGCATGGGGAGGACTGGGCGCTGCTTTCGGTCCGGCCCTGATTTTGTCCCTGTACTGGAAGAAGACGACTCGGCTCGGAATCCTGAGCGGTATGATAACCGGCACGGTGATCACCATATTATGGAAACTCTACCTGAAGGCACCGACCGGTATCTATGAACTCATCCCCGCCTTTTTCGGGGCATGTGGCATGATTCTGCTGATCAGCTGGATTCAGGACAGACAAAGCGGGAACATGAAGGTTCAAGCGAATACTCTCTGTTAAAATAATCGATCGGGGAATTTATGAATTACAAAGATGTAATTGCCCACCCGGAAAATTACAGCTTTCAAATCACCCGTCTTGGAGACGGAAATATCGATTCACCCTTCCGGGGACGGCGATTCATTCAGGATGCGGAACGTGTTTCCTTCGCAGTGAAAATACACGAGCTGGAACCGCTCTTTCTTTATGGAAAAGACATTCCGTCGTTCGAACGGGCCGGTCCCCGTCCTAAAATCTTTCATAATCCTGAAACAACACACGCCGCTATCGTCACATGCGGCGGGCTTTGCCCGGGGTTGAACGATGTGATCAAGAACATTGTAAACGTTCTCTGGTTCGGTTACGGAGTGCATCAGATCACAGGATTTCGATATGGCTACCGGGGTCTGTCCAAACGGAGCACAATACCGCCCATTGAACTCAATCCCGATTTTGTCGACACCATCCACGAAGACGGAGGCACCATTCTGGGATCGTCCCGGGGACATCAGGACATCGGGGAGATGGTGGATACATTAACAGAAAAGAAAATCAATCTGCTCTTTACGATTGGCGGAGACGGCACCCTGCAGGGTGCCGGCGCGATTGCCGGGGAAATTATCCGGCGAAAACTGAATATCAGCGTGATTGGCGTACCGAAAACCATTGACAACGATCTCAGCTTCATGGAAAAAACATTCGGATTCGAAACCGCGGTATACGCATCGGCCGACATCATCACGTCCGCTCATAATGAAGCCAAAGGCGCCTATCACGGAATCGGTCTGGTGAAACTGATGGGACGGGATTCGGGTTTTATCGCCAGCTATGCCTCCATTGCCAACTCCGTGGTCAATTTCTGCCTGATTCCCGAGGAACCTCTGATCCTGGAAGGTGAAAATGGTTTGCTCCGGGCTCTGGAGCGACGCTTTGACGAAAACAAAAAACATGCGGTCATCGTGGTGGCTGAAGGCGCCGGACAGGATCTTTTTCAGAAAAAGCCGGACCGCCGGGATAAATCAGGCAATCTGATTAAAAATGATATCGGCCTGCTGCTGAAGACGGAAATCCTCGAATATTTTGAAAACCGGGGCAAGGACGTGACCGTCAAGTATTTCGATCCCAGCTATTACATCCGAAGCGTCCCGGCCGAGGGAACCGACTCCATCTTCTGTCATCTTCTGGCTGAACATGCTGTACACGCAGCCATGGCCGGTAAAACCAACATGGTGGTCGGTTTCTGGAGTAATAATTATACGCACGTTCCCATTCAGCTGGCCACCCTGGCCAGGAAAAAAGTCAACCTGAACGGAGATTTATGGAACGCTGTGCTTGGCCTGACGCAACAGAAAAAAAATTTTAATGCGGATTAAAAAGTCGTCCCCATAAAAAATAGGATTGATGACCGGATACAATTAAAATACAGACAGAAATGCGAATCCACCTGATAGGCAAAACAGCTTCTCAAGCTGTCGTCGAGAAAAATCCGGACTGATTTTAACATTCGGATTATCGAATCATTAAGATTTTCTTAGTCCTCACCTCACTGCCGGCTTTCAACCGACAGAAGTAAATCCCGGTGGATACAGGAACCTCATTTTGATTTGTACCATCCCAACGTGTCATATAATTTCCTGGAATTTGACTCTGACTGACAATAACTTTTACGATTTCGCCAAGCAGGTTATATATGAAAAGTTCAACATGACCAAGGGCAAGCACCGCATGAATCGCTTCAGTATTTGATCTCGTGTCCTTTAGCAGGGCTTTCATTTCTTTTCGACCCTCTTTGTTATTGCCGTAAATGGATCGTAATTCACAATTGCTCGTCCCGACATAGAGTATATCGCCTCGGATGATGTTTGGCTCAAATCCTCCGGTTTGCAAAATGGTGTACGATTCATTAATAATCGCGTCAATGTCAGAAAACAAGGATTCCTCAAAGTCCAATTCAATATATACATTTTTAACGGATTGATTCGCAGCATTTTCATCCGGATCATGAAATCCATCTCCTGGTATCTGACTGCCGGACGGATAACTGATTTTCTCATGTTCAACGCTTGCTGAAACCTCTTCATCGTTTATGACCTCTATCTCTATGTATTTTGAATTGTCATTATGAATAATTTCAATGGTATTTCTTCCTACGCTTGCAGAGCTGAACAACATATTGAAGCATGTGCCGGAATATACATTCCCGGATCCGGGATCCGTGTATGCACGGGTAGTCATCTGACCTATCGGCATACTACCTGCTCCTGTAAACAGATTAAAATAGATCGTCTGATTGTTAATATAGTCCCCTTCCGAATTTATGGACCTTGCGACTATCGGGTAAGCACACGGTTCATGAAGAGACTCACCTATCCTTATTTTCTGTCCTTGCCCTGCAAACAGAACCGGCGATGTGATATTTTCACTTGTTGATGGATCAGGACTCGAAAAATCACTGGAACTGCAGTGGAACAACAATACCGACAGAATCATGCTCATCACAAGTTCGTTCTTAGGCATAGCACCCCCCAATGGTTGGATGTGCGCATATTGCTGCGATTATTTGGTGTTTATTTATAATTTCTATTGTCAGATATCAATAAAAATAATTAATTTGATAATTATTGTCAATAATTATTTGAATATTTATCATACGATTGAGTAAATAGTGAATTGTCATATTATTTACGCAAATTAATTGCTTTTTTCTAAATTCCATAATAAAAATCAAACCATACTCCTAAATATTCAATTCATATGTAAAAACATGTCATTTTTATAAATACAGACCATTCCGTATCAAACCTAATGACAACAAATTACGTCTAATCTTATGTCATCTTCTTAAAGAGAGAGAGTTATGAAAAAAGCCACTCTTTTTTTTGCTCTTGTCCTATGGTCAGGACAGATCCTTTCAAAACCGTTCGATCCGGACTCCGTCCCGGACATACAGCCTCTTTTCATTCCCCACGTCGAAGCTCCGATCCGGATCGACGGTGTGATGGACGAACCCTTCTGGAAACACGCCCTGATTGTGCCGGCCAACATCGAAGTGAGGCCGGGAGAAAATATTGAAGCGCCCGTACAAACGGAAGCTTATCTGGTTTACAATTCGGCCTATATTTATGCGGGATTCAAATGTTTCGATCCCAATCCCTCTGACATTCGCGCGCATTTATGTGACCGCGATCAGACCTGGGATGATGACTGGATTCTGATTCTGTTCGACACCTTCAACGACCAGCGGCGCACCTATGATTTCGCATGCAATCCTTTCGGTATTCAATCGGATATGATTGAAACCCCGACCGGCGGGGGCGGATCCTGGGACGCCATCTGGGAATCGGACGGCCGGATTACGGACCACGGATACGTGGTTGAAATGGCCATCCCTTTCCGGGCCCTTGGATTCCCCAGGTCCCAGGCGGATCAGATCTGGGGATTCGATGTGGTGAGAAGCCTGCCCCGCAATGTACGGCACCATATCGGAGCGTTCCCCAGGGACCGCAACAATAACTGCTATATGTGCCAGTCATTGAAAATGGTGGGCTTTGCAGGCGCCTCTCCGGGTCAGAATATCGAATTTGATCCGACCTTTTCAACCATATACACACAGGAACGGGAAGACGAAACCAGCGGTCCGTTTCTTGAAAAATCAAAATCCTACGATCCGGGACTCACGGCCAAATGGGGATTCACGCCGAATCTGACCCTGAGCACGGCTGTCAATCCCGACTTCTCCAATATCGAAGCGGATATTGTACAGCTGGATATTAACACGCAGTTCGCCCTGTATTATCCCGAAAAACGGCCGTTCTTTCTGGAAGGCGCGGATTTTTTCTCCATGCCTTTTTATCTGGTGCATACACGTACCCTGGCGGAACCTGAATACGGCGTAAAACTGACCGGAAAAGAAGGCAATCACGCCATTGGGTTTTTCACTGTGCAGGACCGCAGAACGAATTTACTGTTTCCCGGAACCGAAGGATCCGATTCCGACTCCTACCAAAAATTTTCTCAGGGTTCCGTATTACGCTATAAACGCGATGTGGGAGACGCCTCCAATATCGGCATGGTGGTGACCGACCGGGAAAGCGAGGCCTACCACAACCGGGTCGGCGGAATCGACGGGGATATAAAATTCACAAAGAAAGACCGCTTCATGTTCCAGGTGACCGGATCTCTGACCCAATATCCGGACTCGCTTGCGATGGATTATGATCAGCATCAGAAGGAATTCGACGGCCTGGCCTATCATGTTTATTACAATCACAACACCCGGAACTGGGATGTGTATCAACTCATCCGTCATGTGGACGGGGGATATCGGGCCGATCTGGGATTCATGACCATGGCCGGCTATACCTATGCTGAAACCGGGGGCAGTTACAAATGGCAGCGGGATCCGGGAAGCTGGTTCCACTGGATCAGTCTCTACGCGAGCTTTGATCAGCGATATGACCGGTTTCAAAATCCGCTGCACCGGGCTTTCACCAGCCGGATCAATTATCAGGGCTCCATGCAGAGCAATGCGGGCGTCTACTGGGAGATGGGCCGGGATACTTACGAGGGGAGATCCTATCGCGCGAACTGGCTGAACGGATGGTGCTACATGCGGCCTTCCGGCTGGATTGCAGGAGAAATCTGGACCCGGTACGGGGACCGGATTGACTATTCAAATAACCGGTCAGGCACTCAGCTCAGGATGGGCGGATATCTGGAGATGAGACTCGGTCTGCATATGCGGGTGGAAATCAACCATACCTCGGACAGGCTGGATGTGGAACCCGGTCGATTGTATACGGCCAATATCGAACGGCTCAAACTGGTGTATCAGTTTAACAGACGGATGTTTTTACGTACGATTTTTCAATATTATCATTATAAACGCGACGTGTCTCTCTATGAGGATGAAGACACTGACCCCTTGTCCAAAGGACTGTTCACCCAGATCCTCTTCTCCTATAAAATCAATCCGCAGACGGTTTTCTTTTTGGGTTATTCGGATGACTATTACGGGGATCATGAAATCGGCCTACAAAAGCCGCTGTACATGGTGCAGACCAACCGGACGGTTTTTGCCAAAATCGGGTATGCTTATATGCTGTAATCGACACGGAAGGGGTTCATTGATACGGACATCCTTCTGATGACATAGAGAATCTCCGGAAAGTCCCAAACTTCCGGAGATTTTTTTATTGCATTTCATCAGGAATAGTATTAACATCCTTTGTCTACTCTATTTCCTGTGAAATCACCCTTTGATTTTAACGGCGCCTCCAACTGATGCTGTTTCGGATGCTATTATAAAAAGAATAGCCACTGTACCTTGACATCCGTATGAACTTTTAAATAACATCAACCGATGAGGATAAGAATCATGAAACAGCGAATCGCTTTAATGATCGGCCTGCTCTGTTTGATCGGGTCTTTAAACGCTCAAACAGTAGCCAACTTTGTCGGCACTCCCCGATCCGGATACGCGCCAATGACCGTCCAGTTTACAAGCACATCAACCAATGCCAGTGAATACGCCTGGAGCTTCCCCTATGGATCGCCTAATTCCGCCACAGGAAGCGGTCCGCATCTGGTTATCTACTATACACCGGGCATGTTTGATGTAAGTCTGTTTATAAAAGGCGGGGCAACCCATCTGGAGTTCGATACAGAACTCAAAGAAGACTATATCACTGTCGAGGTTCCCGAGCTGGACTTCGGAGACGCGCCTGCGCCATACCCAACCATGCAGGGCGATCCGGGCGTTATGATCCGCACAGTCATGCCGAACTGCAAGCTGGGCGCGCTGATTGACGGCGAACCCGATGGGCAGCCGGACTCCTTAGCATTGGGTGATGACAATTCAGTCCAGGATGATGAAGACGGCGTGACATTTGACTGGCTCATGCAGAGTTTTACAGGCCATGCTTATGTGGATTTTTCAGATCCCGGCCTTTCAAATCATAACGGCTTATTGAATGCGTGGATCGATTATGACCAGAACAATGCCTGGGACGATGATGAAAAAATATTAACATCGGAAATATTATCACCGGGTCAAATATATGATTTTGCATTTGAAGTGCCATCGGAAGCGGTTCCCGGATATACATTTGCCCGGTTCGTTTTGACATCGGCCAATCCCTGGATTCCGGTTTCCGGAATACCCGTCGGCGAAGTAGAGGATTATGAAGTTGAGATTATGAGTCAATATGACTTTGGAGACGCGCCCGCGCCCTACCCGACGCGTCTGGCTGATCCCGGTGTCGTGTATCGGAAAGCATACCACGGTATGATGCTGGGTCAGAGCGTCGACACGGAATCGGACGGACGGCCCTACACCGACGCCATGGGAGATGACTATTCCAACCTGGATGATGAGGACGGTGTGGCATTAGAAAGTGACTGGGGAGGGTTATTGCCCGCAATGACCGCTACAGCAACTGTTGACTTCACTTCACCACATCTGGAAGGAGAGAATGGTCTGCTCGACGCATGGATCGATTTCAATCAAAACGGTGCCTGGGAAAATGATGAACAGATATTCGATTCCGAAATCCTGATACCCGGTCAGATTCATGAACTGGAATTTCAGACGCCAGCCATGGCTGAATCAGGAAAGACGTTCGCCCGATTTGTATTGACACATTCAGATCCTAGAAGGATGAGTCTTACCGGTATCCGGGTGGGGGAAGTTGAGGATCACGAGGTTGAGATTCTACCCATTTTCGATTTTGGGGATGCACCCGCTCCCTATCCAACACTGCGCAGCGATCCGGGCACCATTTACCGGGTTTCACTCAGTGGTATGATGCTAGGATATGAAACCGATCCTGAACTGGACGGACAGCCCCATACAACTGCTCTGGGTGATGACAACACGGACATGGATGATGAAGATGGTGTGACTATATACTATTTAACTGCTGGAGAGCAGGGAATCGCCTAT
>Ga0272441_10013820_pt1 | contig 11557 bp, 22 predicted proteins | sample SSMProp6N_FD_193582 | JGI IMG/M metagenome (GOLD analysis project Ga0272441, IMG submission 193582) | Marine sediment archaeal communities from Little Sippewissett salt marsh, Falmouth, MA, United States - SSM-Prop-6N | ecosystem: Environmental > Aquatic > Marine > Wetlands > Sediment ... | reverse complement strand
CAAAACCCTCAGTGCCACAGACTGGGCGAAACAACCCGGCGTCACCGTGCTGGGGCCCGCCATCAACACGAGGCTGCGCAAAGGCTGGAGCCCACTTGCCGCCGTCTTCACCGACAAGCGCGGGGTACTCAGGGTCCCAGAGGAGTATTCCTCTTCGCCCGTGGAGGACGTCAAGTCCATGGACCCACCCACAGAGGACATGCCGGCGGACGCCATCATCTGGCTGGACGTTGACCCGTCCGAGCTCGAGGACATCGCCAGGGCTATCAAGCAGCTCCGCGGAGTTCGTCGTGTCCGCAAGGTCGTGCTGGTCGAGGAGCCCGCATGACTACTACTGTCCAGACGATGGATCGCCAAGGTTCCATCGTATCCAGCACGCAGCTGGAAATGGACACCATGGAGGTCACCTCCCACTCTGGGCCCGGCCTGGAGTGGGGTGACCCCCAGGACTGGGGCAGTGATGACTGGTGGGTCAACACGGCTGGAGTATACTCTACAGGCGACGGCCTGAAGTACGTCCTGTCCATCCGGGTCACCGACCTGGGCAGCGCCTGCGGAGAGAAGAAGGATGCCTGGCTCGTCGACGTCCCTGTCGGCAAGGCTCGCAACGTGCAGAAGATCTTCGACGACAAGGAGCACGCGGAGGAGTATATCCTCGAGCTCCAACAGTCGGGGGTCAACGCCACCCTAGAGGATATCGACGAGACCTACCAGTCACTCTACTGCGTCGAGCTCCTGTTAGTCCCCGTATCCATCGCCCAAAGCACTATGGAGGAGATCACGAGCGGCGACGCCGACATCTTGGACGGGGCCCTCGACAGCCATCATCGACATGGGGACTTCCGCGAGTACGCCTGGGATATCGCGATGTACGGTCACTACGTTCCTCTGTGGTCCGTGAATGGTTGGTGGTACGATGGGGAGTGGCCCGAGCATCTGATCAAGGATGCCAAGAAGCAGGCCATCCCCGTACCGCAGATGCTCGGGTTCTACCTGGACCGCCGAGTCAACGCCCTCGGGGAAACTGGGTGGGATTGGCTGAAGCGGTCCAAGGCATTCCCTGCTCAGCACGAGATCCACAAGCCCAAGAAGGAAGAAACGCTTCCGTGCGACGATTGTGGTGAAGAGAAGGAGTGCGGGGTCTACGACACCATCTACAACTACGACGTTCCCATATGTAAAGAATGTCTAGAGGAGTCGTGGATAGGGTGTACCGAGTGCCATACCCTCATCCCCATCCGGCCCCAGAGCTGGGCCGGTGTTGAGTGGATCGAGCTCAACCACATGAAGTACTGCCACGACTGCGCCGGAAACGTCCTGGATTCGACCGAGAACGGTTTCTCCTTCGACGGAGGGTCAAGCATCAAGCCGTCCGATGTGAAGGACCTGGCGCTCAATCTGGTGGGCATATCGCTGGGTGAGTGGGAGGAGGTGGAGTACTGGCACATGGGGTGGAATACGACTCACCAGGATGAGCTGAACAACGTGGCCGCGATCAACGACCACCTGCTCGAGGCTCAGCCCAATGAGGAGTTCTTGCTCGGGTACTCAGGCAGGGAGCAGTTCGGAGTAACGGTATCGTTGTACAAGCGTCAGAAAGAGGACATCTCGAAGAACGTTCCACAGACCTGACACAGCTCAGCCATCTTCCCCGTCTTCGGGTTGATCCGGCTCACCGTCAGGACTCGGCACTTCGGGCACCTCATCCTCTTTGGCCTCTTCACCACTGTCGGCTTCGGCGACCCCGTCCCTGTCGCTACTCTCTGTTTCTGGTCCGACATAGTCGCCTCCAAACTCCCGGGGTTTGCCGGGGTCGTCGTGGTTATCCGCGGCGGCCTCGGCTGCCTCGGGGTCCCCCTCTTCTTTTACCTCTGGTGGGGGCAGCTGGCTCAAATCGTAGCCCATGTACCACTGATGGTAAAGCTCCTTGTGGTCAGGCCGCTGTGAGAACTCCGCCCACAGGTCGAACAGATCGTTGATGGACTCAACTGTGATAGCCGCCGGCATATCCTCGCGCCCTTCAAATGCCACGATCAGGGAATTGATCTTCGAGATCATCAACCTGACGAGAACAGCCAACTGCTTGTCGGTGTTAAACTGGCTTTCCTGCAGAGAGCCCTGGTTCAACCAGATCGTAGTGAGGTTCTGGCCGTGCCTATTTACTGCCGGAGCGAGCTCTTGGTCGAAGTGATGCACGAGTTTTTCGACCATTTCCTCCGTCTTTGCCAGCTGCCCCTCCAGCTTTTCGACCCTTGCCGCCAGCGCCTTCTTTTTTGCCCCCTTCAGTTTCGTCGTCACTACCGACCTCCATGTTCTCGAGCTCGTTGATGCTCTTTTCGATGCTGTTGATCTTGTCGTTCACTTCACCCATGACTCGGTGTAGTACGTCGGCCCTGATCTCGACGCCAGAAGGGTCGCGCATGATCCTGCCGGTTTCCTCGTTCGGGTCGTATTCCGACAGCCCATTCGCCACGTTGATCCAGATGGTCCTTTCATGCCGCTGGCACTGCAGGTCCGACATGAGTTGTGACAGGGTCTTTCCCATGCTCACCTCACGACATCAGGAACGCCAGGAAGCGCTTCTGTACCGACGCTCCCGACAGCGTATCCTTGAGGATGTTCTTCAGGGGGTAAATGGCGTACTCCCTGTTCAATCTCGCCTGTGTCACTGTGGCCATGTAGTCATTGTCCTTGGGGTCGAACCGCATCTTGGACTTGAAGAACTTGACGTACAGGTCAGCATTGCAGTCGAGATCCCGCCAGATCTTCTCGAGCAGCACCGCCAGCTTGGATGGCATGAGCTTGGCGAACCTGATCTCGACGACGATGGGCCGCTCAACGAGGTTGCTGTGCGGAATTCCTTGCATCTTGGCCTGGCCGACAGTCCGTTCCTTATCCTCCTGGGATACGAACATGGGCCGCTTACAGTGCGGGCAGAAGGCCACCTCGCCCTTCACCATCTCGGACTTGATGGGCTTGTCGCAGTCCTTGTACCCACACCAGAACATGCGCTCGTCTCCACCACCGTGGAACCGCCGACCAGACTCCCATATCTGGACGAGGGCGTTGGACGGGCTGGAAGATGTGCGATCCCAACTGAAGGCCACCTCGATCTTGTAGAGCGCCTTCTCCTCGGCCTCCTTCTTGTCCTTCTCCATCTTCTTGCCGAGCTTGTCCAGAACCTCCTTGTCGTGGGCCCTGGACTCAGGGGTTTCTACCCCCGCCCATGCTGTCGGCCGAAAGAAGCTCTTGCCGAGTCTGACCTCAGTAGCCGACATCAGGCCCCTCCAATTGGGCGAGCACCCTTGCTCACGCCGTCACTCTGTGGTGTGGACGGGCCCAATAGCGGAGACTCGAGAACCTCTTTGCGGGGGATGATCTCGAATACGGCCTCGCAGATCGCCTGGGCCGCGGTGAAGAGGTCGTCGGATGCGAACGAGAAGATCCACCCGTAGACCAGCCTCTTGTTCTTCAGGAAGAAGATCTTCCCGATGTGCGGGTCGCACTTGATATCGTTGCAGCGCAAGAGGATGTTCTTCACCACCCCATGCACCAAGGGGCGCTCGTTGTCCTGCCGTACGCGGCCGAGAACATGGATCTGCCCCAGCGAGGCCTGCACCTCGACTATATCCACCAGGTCGGTGTCCTCGAGGGTCTTGGCCACGAGATTGGCCAAGTGCTCTGCCTGCTCCTGGGGACCGATATCCGGCGCGGCGAACGCGCTGTCATCGAACCCGGTTGAGTCGAACTGCTGCTCCAACTGGTCCATAGTGACCTCCTAGTTCAGGGATCCAGGAAAGTTGTCCGCCAGGGCCCTGCTGTAGTCTTCGAGCAGACCCTCACAACGTACGATGCACATGCGCAAGACGTTCATGACCGCCTGGGTCCCGGCCCAGTGGAGGAACTTCTCGTATCGCGACGAACCCTCGAGGTCGAAGATCCGCTGGTTGATGGCGTCGTACGCGCGCTTGAATGACACCAGGTCCTTATGGACCTCCGACATCTCCGCGCGGACATCCTTCTCAGTTATCCCCACGTACTTCCGCCTTCCCGAGACGGAGATCGGCGGGGTCGATCTTCCCCACCTGCCCACGCTCGAAGTCGTTCATGGAGAATCGGTTCATGGAATCCCCGATGGTCTCCAGGGCTGCGCGGGCCTCGCTCCAGGTGACATCCACCTCGGCCTTGACCCGCCCGTTGTCGATGTTGGCGCGCACACCAGTGTCGTCGACCTCAATGTCCACGCCGTCTTCCTTGTGGTTCAGCTTCACTTTCATGGTACCCTCCTATTCGAGGTAGCACACCCATGCTACCGGTTTCTCATCGTGGAACCGCTCTTCGATGCGTATGATTTTTCGCACATCATCACCCACGTGGATGGTGGAGGCCCCGGCGAACCTCCGACGGTACGGGAGATGCACGCGACCAAGGTTGTCGACCGAGGCCATGACCCCGATCGTTCCACCATCGACACCGACAGACACGCTGATCGGCTTGGTGGGCCCGAAGTCGGTCTCCCGGATCTCCTGCATGTCCTGGTCGATGACCTCCTTCAACGTCGCCGTGAACTCCTCGGCGACCTCAGGATTTTCCTCGATCGACACTTTGCGGGACCCATGTGACTGGACCGTCTCCTCCTCCACCGTTTTCCAGTTCTTCATCTCCTTGAGCGACTCCTTCGGAATCACTCCCGCCTTGACCAACATCTCCGTCGACTGACTCATTATGAACCTCCATAGTTACCTTCAGCGCCAGAGTGATGTCCTTGGGCTCCGCATCAGCGTACGGGGAACCACAGAGGATCAGCGTCTCCTCTGGCAGAGACCGTATCCTGATGAGGGGGATACCGAACAGCTCCTCGTTCCCAATCACCAGGCTCTTCTTCTCGATTCCCAACCACTGATACACAATGCCCTTGCTATTCTGTCCAGAGACGAAACATACGGGGCGCTGCTTCTCTTCCGTCAGGCCCTGCGTGAGCTCGAACAGAATCCTCAGCGGGCGGCCCTCTCCAGAATGCTCGAACATGGGTGCATTCCGCAACGCGGCGTCGATGTCCATGTCCTGCTCTTCGAACTCGTCCTCGGTCACGACGTTGCGGTATACGCGCACCGGCCGCCCGTTCTCGATGATGATCTTCTGCACGCTACCGCCGCGGACGATGCTGTCCACCAGAGAAGAAATCGCCTCCGGCGTCCTCGGCAGTGGGTGCTCCTCCCGTTTCACCCGAACATCAGATCTGGTCGACATCCAGTCCCCTCTCTCGTTCCCGAAGCTCGAGAAGGTGGTCAACGATCACCTGGGTGATCTGTGTGTGGTGCCGGCGAGCGTAGTCCCTCGCAAACTCTTTGAGGTCTGCATCCAGCACAAGATTGAGACGCGCCTTACCCTCCGGCAGCGTCTGCTTGGTCTTCCTACGAGCCATTCCTCGTCCTTCCATGAGGAGCATCGAGGTCCGCGACCCACATGTACCCGCCGAGCTCCTCCGCGAGTTCTTCTCCGAAAAGCACCCATGGCCACACAGGGCCCGGGTCCGTCTTGCGGCCCAGGGGCATAGCGATGTCCTCGTGCCCCACGATTCGCTCAGGCACGATGTTGAACTCCTTTACCAGCAGAGCGCACAGCTTGACCACGGCCTGGCGCTGAGCGTCCCCGTAGGGCTCCCAGTACCCCTCCACAGTCTTCCCGTCGTCGAAGATCAGTTTCCCGTAGATGGGCTCGCCGTACTTCTCGCGCTTGTAGCGCTTGAGCCGACGGCCGCGCTCCACGTAGAACTCGTCCCCGTCCTTGATCAGGAGACCGAAGTTGGCGATCTCGATGCCGATGGAGAACTTGTTGACGTCCGCCACGAGCTCGGCGTTGCGCATCATGTGGGAGCGCCCCGCATGCCACGCCTTCTTGGAGATGGGGACGCACTGCACGATCTGACCCTCACGCCCTACGATGAAGTGGGCGCTGCCCTGGGCCGCGGGGTCGTTGAACCACGTCCACGAGCTGTCGATGTAGTGGCCGCCAGCCGTGTAGTGTAGGACGATGGCGTCGATCTCTTCGCCGTCAGGTCGATCCGAGAAGTTGGAAGACAATGGGTTGCCCTCTACCCAATCCTCTGTCAGCCACGTCATTCCTGTACCTCCTTGATAGCGCTCAGGTACCAGGAGAGGCCGGGGATGGGGTACTTGTCCATGATGACGTCGATGACAGTACCGTGGATCTCGTCCATCAGCTCTTCCGAAGGGGGTGCCCCCGAAAAGGACTCGTTCAGCTTCTCATCGACAGCGCGAACGAGCTCGGCGTCTGCAGCTAAAAAATAGGGGAGCCAGGTCCACTTCACTTCGAAGACCCCGGGCTTGTCTTTGACCTCGTGCACCAGCCTCATTCGACCACTCCGATGATGTCGTCCATGTGGATGAGGCTATGCTCTCTATCCACGTCAGGTTGATTGGCCTCCGAGAGGAACCCGCGGAAGAGGATGACCTCTCCTACTTCGACGCCGGTACTCAGGAGTGCGCCCTTCTCCGTACGCTTCCCTTTTCCAGTGGAGATCACCGTACCCTTGGCGTGTCCGACGCGCTCCTCGTAGTTACCCTGGGGCAGGTAGATACCGCCTTCGGTCTTCTCTTGCCGTGGGTGAACTTTGACGAGAACCCACGGCCCAACCGCCTTGAGCTTGGTGACGTCCATCAGAACTGCTCCACGCCCTCTTCCGACACGGCGTCCGGGTTCTGGGCATCGAGCCCGTCCATGGAGATCTTCTTGTTCAGCGAGTTCTTCAGCCAGCGCGTGGCCGGCGAAGCCACGAAGGACCCGCCGATCTTGTCTGCCAGCACGAACACAGCCTCGGTACCCTTGGGTCGCAGGCACAGGGAGGTCAGTGTCTTGCCCTCCGAGTCCTTGTACTCAGCCAGGAACACGTCCACGGGCAGCACCCGGGTGACCTCCTGGTAGGTTGCCTCATCCGGGCGGCCAATCACGAACTTGGGGGTCTCGATCGCAGTCATCTCATTCTCCTTCGACAGGAAGTTCCGTTTCCATGGGCGCACATCCGCACTCGCGGACCATGTAATGCCCTTCGCTTCTCGAACTCACCGGCACGTACCGAACCGGTCGCTTGCACAATGGGCAGTATTGCCCGTGGTAGTTCAACGGTTGGTGCGTCGCGTTCTCGTCCACTTGGCGACGCAGGAGCTCATCCAGCTTCTTCTCGATGCGGACGACGGCTTTCAACACCTCATGCAGGATCATGCTCTGGCTCCTCGATCTTGAACAGGCACGCCCCCTTCGTGGAAGAAGAGAAGTGCAGCCTGGCGCCGTTCTCGAGGACTACCTCCTCGATGATTACCCTAGTCGGCATGCCAGTCTCGTACCCCTTGATGGACACGATGCTTCCCCCGACCAAGAGGTCCTCCACCTGCTGCAGCGTAATCGCACTACGATTGCCGCCCATGGCGGCCCGATAGAACTCCTTGGAGTCGATCGGTATGATTACATCTGCTACCACGAACACGCGCTCGTGCTCCTTCTTGTCGACGATGGCCAGGCGGCCACGGCACAAGTCTGTGATGCAGCTAAAAGATTGGTTCTCGCCGAGCAGACCAATAGCGTTGTCCTCCACGGACTCGGCTATGATCTGGTACGCCTTCCGACACGAAGGGCAATACGCCAAGGTCTTCAAAGTCATATCGATGCCGTCCCTGTCAGCATGTCATCATACTCGTCGCCGTGGAGCTCGCCCGGCTCGTCATCATCAGGCATAGGTGGAGTATCCTGCCGCGCCATGGACTGCTCGACGTACTCCTGGTACTGCTCCGGCACTGCTCGGTCTTCGGGGTGTGGCTCGTCTCCCTTCTGTACGAGTCCGATGACCGCCATCAGGTCTTCGTCGCTGATGGGGATCGATACCTCGTCCTGGCCATTGGTCAGTACCAGGAGCTTACCGGACTCGCGGCCAGTCTCGAGATCGTAGGTCTCTCCGATGACGCGGGTGACACGAATCACGACCGCACCTCCGGCGGCTCCGCGCTCTGCGGGTGAACAACCTTGGGGGCGTTGAGGTGACCAGACATGCCGGCCAAGAGCAGGAGGAGCAGACACGGCGGATTGCTGTCCTTTTTGTACGCGACACAGTCCGACGTACACGACCTACCCTTGTCCAAGAAGCACTGCTTGGCGTATTCAGCCCCGCTCATCATATCCTCCTATGCCGATACTTGCGACGCAAGGCCTCGCCCTGCTTCACTCGTTCGGCGCCACGTCGCAGTTTCGATACGAGGCCCTTGTTGTCCTGTGCACGCCAGATGGGCTTGACTCTGAGGGCCACCTTGCTGGTCCATTTGTCCAGCATCTTCTTGGCGTCCTCGTCCGCGGACACGGTCTCCGCCTCGAGGTACGGGAACATCGCGTCCAGGTACGCCTTGAACGTGTCCGCCACCCCCGACTGCTCCACGTGAGCTTCCCGCACGCCCTCGAGGACCAACTTCGTCGAAAGGAACTGCGCTTCTTGCCGCCTCTTCGCCACGATGAGGAAAAGCGACTCCAACAGACTGCCCGACGGCGGTGGTTCTGCGGCCAGGTCGTACATCATGTTGACCCGAGCCCAGCCTGTTGAAGTCTTCAGCCATTTTTTACGTTCTCGTACGTGAACAGTTGATTGACACGGTCGTTGAACCAGTTGCACTGTACCCCGATGTCGGCGATGAGCTGAACGGGGAGATTGGCGACGTGCCCCATCTTCTTCTCGAAGAGCTCGCGGTCCACCTCCTCGGACGTAGACCCAACATTCTTCCGGTGGTCGGGCAGGCGGGCGCCGTTGATGGCCACCAGGGACAGAACCATCTTGAAAGTGTCGAGCAGCTGCTCGTTGTACGCCTGACTGCCTGGGTACTCGTAGATGTACTGCAGGATCCAGATGTGCTCCTTCTGGGTGAACGTCCGCAACGTCACGTCGAGCTTGTCGGGGACGATGATAACGGTCTGCTGCAGGCCGCGCTTGGTGATCATGTCCTCGATGGAGAGGGGGTCGAGCCTGCTCTCGATCGCCTTGCGGCGGCCCTCGTTGATGAGGACGTTCTGGTTCTGCTGCTGGAACAACTGTTCCAGGTCGAACGGGAGGCTGGCGCTCTTGCTCGAGGAATCTCTCGCGTCGTCGACGAACCCACGCTCGGCATCCTCCATCCTCTTCTTCGTGGAATCCATCTCAGCTTTGGCCGCGTTGAGGGCCTCGATGGATTCATCGGACAAGGGCTTGGGCTCTTTGATCGTTCCCATGCCTCGGCTCCTTGCCTCTGCCATGGAGATAGGACCATCGGTCTCCCCCCTGGCCATAGCCTGATTCACTTCGTACCCGGAGCCGACACCACCGACCTGGGGCCGCACGGGGATGTCGAACTCGTCGTTGACCACCTCCTCCGGCACTTCTCCGAAGTCCGGCTGCGGGCGAGTGTCCGGCACCAAGGACTGGAGCTTCCCTTCCGGGATGGGCGGCGCCCCACCCAGCGGGCCTCCCTTTCCCTTGACTGAGTCCACGGCCTCCCGCTTCTTCTGTCGGCTGGCGTAGGAGTCAGCCGTCTTCTGGGGGCCCTGGTCCGGGGCCAGGTCCTCGGCGGTCGGGGTGAATTGGGTCACGCCCTTGTCTTCAATTTTCGACATCAGTCCTCTCCATAGATTTCGGACATATCGACCACGTCCTCTGGGTCCATCAGCGTTACCTTCCTGGTCCCCCGCGGAGGGGTAGGAACCTGACCAGGGTAAAAAGCAGGACGAGAGATTGGCCAGCTGGTCCCGCACGGACCGCAGTATGCCCGCAGTCCGTACTGGTTGGACACAATTCTGGCCTCTCTCCCGCACTGCTTGCAGCGCCTAGCCTTGTCCGGGATTCTGGGCTGCGTCTTGGCAGGCGCAGACGGCTCCGGAAGCTCAGGTACCTCACCTTCATCGTCGAAGGGGTCGTCGATCATGCGTCAGCCTCGTGGGTGAACTTGATAGACACGGACAAGGAGTAGAGCCCCTGACCGACCTCCCGCAGCTTCACACCCAGGCCATCGAGCACTGTCATCCTGTTCTCGCCGTAGACGAGGACGTGCTCAGCCGCGACCGCGGCCTCCCCCTCGAGCAGCTGAGCCACCAGCTTCCTGTCCTCGTCGTCCTCCAACATCATCTTCGAGAAGCCGAGGGACACCTTGTGCACGACCAAGGGGTACTTGTGGATGCAGTTGGCGTCCAGGTCCTCGAACGGGAGCATGCGGATCTGACCACGGACCCTCTCAGCGAATATCCGCTTGAGGTTCGCGCAGATCCTCGTTTCCACTGCTACGAGGTCTTCGCCGATGTGCTTGAGTGCTTCTTCCGTGCTGACGAGCTCCGGAGCATCCGGGGCCCGAGGTGGAGTGCTTTCGAATTTCATCGTCTGCTCCATGATGGCCGAGTATACATAATTTTTATGTACTGTCAATACTAGGCAAGAAACCTATGCGGTTTCAACTATTTGCCCGGACTTCGAGTACTTGGTATCGCATACCAGGCACTTGAAGTTGGGACTATCGTCTACCTGGGAGTCCACATCCCCGCACCGCGGGCAGCGGACGGTGTACCCCTTCCTCTGGCAATGCCAGCATCCAGCCCCCGAGCATCTAGGACACACCTGGTATCCATCCTTGGTCCGCATCATCGGTAGAGACTCCTCACTGCTCTTGATATGAGCTCCTTGTCGTTGAACAGGCGATCAGCCGCAGCCTCCTTGCCCGACCCGAGTCGAACCCCCTTCAGGTAGTACCACGCCCCTCGCTGCGTGATGACCCCTGCTGCCAGTGCAGTATCGAGCAAGTCCTGACGGATGTCTATGCCCTTGCCCTTGATGACTGGGACCTCGGCCCACACCCCGGGCTTGGATATGGCGCTGGACAGGACCTTCACCAGCATCGTGTACCGGGCGTCGGACACGTCCTCCCTCGAGAGCTCGAGCTCGAGGTCCACCAGGCGCCCCAGATTGCGCGTAGCGGACATCGTACCCCCGGCGAAGGTCTTGCCCTGCATCAGACTCCGTTTGGCCCTGACGTGGCTCGTGAGGACCACAGCGGACCCCCTGCCCCGAGTATCCTGGATGATCTGGGCGAACTCGTAGACGAGCTCATTCCAGGCGCCGCGATCCTCCTCCCAGGGTCTGAACCCGGATATGGAGTCCACAGCCAGTACAGCGTTGTCCTGAGAGATGAAGTCGATGCAGGCTTCCGAGAACACTTCACGGTCCTCGAACGGGATCAGGGGCAGCCTGCCCAGGTCAACCCCCATTGCTGAGAAGTAGGGGCCGTCGAAGTACTCGGTCTGCGCCAGGGCTACGCTCTTCCCCGACTTCTGGGCTGCAGATAACAGGGCTCCGAGCAGAGCGGTCTTCCCTACGCCCGGCTCTCCGAAGATCAGAGTGATCCCCGCGGGCACTCCATGGAATGCTCCGTCCAATCCTACCACCCCCGTGCGACAGGCGATGTCGGGTGTAATCGCCTGGGCCTCTCCAATGTCCCCTACAAGCTCGCGAACGTGTGACAACACGCCCGGCTGCTCCTCC
>Ga0272441_10013819_pt1 | contig 11558 bp, 8 predicted proteins | sample SSMProp6N_FD_193582 | JGI IMG/M metagenome (GOLD analysis project Ga0272441, IMG submission 193582) | Marine sediment archaeal communities from Little Sippewissett salt marsh, Falmouth, MA, United States - SSM-Prop-6N | ecosystem: Environmental > Aquatic > Marine > Wetlands > Sediment ... | reverse complement strand
TGACGTTTGAAACGTGGCTGAGGCTTGCAAGTTTGGTTTTGCTGGAGATTTTTCTCTCGAAATCCGTGTAATCTAGTGTTCCGTCCTCGTTTACTTTCGCGTATTTAATTGTAAACCCGTTTATTTTTGAGATTATCTCCCACGGAACGATGTTGCTGTGGTGTTCCATTAGAGATACCAAAACTTCGTCGCCCTTTTTCAGGTTGTGAAGTCCCCAAGCGTAAGCAACCAAGTTCACGGCTTCGGTTGTGCCTCTGACGAAAACTATTTCTGTCTCGTCTTTTGCGTTGATGAATTTTGCGACGGTTTTCCGCGCTTTTTCATGCAGGTCCGTGGCTTCCTGAGATAGCGTGTGGACTGCCCTGTGGACGTTTGCGTTGTGGTTTTTGTAAAAGTTTTGGATGGCGTCGATTACCTGTTGGGGCTTCTGTGTGGTTGCAGCGTTATCAAAGTAAATCAGCGGGTTACCATTTACTTTGCGTTTTAATATTGGAAAGTCTTCGCGAAGCTTTTGAGGATCTAAGGTTATTTTTCATCCGCAGCCTTCAGTTTCTTTGACAGTTTTTGGGCGAGTTCTTCCTCTTCAAGCGCCTGTTTCTCTTCAAAAGTTAATTCTTTTGGAATCCAGCTTGGAGCGGAACCTTTCTGCTCATAGTATTTTCGGATTGCCCGTTTGACCGCGCCCACCGCAAGGATGCCACAATGAAATTTGACGCTTGGCAAGCCGCCTACTTCCTCGGTTACTTTCTTCCACGTTACATCTTTCCATGCGCTCTCAACGGGCAGACCTTTAATCATCTCAGTGACTATGCTTGCGGTGGCTATGTTGGCGGCGCATCCGTAGCTTTCAAACGTTACTTTCTCTATGACGTCTTGGGCGTTGAGTTTCATGTAGAATGTTATCATGTCTCCGCACGCGGGGTTTCCCGCAACCGCGATGACGTTGGCGTCTTCCAGTTTCCAAAGGTTTTTGGGGTTTCTGAACAAGTCAAGAACTTTCTGGGTGTAAGGTAAAGGTACACGTGACACTTTCTAATCAACTCCTGTAGAGCCCACTATCCCTCTTATTCTGTTAACTGCGTTAGGTAACACTTCTAAAACATGAGTTATATCTTCTTCTGTATGGCACCGCGTAGTCTTCATCAGTATGCTGCCGTGGGCTTCGCTGAACTTGCGTCCTATGGCGACGAGAACATGGCTTGGTTGAAGCAGTCGCCTGCTGCACGCGCTGCCGCTGGATACGTAAACGCCTACAAGGCTCAACTCAATTGTCAGTGCTTCGCCTTCGCATCTTAGGAAACTTATGTTGGCGTTATCAGGCGCCCTCTTGTCGCCTTTGGGACCGTTAAGTTTCACGTCTGAAAGCTTCGCGAATACGCCGTCCGCGAGTTTGTCTCGTAACTTACGCATGTGACTCGTGTTCGCTTCAAAATCGTTAAAAGCCAACTCAGACGCCTTTGCGAAGCCGACAATAAGCGGAGTATTTTCAACTCCTGGCCACAGCTTCTGGGTGCCTATCTGCCCTTCCAGAATCTTGTCTACGCTCACTCCTTCTTTCACGTACAGTGCACCGACGCCGCGGGGTCCAAGAATCTTGTAGCTGCTCACAGTCGCTAAATCCACTTGTGGGTCTTGCACGTTGAAGGGGATTCTTCCATAAGCGTCTGACGCGTCCGTGTGGAATAGGGCGTTGGGATTCCTGTCTTTAACTATGTCCAACGCTTCTTTAACTGGCTGGAGCGTGCCGATTTCGTTGTTCACGGTGGCTACGCTTGCCAAAACGGTTTCTTTGTCCACGGCTTCCTTCAGCTTTTCAAGGTCTATGAAGCCTTCAGGGTCCACGGGGATTTTTGTGGTTGTGAACCCGAATTTTTGCAGCATTTCAGTTACGTGCAGGACGCTTATGGGTTCTATGGCGGAAATCACGATTTTTTTGCCTTTGTGCTTGTTGACAAATGCCGCGCCCATCAATGCGAGGTTGTTGGCTTCTGTGGCGCCTGGCGTGAACGTGATTTCCTCGAGGATTTTGGCGCCTATGAACTTGCTGATTTTCTGTGATGCACCCATTATGGTTTCGAAGGCTTCCCACCCGGGCTTATGCGTGAGTGTGGGGTTGCCGTAGCCTCGTTGGCTGTAGTAGAGCAGCATGGCGTCAACCACTTCTTTAGGAACCACGGTTGAGTTCTCGTTGTCCAAGTAAACCTCACGTTTCAAGCCTTCGTGCGCCTTAAGCAGGTCTCTAACATTTTCAACCATACCGTATCCTGACCTTTTTAGATTGTAAACAACTGTTACCTTTACTATTCGCGGTTTCAAGTAGAAAAATGTACCTTTAAAAAACTTGGAAACCTTACGATTAACACTATAAATCAGCGTGTCCATAATTGGGCTTAACAAACGTAATGATGGCGTGTGTAAGTGAAAGTAGCAGAGTTGCCAGTGCCTGAGTCAGTGAAGGAAGTGACGCTTAGTTCTGGAATCGGTGAGTTGTATCCTCCGCAGGAAGAAGCCGTGCAGGCTGGAGTTTTAGGAGGCAGGAACCTTGTTTTGGCGAGTCCAACGGCGTCTGGAAAGACGTTGATAGCGGAGCTTTGCAGTCTCAAGCACGTTTTAGAGAAGAACGGTAAAGTGGTTTATTTGTCGCCGTTGCGGGCTTTAGCGAACGAAAAGTTCGACGAGTTCAAAAAGTACACTTCAATAAGCAAGGATGACGGCAAACGGGTGAGCGTGGGCATAAGCACGGGCGACTTTGACAGCAACGACTCTTGGCTAGGACGATACGACATAATCGTGACCACCAACGAGAAGGCGGATTCGCTGTTGAGGCATCGTGTCAAGTGGATGGACGATATCTCGCTGGTGGTTGCGGACGAAGTGCACTTGCTGAATGACGGCGACCGCGGTCCCACGCTTGAAGTGGTTCTGGCACGGCTCATGCAAGTTAACCCGTCGCTTCAGGTTTTGGCATTGAGCGCAACAATCCATAACGTTGATGAAATCGCAGGCTGGCTGAACGCCAAGTACGTAGTGACCGAGTGGCGCCCCGTCTCGCTGAAGGAAGGCGTGCTACTGAATGAGGAAATCCAGTACAAGGATGGCGACTCCCGTAGAATCGAGAAGAAGACGCGGGACACGAACATTAACCTTGTTTTGAACACCATTAAAACTGGCGGTCAAGCGCTGGTTTTCGCGTCTACACGGAAGAGCTCAGTGAATTTAGCGAAGAAAATCGCTTCTTACACGGGCAAAGTGCTGGCTAAGCCTGTCAAGAGAGGATTGATGCGCGAAGCAGAAAAAATCTTGTCTGCGGGCGAAAGGACGAACCTAAGCGACTCGTTGGCTGCGCTTGTGGAGTCAGGCACGGCGTTTCATCACGCAGGTTTGGCTGGCGCTCACCGACGCCTCATTGAGAACCTGTTCAGGCAGAGAAAATTGAAGGTGTTAACGGCTACTCCGACGTTGGCTTTCGGCGTGAACCTTCCAGCGCGTACAGTCATAATCAACGATTACCGCCGTTGGGAACCAGGCTACGGCAATTACCCCATAAAAGTGTTGGAGTACAAGCAGATGGCAGGCAGGGCTGGAAGGCCTAGGTACGACAAGGTCGGCGAATCCGTACTCATCGCAAAGGTTGCGGACGAAGCGGACTATCTGATGCAGAATTACGTGCTTGCCCGCACAGAACGTATTTGGTCGAGGCTGGCAGTTGAAAAGATAATTCGGGGACACGTGCTGGCGACCATCGCATCAGATTTCGCGCACACGGCGACGGGCGTCTACGAGTTTTTTGGGAAAACCTTCTACGCTTACCAGTACGACGTGAAAGCCATCAAAAGCCTCGTAGCCAAGATTCTGAAGTACCTGTACGACGAGCAAATGCTGGAGCTTTTCGGAAACGAAATTTACGCCACAAGATTCGGAAAACGCGTAAGCGAACTCTACATAGACCCACTTTCGGGAGTTGAAATCCGCGAAGCGTTACAATACCAACCTGACCGCCTAACCGAGTTTAGTTTACTGCATTTGATTGCGCACACGCCAGACATGGGTCCCGTTATGAGACCGTACTCGCGTGAGCTGGATGACCTTGCGGTCCTGATGGAGGAACGTAAGGACGAGCTGTTCGTAGAGGTGCCTGACGAGTGGGAGGACCGCATAGCTTACGAGGAGTTTCTCGGCGAAATCAAAACAGCCTTGGTGCTGGAAAGCTGGATTGAAGAAATCAGTGAGGAGAAGCTGCTGGAGCGGTTCAGAGTGCAACCAGGCGACTTGTACAGGAATATTGAGAATGCAAAGTGGCTGCTTCACGCCACACATGAGCTGGGCAGGCTCTCGGGAAACAAGGAAGTGCTGCCTGTAGCTGCGGAGTTGATAGAACGCGTAGCCAAAGGCATAAAGAAAGAGCTGGTGCCAATAGTCAAGCTGCAGGGAGTGGGACGCGTACGCGGACGCATAATGTTCAACGCGGGTTTCCAGACGATTGAAGCCATAAAGCACGCGCCACTTGAAGACCTGACTAACCTGCCGCTGATTGGACCACGCTTGGCTAAGAAAATCAAGGAGCAAGTGGGCGGCTTCGTCAAGAAAGACGCGTGGGAGAAGCTTGAGAAAGGCGACGAGTGGAAACAACGGTCGCTTGCCGACTACTAACCTGACTTCGCGAATTTTTCTGCCTGCTTAACCGCCGTGCCCAAGTAGTTTTTCGGGTTCAAAGCATAATCAATCTCTTTCTCATTTAGTGTGCTGTTTACCAGTTTGTCTTCGAGGAGGATTTCGCGGAAGTGCCGTTTTTCAACTTCGCTCTTAATGGTCAGTTGCCTTAGGAGTTCGTGGGCTTCCTGTCTGTTCACACCTTTCCGTGCCAAAGCCATCATCACGGCTTCCGACATGGCGCGCCCCTGAGTCAAATCAATGTTCTGTAGCATACGTTTTTCGTCAACCCGCAAGTTATCCACAACGTTACTCATCAAGAACAGCAGGTAATCAGTCAATATGCACAACTCGGGAAAGATGAAGCGTTCCGCTGATGACTGGGTTAAGTCGCGTTCATGCCACGTAACAGCGTTCTCCAACGCTGGGATTGATAAGCTTCGGATGATTCGGGCTAAGCCGCAGATTCTTTCGCACGTTTCAGGGTTCCGCTTGTGAGGCATAGTTGAGCTTCCAACCTGCTTCTTCTTCTCGAACGACTCGAAAAGTTCGCCGATTTCGGGTCGCTGCAACTCACGGATTTCCGTGGCGAAGTTGTCCAAAGAAGAGGCAACCAAGGATAGGATGCAGGCGTATTCGGCGTAGCGGTCGCGCTGCACGATTTGCGTGGAAATCTCGGCTGCTTGGATGTCCAGCCGCTTCATTACGAGTTCTTGAATGCGGGCGGCGTGCTCTGATAGGCTGGCTTGGGTGCCGACTGCGCCGCTCATTTTTCCAACTAAAACGCGGGTTTTGCAGTCGTTTAGCCGCTTTAAGTGCCGTGAAACCTCGTAGCCCCACACTGCGAATTTGAAGCCTAACGTTATTGGCAACGCGTGCTGCCCGTGGGTTCGTCCAATCATGACGGTTTCTTTGTGCCGCACAGCCTGCTTCTGCAAAATGCACTTCAGCGCAACCAGTTTTTTCTCGATAATTGCGATGGCGTCTTTCAGTTGCAGGGCGTTGGCGGTGTCCACAATGTCGTAGCTTGTAGCGCCCAAGTGCACGTAAGCTCCACTTGAACCGCATACTTCGGACAAGGCGCGAACCAGAGATGCAATATCATGCTTGATATCCTTTTCGATGGCTTTCACGCGCGCTACTTTCACATATTTGATGGAAGCCATAGCCGCAATTTTCTCCGCATCCTCCCGTGGGATGTTGCCGACTTCAGCATGAGCCAAAGCCAACGCGGCTTCAACGTCAAGTAATCTTTGAATACGAGCTTCTTCCTCGAAGACTTTGAGCATCTCGGGGGTTCCGTAGCGACCCGTGTCTATGGGTAGGACAGGCAAGTTATTTTCCCTCGAAAGAAAGATATGCGGATTAAAGATTAATCTTTTGCCAAAACAATTGACAAAGTAACACTACTTGAAGGTCATTTGAGATGAAAGCAAATATTGCGGTGCTGGACAAACAAGACGGCAAAGTAACACTTAGCTCACCGGACAATCAACACTCTGTACATTTAGGAGATGTAGCGGTTCTTTTTGATGGCAGAATTTACGCGCCAACTTTGGGCGCTTCAGATACAGAAATTATTGCCGAGAAGCTTCAAAATGCAAGCAACCTTGAGGCAAGCGAGAGGTTTCTTACGGAGGTTGAGGGTGACTTTTCATTCATGATAACGGAGCCAAAGAGAATAATCGCAGGAAGAGACCCTGTTGGTGTAAAACCATTATATTATGGCAAGAACAAAACCGTGGCGGCTCTGGCGTCAAACCGAAAAGCCCTGTGGAAAATAGGTATAGAAAACGCGCGGTCCTTTCCACCTGGACATTTAGCGGTTCTCAGTCGAGAAGGCTTCAAATTCAAGCCTGCTAAGACGTTTGCTTACTCAGAACCTAAACAGTTAACCATGCAAGAAGCAGCGGAAACGCTGCAGAGACTGCTTGAGCAGTCTGTTCGCGAGCGGGTTTCGGGGAAAAACGAAATTGCGGTTGCGTTCTCTGGGGGTTTAGATAGCAGTGTTGTGGCGTTTCTGGCAAAAAGGTGCCGGGCGAACGTTCATTTGATTCATGTAAGCTTGGAAAACCGTCCTGAAACGGAAGAGGCGAAGAAAGCAGCAGACGCGTTAGGTTTGCCTTTACAGGTTTATCTTTATAGAGACACGGATGTTGAAAAGGTTGTTCCTAGAGTAGTGGAACTTATTGAAGAAGCCGCCCCTGTCAAGGCAAGCATCGGCGTGTCTTTTTATTGGACTGCTGAAAAAACGGTTGAGGCGGGATTCAAAGTGCTGTTGGCTGGGCAAGGTGCAGATGAGTTGTTTGGAGGCTATCAACGCTACGTCAACGATTACTTGCTGCACGGGGAGGAAAAAGTGAGGAAAACCATGTTTGACGATGTGATTGGGATTCACGAGAGCAACCTTGAACGAGACATGAAAATCTGCAGTTTCCACGATGTGGAGCTACATTTGCCTTTTGCCTCGTATCAAATTGTCACGTTTGCTCTAAGCTTGCCGATTGAATTGAAAATCGAAAGAAGTGCTGATACGCTGAGAAAATTGGTGTTAAGAAAAGTCGCTGTGAACATGGGATTGCCGTCATCGATAGCGGAAAAGCCTAAAAAAGCGGTGCAGTACTCCACAGGGATAAATGATGCCCTCAAGAAAATAGCGAAGAAACACGGTAAACCTGTAACTGAGTATGTACACAGACTTTTTCTCAGCCAAATGACCGAAAATGATGTGTGATATGCTCTTTAAAGTTCTAACCTTAAAATCAATGCATGTATGAGAGAGGCGCTCTTGCAGAGCAGCAGTGTCATGTTGAAATAGATAAGAAAAGAAAAAAGATACTCTAAGGTATTATTGAGAGAATACACACGTATGCAACAGATTAATCGAATATTGTGGAGTGGAAATTTATTCGATTACCTGAATTGCGCCTTCAGGGCATTGGGCTTCGCATGCGCGACAGACTAAACACTCGTCAACATTAACTGGGATGGATTTGCCATCTTTCATTTCATAGACGCCTACTGGACAAGTGTTAACGCAAGTTTCACATCCAGTGCACCTGTTGTTGTCTACTACTATCTTTACCATATTTCATACCTCTTAAGTTTGATTCAAACCCCCTCAGTGGAATAAAAGTGTTTAGGTTTATTAGGGAAGTTCTTCACGTAGTCTTAAGAGGATTCCGTTGATTGTTGCCTCAGCTTTCTCTTTCCGCCGCTTATAATCCACAAGGGCCTTCTTGTATGCTTCCAGCGGGAGTTCACCTCTGGAGTGGCGAACCTCAATAGTTCTAATGTTTGTTGCGATTTCAACAAGTTTGGCTTCAGCAAGATGCAGTTGCCGAGCTAAATCAGCGTAAACGCCACCTGCATCGCGGAAAAGCCTCTTTAAATCAGCTATATTCTGGGACAGGACATCTAAACGCTTTTTCAATGCATTACGTTGCACTTTATATCGGCGCCTTGGAATCTTGCCTTTATGCGCTCTTGCTTCAAGGGATTTTAATTCTAATGTTAACCTGCTTTTTTCTTCGTACGCCTCGTTAAAGGTTCTAACTTGATCTGGACTAAGTTCTATGGAGGCTTGTGACGCTGCAATTCGCCGCGGTGCTGTAGCTTTAGGTCTTGTCCAAACAGCTAAAACTACAGTTCCAACAGCCGCTAAAGTCCACATCAATATAGTGGGTCGGAAAGACAACCATAGAGGATTATAGTAGTATGTAATCAGCAAAACATATTCGGAAGAAACTGCATAATCTATGTTGCTGACGCCTTCTCTGCTGATTGAAAGTGTTTCCTGGAAGGTTTCTCGGATTAAACTGGAGGAAGGATCTATTGATGAAAGTTGTGGCTCTAGAAACCTTGCCCCTTCGGGAGGAACAAAGGTAACGGCGACTTTATCGACGTAGTAATCAAAAGCGGGAAAAAGATTGAAATCCAAAGTGAAGCGTGTTGTCTGTCCAGAAGATGCACTAGACAAAGTGTAATCAACTGATAATAGCATTGATGCACCGCTGTTTAGATGCGAGGAGAAAGTGACGTTAACAAAGCGTGTGTTGCCGCTGCTGGTTGGAACAGCGTTCAAGTTTCTACCAAATTCGTCTCGTGTAGTAATGGTTGAAGCATCAAGAGGTACACCTATTTTAATAGAATCAATGCTTTTCGTTGAGTTATTTGTAATGCGGTAACTGTCAGAGACCGCTATGTTGCCGATGGGACCTATTTCGACCTGACGGTTTAGCTTGTTTATGTTGATTAGTTGAAGGCTGTTAGTACTCAGGGAAAACGTGGCAATTGCTGGGGAATAAGTGAACGCAGCCAAATTGTTCTTAACAAAACTATCTGTTTGAATTGTCTCGTTATCTTTTGTGATAGTTATGTTTTGAGCACCCTCTGGAAGAGCGATAACAGTATTACATTGCACAGTGTCTTTCACGAGACTGGGGCAAGCTGGGAAATCGAGATTAAACTCATTGGAGTCTTGGCTGAAAAGGCTATTGGAAAGTATAAACACCACAGTAAAAGTTTGAGGCTTATCTTGTGGAAAAGTGATTTTTGCGCCATAAAAGCCGCTTCGATCTCCTAATGGTACGCCAAGACTTATTGAAAAAACATCATTGTCGTCGTATGCTATGCCTTTGAGAACGTATGCACCATACTTATGAGGGAAACCTATTAGAAAATCACCTGTTAATTGCCCAGTTACATGTATTGTATCGCGTATGACTACATGCCCAGAATACATGATTTCCACGTGATGGTTAACACGTTGGATAGTATAGCTTTCATCCTGAGCCAAAACCGTTTGCGTGCAAAGTGAAAAAGACAAGAAAAAAGCCACTGAAAAAACCATAAACACGATTATGGCAGCAATTCTCTTCACTTAATCACCAAAGTTAGGCTTCTCTATGTTAGTAACCACTTATTTATTTACCTTTAGAAGTGAACAGAGCAAAACTGCGCCGCACAACTGTGTAGTTTTCAGCTATTGAAGTGCCATTGAGCCGTTGTCTTTGGCACTTGGAGCAGTTTATACTCCTTTTTTGTTTACTGTAGGGTTGGGTTCAGCTTTTTTTCTGCATGCTTTTGGGTGTTTTCTGCGGGAATAGCGACCCTACCCCCTCGTTTCTGTGCAGAATAGACCCCCTCTATTTTCTGCAATGAACCACTAATAGGATCCAAATAGACTACAAATATGCTGGTGCCTTGTGGCTTTTCAGAGACAATCAATTTGTTTTGGTGCGCGTGATTTTTATTTGAGCCAACGCATGCTTAAGGCTGTGTGAAAACGTTGCTGAAGGACGCTTGGACGGTTGCCATTGAAACCCTGAGTTGGATAGAACTGCAAAAGCTGAGCGAACGCTTGGCGTTAGATAGAACGGTTAAGCAGTTGGGCATACGGGATTCTAACGCTGTCAGATACGCTTATGGTTTGGTTGTTGAAACTGTTCGACGTAAGAATCTGATAGACAAGTTTGTCAACAGTGTGCTTGAGCCTAAGGAAATCGGCGATTTCAACATGGGGGTTCAAGCATTTTTGAGGCTTTACGTGTACCAAACCCGAATCGCAAAGCGCTGGGCTGAAATCGACTTAAAAGAGGCTGAAAACATAGCCAAACTTGGCAGGGCGATTTTAGGCTGGAAAACCCTCAGGGAAGTTGAGTCGTTTCTGGGGTTCCTGCTCACGCGCCAGCTAGAACCGATTCTGGAAGCAGCAAGCGACGAAGAAAAGGTAGCTCTCCAAACATTCCATCCTGTTTGGTTTGTTAAATACTGCTTCAACCTTCTCGGTCAAAGTGAAGCCACAGCGTTTCTTGAAGGAAACGTGAATCCGCCGCCGACCTGCATCAGAGTTAACACGCTTAAGGCTTCTGAAGAAGCGGTTCTGGAAAAACTTGCAGCTGAAGATGTGAAACTGGAAAAAATTGAACCTTTGAAGCATACTTACACGATCTTGAGCGCAAAACAATCCCTGGTGGGAACAGATAGTTTCCGCGAAGGCTTATTCTACGTTCAGGACAAGGCAAGTTGTTTCGCCGCAGAGGTTGCAGACCCGAAATCTGGAATGACAGTGTTGGATATTTGCGCAGCTCCCGGAGCTAAAACCACGTATTTGGCGCAGATTATGCAGAACCGCGGTAGCGTTTACTCGGTTGATTATTCGCGGCGGAGGCTGCAGACGTGGCAAAGAGAAGTGGCGCGTATGGGCGTGGTGATAGCGGCGCCCGTTCTTGCGGATGCTTGCGTGTCTCTGCCGTGTATGCTGGAGGCAGACGTTGTGGTTTTGGACCCGCCGTGCACAAGCACTGGTGTTTTTGCTAAGCAGCCTTCTGCCAAGTGGCGGCTTACTCCGCGGTCAATTGAAAAAATGACTGATGTTCAGTGGCGGATGATTAACAACTGCGCCGAGCGGGTGAAGGCGGGAGGCGTCTTAACTTATTCTACGTGCAGTATCACAGTTGAAGAGAACGAGATGATTATCGAGCGATTCTTGAAGGGGCATCCTGAATTTTCGTTGGCTGAGATAAATCCGCATATTGGCTTGCCAGATTTGAGAGGGGTGACGAAGTGCAGAAGGCTTTACCCGCATGTGCACCAGAGCAACGGCTTCTTCATAGCAAAACTGCAAAAAGAAAAGGAATCGCCCCCATAGGTGAGCACGTTGAAGTCTAAAAAAGGGTATAAGTGTGGCTACCCCGTTGCAGTTCTCACAGGCTTAGAAGAAAACCATGCGGTTTTATGGAAAGTTTTCAGCCGAGTTGTCAAACCTGAAAAAACCATCACTCTAGATGGCACAAGAAGCAACTCAAAAGCACTATACAACTTCCACGAATCAATAATCAACGCGCTGAGACCTACACTGAAAGAAGGCGTCAGAAGCATAATCCTCGCGTCACCGCCCAGAACCA
>Ga0272441_10013818_pt1 | contig 11558 bp, 19 predicted proteins | sample SSMProp6N_FD_193582 | JGI IMG/M metagenome (GOLD analysis project Ga0272441, IMG submission 193582) | Marine sediment archaeal communities from Little Sippewissett salt marsh, Falmouth, MA, United States - SSM-Prop-6N | ecosystem: Environmental > Aquatic > Marine > Wetlands > Sediment ... | reverse complement strand
TTCCAGCTCAGGCCCGAAGACGCCAGCAAAGACGACGGGATGGACAGCATCGAGGCGGGTTTGACCGAGAAAATCCAGATGATCATGGAAGGCAAGGCGCCGCCCGTGCCGAAGATCGGAATTTCCGAGCTGGACCGTGATCTGGGTGGGCTTCTACCAACAAACCTCATGCTGATCGCAGCCAGGCCCGGAATGGGGAAGACGGTGGCCGGTGTTCACATCGCTCGCCGCGCCGCCCGTCAGAAATTCGGCGTTGCAGTTTTCACGCTGGAAATCAGCAGGGAGCAATGGTTCTCCCGTCTCGTTGCCGCAGAGGCCGCAATGGGCCATCAGCAGCTCTTTTACGGCGACATCAACAACGGCAGGCTCAACCGGGAACAGTTTGAGGCCTACAAGCGCTACGCCGACGCCGCAAGGCAATTGCCAATCGAGATTGACGACACCAGCGGGCTCACCATCGGACAGATTGAGGCGCGCGCCAGGGTCATGCAACAGAGCTTTCAGCGCCGCGGTATCGAGCTTGGCGCTATCGTGGTCGATTATCTCGGGCTCATGTCAGCCGGCGACCGATACAAGGGCAGCAAGGTCAACGAGATCGGCGAGATATCGGCCGGGCTCAAGGGGCTGGCGAAAAAGCTCAACGTTTGCATGGTCGCCCTGTCCCAGCTTTCCCGAGCCGTCGAGAGCCGGGATAACAAGCGCCCGGTGCTATCCGATCTGCGCGATTCAGGATCTCTTGAGCAGGACGCAGATCAGGTCGTTTTCCTTTACCGGCCAGCCTATTACGACGAGCGAGATCCAAAGTACGGAACAGACGCGGAGTTCATGGAAATCGCCAACCGTCGCGCAACAGATCTGGAATGGATCATTGCCAAGAACCGCACCGGGCCGGTCAATACGCACACGACTTATTGCGAGATTGGCAAGGCGCATATTGCGGCTAAGACGAACTTCGGCTAAATTGCAATTGGCGGTGCCGCCCGGAGACTAGCTATCTCAATCGGGTTAGGCACTAGCGTGACAGCCGTAAGGCACCGCCGATTTTTCTCAGTCACGCTATGTCACGCGCTCTCCCATCTTGACCGCAATGGGCAGCGCCTAAAAAAGGATGCTGCTATGTCCAGCGACACTATTTCCATATCTGAAGCTCAGCTTGAAGACTTTTTCATTCAGACTTGCGATGATCGGCTTGGCCTGCGCTTTGTCGCCAGGCAGGTCCGACTTGACTGCGGAGTGATGGACGTTCTCTGTTACGCAGATGGCGTTTTCTACGTTGTCGAGCTGAAGGCGGGAGAGCTTCGCGCCGCAGATTTGGCCCAGGTCCTTGCTTACACGTGCGAGTTTAAGGCGAAACACCCGCACAAGACCATAAGGCCGCTTTTGATCGGGAGTGGCTTGCGGGACGATTTTTTGAAACATTGTTTGTCTGTTTACGACTTTGGAACAGACCATGTATCAGCTTGTGAGTATAGGCTCTATGGTTTCTGCGCTTCTAGGGGCATAGGATTCCGATGGCTTTCCCCAAAACAGAAGAAATTAGAAGATGGCAGAATAGATCATTTTTCCAAAGCTTTTAACCGCTTTAGTACCTTCAATCGAGATGAGGCCACTGCCATAGTCTTTGGGAAGGCGTTCGAGGTTTGAGCATCATGGATAAAGGTTGGATAAAACTTCATCGCCAGATGCGTAAATGGGAGTGGTACCATGACACGAATTGTGTGCGTGTTTGGGCCCACCTTCTCCTGACTGTCAATCAGGCACCAAGCAGATTTGAGGGACACGACGTTCCGCCAGGCTCAAGGGTGACGGGATATCCACAATTGGCGCAGGAGTGCGGGCTGTCTGTTCAGCAGATCAGGACCGTTTTTTCAAAGCTGAAATCGACAAATGAGATAACAGTCAACTCACAGTCGAAATTCTCAATAGTATCAATAACTAAGTGGGACGAGTTTCAGGGAGATAACAGGCAAGCAACAGGCAAAAACATAACGTGCAACGGCGAAGTCGAAAAAAATCAACAGGCATATCAACAGGCAGATTACGAACAAAATCTGTTTTCTGATCAACATGTTGGTGACGCCGATAAAGGCGAAGCAACAGGCACTCCAACAGGCTTGCAACAGGCAAGCAACAGGCAAGCAACAACATCTAAAGAAGAAGAGAAAATAAGAAGAGAAGAAGAAGGCGCGTGCGCTGCGCACGATTCCCCCACTTCCTCAAAACCCAAAAAAACTCGAACCAAAAAGTCTGCTTTTAATCACATAAACAAACCGGACGATGTCCCTCAGCAATTGTGGGATGATTTCGTATCGCTCAGAGAGCTTAAGAGGGCGAACGTCTCACAAACCGCATGGGACAGGATTTGCCAAGCAGGAGCTCGTGCGCAACTTACACCGGAGCAGACAATCACGCTGATGTGCGAGCGCGGCTGGCAAGGGTTCAACGCCGATTGGATCAAACCAGAGGATCGCCAGGCGCTATCTTCCAAGCAGGACAAGCCAAAGGACGAGCAGATCACGCTCAAGAACGGCAGGCAGGTATCGCGTCCCTTCGCTGTCAAACGCTGCGCCGAGTATTTCAGGCGCAAGGCAGCAGGCGAGATGAGCGGCAGACTGTGGGAGCGAATTGCACGGTTTGACGACGAGTACCCGCCAGATCATCGTGAGAGCGTTTATCCGGATGAGGTTGTGCAAGAGGCGAAATCGATAGCTAGGAGTTGAGATGATGGAATGGCAACCGATAGAGACGGCGCCGAAGGATGGGAGCGAATTTCTGGCCTATGACAGCAATTCTGAAAAATGCGACGTCTGCCACTGCATACTGTTGGGTGGCTACCCAAGATTGGTGCAAGTCCAATTCGATGCGGAGCTTGGCCCGCTAGAAGATGAGTTTGGTTACCGGACAGAAAACATCACCCACTGGATGCCCCTCCCGGAGCCGCCAAAATAGCTCTTGCACGCTGCCCCGAGTGTGGTAGTCTGAACGTGCAAACAGGAAAGGGAATGGAAATGGCACTTGAAGGAAAACAAATTGGCGGTGGATATGCTGAGGTTGGCGTGATGGCCAAGAAAAGCTCAATCCTGGAAGGCATGGCAAGCGACCTGGAGCGCAGCCTCTCGAAGCTTTCCTCGATTGATTACCGCGTCGAGAACGTGATTGCCTCGCTTGAGGGAACGCCGACATCAGACAACGCAAAGGGCGAAGAATCTCTTCCGGCGTCGAAGGTCGACCGGATCAACGAAGGGCTTTCCACGCTTCACCGACTGATCGACAGTTTGGGCGAGCGTGTGAGCTATCTGGAAACGCTCTGAGCAGAAACGAGGGAACAAGCCATGAAAAAGATCGAAGTGCCGGCCTGGCTGTTTTTTGCCATGTGCGTGATGCTGATTGCCAACGGCGTTTTTAATCTGTTCGCTATCTGAGCAAACATGACGCGATTGAAAGGACAGACGATGACAGAGACGAGATTTACGTCGGATAGTATGGAGATTGCCAAATTTCATCCGGATGGGACCATAGAGTTTTCGGATCAATTAACTCCGAAAGAGGGCAGCGAAAAGGCTTGGGAACTTCTGAAGGAAATGGCCGACAGGCACAATGCCTTGAGCAGGGCGGCGCCGGAGCTGTATGAGGCTTTGCTGATCACGATGCAGCGCCTAGATAGCGCCAATCACGATTCCTTCGACGGCGTGTGGCCGACCGAGGAAGACTTCGAAAAAGAGACCAAGGAAGCCAGAGCTGCTCTGGCAAAGGCGCGGGGTGAGCAGTCATGACCCCCTTCATCGCATTCCTCATCGGCTTCGCGCTGGGCGGAGCAATCGTGCTCTGGCTGCTGTACGGCATGGCGAACCAGCTTTCACTCGCAACGAAGAACGGAGATCGGTGATGGCCCTTATCCCGCTCAAAGACGCCGACGAGGTCGAACGCGCCATGTGTCTCAGCCTGAGACGGCCGCGCAATCCGGAGCGCTATCAGCGTGTGATTGAGGCGTCATCGGCACGGCATCAGGCGTTCATGCAATCCAGACAGGCGAAGGACGAAGCCAAAAAGATGGCAGAGGATAGGCCAACACTGATCATCGACGTAACAGCACGCTATGGCTTGGTCCATGAAGCTCTGCCGTGGGTTCATTCCATCGAGGAAATCAAGGTGGAGAGCGACGACCAGTTGGTTAGCGTTCCGGAAAGGCCGATTATCAAAATCCACGACATCCAGGCCGAAGTCTGCCGAGCGTTCGAAATCAGCCGGAACGAGTTTGTATCGTCACGGCGCCAAAGGAAGCTCAGCCGCGCCCGCCAGATATCGATGTACCTCTGCAAGGTCATGACATCTGCCTCGTATCCGCTGATCGCCAAGCATCTCGGCAACCGCGACCATACGACAATCCTGCACGGTGTGAGGAAAATCGAACGGCAGATGGTCGTGGACCAGGTTCTCGAACAGGAAGTCAGCTTCATTCGACGTCGCATCGAATTGCGCGTGTGGGGAAATTCTGAAAAAACCAATTGGCACGCGCCATGAGCGATATTTTGATGGCAATGGCAGACGACGCTTTCGTTGTGCTGAATTGGGCGCGGCGCGAGGGCATGAAAAAAGATAAGCAGCTTGAGCAGGTTGTCGCGGCGTTCGAGAAGACGTTGAAAGACCGTGGCATTACGCTGAGCGAGGGTGACGGCAAATGAAAACCAGCACCAAACTGGTCAACGCTATTGCAGGCTGCTGCATATGCGGCGGAGAAATGGCTCGCTGGGACGGTCCAAAAGCAGCAATCCGCGCCATGGATCACCACGAAACAACAGGCCACCAAACGTGGCTGCAGTTCACCGAGCATCGCAAATTTGGCGAATCCAAAGAAAAGAATGGTAGGCGAAATGGATGAGAAACTGGACTTTTCTGGTCAGATCCTGAAGGCAGCTCGTTTGGGCGCTGGTGACGAAATGGCTCAAGTGCAGGACGAATCGCGCGCCCGCTATTACCGCGGAACCACAAAGCCAACACAGCCCACGCAAGACCTCGCCAAAACCTGCCAGACCATGATCGACCGGCACACGGCGGCGTTGCGCGAGGTGATCACCGACATCGGCACGAAGCAGCTTGAAGCCCAGCGCGTTCAGGCCGAGATCGAGGCATTGACCGCCAGGCGCGGCCGGATCGAACGTGAGCTTTCCGGTGCCCGGGCTGCAATGGTGGCGATGAACAGCGGGGACGTGTGATGACCGGACCAATAGCCGCCGCCCTGTCGCTTCTTGCTGTCGGCTCTTTCGCCGTCGTGTGGCTGGAGCTGCGGGCGGTGCGGATGATGGGAAAACGATAAGATTTTCTGCGTGTAGCTCAGCCTGGTAGAGTACCGGACTTAGAATCCGGTTGTCGCAGGTTCAAATCCTGCCACTCAGACCAAAGACAGCGCAGCCGGCGGTCGCTTCGAATAACACCGGCCAGCGCGGGGCCTGCGGGTCCATGAGTTACATAGGCTCTGCTCCTCCCGCCCAAGAAGGACCTTGATGTGGTGCCCGGATCGTCCGGTAGTTCCTGTGTCTTGCGAACCCTTGGAGACGGCCCCGCGCTCTTTCAATCTCGGTTGGGATTGGGTATAGTTGAGATAACAGTTTCGCTCTGTAACAGAGGTCTCCAGTGTGTGGCACTGCCAACGGTTCGGCGTTGGTCCCCGAACGGATAGCAGAGCGGATTTATTCGCCAGTGATGGCAAACAAGATCAGGCGTTTGGGCCTGATTAGACTGGAAGATGCTTTCGCAGGCTAGACGGTCGAGCTAAATGTCATGGGAGCTGCGGATGACACCACGGAAAGACGTGGACTTATTCGCCCGAATGGGCAACGAGATCGGTGCATAGCAGATCGAGCGTTTTGATTTGGTGGCCTCGCCAGTCAAACGGACAAACAGCTAAGAGGCGCACCGAAACTAATTGCTGCGAAGGGTTGGCTCGTCTGCGCCTTCTTCTGACCGCAGCAGCCTGTCGTGTTCCAGGCCGGGAGCGGCGGTTTCTTCGTTTGTTGCTATCCAATCATCCTTGCATTATCCTGTCGACATCGGTGCAGGTGGCCGAGTGGTTTAAGGCGACCAGCTCTTAGATGGGCAGCAGAAATGTGGTGGCGCAAGTCCGTGGGTTCGAATCCCACTCTGCACCGAACCTAACCAGCGCTCAAACCGCGGACGGGACACAAGATGTCGAACAATCTCAAAAGGACAGCAGGGCCGGGCCGCCCCAAAGGCTCACGCAACAAGACGACCGTGGCGCTTAAGGAGGCAATCCTGGCAGCCGCCGAAAAGCACGGCGAGGACGGCAGGGGCAAGAACAAGCTCGCCGGGTATTGCTTAAAGCTGGCGAAGGAAGAGCCAAAGGCTTTCGCGCAGCTTCTCGGCAAGGTCCTGCCGATGCAGGTAACGGGCGAAGATGACGGGCAGATCAAGGTCGTTATCCAACGTTTCAGCGACAGCTAGAGCCTGGCTTTGGCATCCATCATACTCCCAAACAATTGGCAGCCACGAGACTATCAGCGCCCTATGTGGGACTACCTGGAGCGTGGAGGAAAGCGAGCGATAGGCATCTGGCATCGTCGGGCCGGCAAGGATGACGTTCTGCTCCATAGGGCCGCCGTGGCAGCTTTCGAGCGCCCAGCCACATACTGGCACGCGCTTCCCGAATACAGTCAGGCCCGCAAGGCTCTTTGGGCCGCAGTCAACCCGCATACTGGAAAGAGGCGGATTGACGAGGCGTTTCCGCATGAGATCCGGGAGACGACGAACGAACAGGAAATGTTCATCCGCTTCAAAAACGGGTCTACATGGCAGCTTGTCGGATCTGACCGCTATAACAGCCTTGTTGGCGCCGGGGTCGCTGGCGTGACGTTCTCGGAGTGGGCTTTGTGCAATCCTTCTGCATGGGGCTACATTCGGCCAATGATGGAGGAAAACGATGGCTGGGCGGCCTTCATCACCACGCCTAGAGGGAGAAACCACGCAAAGGCGATGTACGACATGGGCATGTCAAACCCAAAGTGGTTTGCGCAGTGCCTTAGCATCTCAGAAACTGGCGCTCTCACCCCGGAACAGCTTGACGACAGCATTGCCGAATATATTTCGCTCTACGGCGAGGACCTGGGCCGGGCTCAGTTCGAGCAGGAATACCTTTGCAGTTTCAACGCGGCAATCCTCGGCGCCTTCTACGCCCGAGAAATGGTTGCTGTCAGGAAAGAGGGGCGTATCAGTGAAATTCATCCAATTCCTAACCGGCCTGTTCATACGGCTTGGGACATCGGCGTGCGAGACGACACGTCAATCTGGTGGTTTCAGGTTGTCGGAGGTCAGGTGTTCATACTTGACTGCTACTCGGCGTCGGGCGCGGGTGTTGATCACTATGCGGACATATGCCATCAAAAGCCATGGCAGCGAGGCAGAGATTTTGTTCCGCATGATGCCAAGGTGAAGGAATGGGGAACCGGCCGGACGCGCGTCGAGACCATGCAGTCCATGGGCCTGAACCCGTTTCTTGTGCCTGGCGCATCGAAGCTGGACGGTATCAACGCGGTGCGTCGGACGCTGCCGCGGTGCGTGTTCCACCCGCGTTGCGAAGATGTCGGAATATCGGCACTTGAACAATATCGCCGTGAATGGGATGATGAGCGCAAGTGTTTCAAGGCAAGTGAAGTGCATGACTGGTGCTTCGTTGGTGAAACTGAAATTGCAACACGTTACGGAATGTGTCAGATTAGGGATCTACCTGAAACAGGAGAGGTTCTGACGCCATGCGGCTGGAAACGATACATTCACCCGAGAATCACCAGGAAAAATGCCCGACTTGTGGCGGTGGAGTTTGCAGACGGCCTTACGGTGAGATGCACGCCGGATCATTTGTTCATGACGGACAGCGGGTGGATATCCGCAGAGTGCCTCGTGAAGGGTTCGTTGATACAATCGTGCTTGACGCCATCACGCAGTATTTCAATGGCACTCTCTACCGCATCTACCCGAGCGATCGATATTTCGCGAAAGGTGGTTCGAGGCTTCACAGAGACGTTTGGCAAGACGCATTTGGCGCAATCCCTCATGGGTGCCATATCCACCATCGGGATGACGACCCAGCCAATAACCAGATCTGGAATCTGGAATGCTTGCCGCCTGAAGACCACATGCAGGAGACCCTTGCAAGCCGACGCGGCAGAGGGTGGAAATCTAAGTTCAATCAATCTGCACGAGAGCGTGCGGCGGATTGGCATAGGTCTGAAGAGGGTCGTCTTTGGCACAGCCGACAGGCAAAAAAAAGCAAATCCTGGACAAAGTGGAAACGAGAAGAAAAGCCGTGCCTCAATTGCGGAGAGGTGTTTCATGCGCTTGTTCGGAAGGGCAATTCACAGAAATATTGCTCCGAGAACTGCAAAATGGCAAACTATCGAAAGCGTAAAGCCTCTGGAAAGAAGTGAGGATGTGTGGTGTATTACCGTTCCAGGGGTTGAGGCATTCGCGCTGAGCAACGGTGCAGTGGTCCATAATTGTTCACACCTTTCCGATGCCTTCCGTTATCTGTCGCTTTCCTGGAAGCAGGCGCCGACAGAACGGGACGAACCTAAAGTGGCTCAGCCACGCGGAACCGTCGTCATTGGCCCGCCCGAGCCGCAGAGCAAGAAACGGATTGTGATATGAGGAAGTTTCTCAAAGCTATTCATCGGCGGATTATCATTGCATCGCCGCACTGCACGCTCTGGGTAAGCTCTGGCTGGAATGTGGACGCTTGGCACTTCCGGTTCTATCCTGCTTGGAAAATCACCGGACAAGATTACGTTGAGGCGCTTTGATGCAGACCGAAGGCGACAATATGAAGCTGGAGGCGATCCGAAACATGGTCGTAGAAGAGCTGTGCGGTGAATGCCCGATTACTGGATATCCAGTAAATGCAATGGGCGATCTTGCTTTTGGATGCCGTGGCCTCATTCACACGTTTCCGAAACAAGCAGCTATTCGTTTGGGCGCTGCCGGGGTGTCGGGAAAGATCCGTGATGCTATCAATGAAAAGGCTGCGTAATGGACACCGAAGGCGACACTCCGGCAGAAAAGCAGGAAACACCGACCGACGCTCGCCCATGGCTGGCCGAGATCGACCGGTCAACGCGCTATTTCCAGACGTACAACGAGAAGTGCGACAAGATCGATGATCTGTATGCCGATCTTGAAGCGCTGGCCGATTCCGGTGGTGACCGGGAGCTGCAAATCTTCTGGGCAAATCTGGAAGTGCTCAAGCCGTCCGTTTATGCCCGCCCTCCTGTTCCGGTCGTCTCTCCAAAGTGGAAGGACATGAAGGAACTGCCGCGCAAGGCTTCCGAGATTCTTGAGCGCACGCTGATCAGCACCTTTGACCTGGAAGACATTGACGCGACCATGCGCCTCATTCGCGACGACTTCGTGATCAATGCCAGGGGAGTTCCGTGGATCAGGTATGAGGCAGCTGGCGGCCCGGAAAACTACTTCTCGGAAAAGGTCTGCATCGAGCACTTGGATCGCGGCGATTTCCTGCATTCCATCGCGCGAAAGTGGAAGGAAAACTGGTGGGCGGCGCGTGGCGCATGGCTCACGCCGGAACAGATGCGCAAGCGGTTCCCGAAGTCCAAGGGCTTCAACATCCAATACACCGAGCGCCAGATAGGAAGCGAGGGCGAGGAAACGGGCATCAAGAAGGCCCGCGTCTGGGAGATCTGGTCAAAGACGGACCGCAAGGTGTTTTTCGTCACGCCAGGCGTTGAAGACTGTCTCGACGTGCAGGACCCGTGGCTTGACCTGGAAGGGTTCTTCCCCTGCCCACGCCCGGCTTATGGAACGATCAAGCGCCGCACGCTTCTGCCAGTTCCGGATTTCGTCTATTACAAGGATCAGCTTGAAGAGATCAACGAGCTGACGGCGCGCATTTCTGCACTGGCTGAATCCCTGCGCATGAAAGGTCTGGTGCCTGGCGGTGGCGACATTGCCGACGCTGTAGATCTTGCAATGTCCGATCTGGATAATCGCGCGCTGCTCGTGCCGGTCAAGAACTTCGCCGCATTTGGTGCTGCGACACTCAGGGACAGCATCGTTTGGCTGCCGATTGAGAAGGTCGCTCAGGTCATTCGAGAATTGGTAGAACTGCGCCGGCAGATGATCGATGACGTGTATCAGGTCACCGGCCTGTCGGACATCATTCGCGGTGCGACCGATCCGAACGAGACTTTGGGCGCCCAGCAGCTCAAGAGCCAGTGGGGCAGCGTCCGCATTCGCGACCGGCAGCAGGAGCTTGTCAGGGTGGCCCGTGACATCGGCCGCATTGCCGGGGAAATCATCGCCGAGAACTTCCAGCCGCAAACGTTCATGGAAATGGCTCAGCCGGACATCAAGACCCGCCAGCAGGTCGCTCAGGAAGTCCAGATGATCCAGCAGCAGGCGCAAGAGGTAGCGTTTTCGCAGCAGGGTCAGCAGATGGCCTCCGAGAACCCGGAAATGGCTCAGCAGGCCGTCCAGAAGGTTCAACAGCAAATCCAGGAACTGCAACAGACGATCACGCTTGAAGACGTGGTTCAGCTGCTCCGCGATCAGAAGATGCGGACATTCATGCTGGACATCGAGACGGATTCGACCATCCAGCCGGACGAGGATTCCGACAAGCAGCGCCGGACAGAGTTCCTGACCGCACTCGGCTCGACCATGGCGCAGCTCGCGCCGATGGTGGCACAACAGCCGAAGTCTGCCGAGTTTGCCGGTGAAGTGCTGAAATTCGCAGTAGCGCCGTTCCGCGCTGGCCGTGAGCTGGAAGGCGCGATTGAACAGTTTGTCGAGGACTCGAAGAGCGTAGCCAACCAGCAGGACCAGAAGCAAGACCCGGAAGTGATGCGGGCTCAAGCTGAAATGCAGATGAAGCAACAGCAGTTCCAGCTTGATACGCAGATTGAGCAAAAGAAGCTGGATCTGCAAACGGCAGACGGGGAATCCAAGGCGCGGATTGAGCAGGAAAAGCTTGAGATGGAGCGCCAGAAGCTGGAACTTGAGCAGAGAAGGCACGAGCAAGATATGATACAGCGCGAAAAGGAACGCGAGGCCGGTCTTAAGAGCGAGCTAGTGAAAGCTGGCTTCCCGCCTGATTATTCATTCGACCAGGACAAAGAACAAATGTCTGCGATGATGGCGCGAATAGAGCAGTCGGACGCAGCCATGGCGCAGATGATTTCAATCGTCAGTGAGAACCAGTCTGCAATCGTTCAAGGCCTTTCGGAGCTAGCGAAGGCAATGACGGCGCCTAAGCGTGTGGTGCGAGACGCAGCTGGCGATGTTGTCGGCGTAGAGATGGACCGCGGCGATGAGTAACGTTGTCAAACTCGAGCGGCCTGCTTTGCCAGCCGTGCGGTCCAAGATTGTTTCTTATGGCCTTGTGCGGGACAGCAGCGGGCGCCCCAAGATCGATGATCCATGGACTGTCCCATTGCCGATAATCAATATGCTGACGGATGATGACTGGCGCAACATGAGCGCTTCCATGCGCGCTATTCTTGAAGGGCGGAAATAATGGCTATCACAATCACCAC
>Ga0272441_10013817_pt1 | contig 11559 bp, 7 predicted proteins | sample SSMProp6N_FD_193582 | JGI IMG/M metagenome (GOLD analysis project Ga0272441, IMG submission 193582) | Marine sediment archaeal communities from Little Sippewissett salt marsh, Falmouth, MA, United States - SSM-Prop-6N | ecosystem: Environmental > Aquatic > Marine > Wetlands > Sediment ... | reverse complement strand
TTCGGGCTGCATGAGCGGTTCACCGCCGCTCAAAGTGACCCCGCCGCCGGAGGTGGAAAAAAAAGCGGCGTCTCTCGATACTTTGTCAGCAACTTCCTCTACCGACGCTTCATATCCGGCAAGCTCGAGGGCGCCTGAATAACATGTTTCGCAGCATATTCCGCAGGAATCACAGAGATCGCCGTTTAGAGCAACCTTCTGTCCATTCATTGAAAGCGCGCCGCGGGGGCATGCCTGCAGACACAGACCGCAGGCCGTGCACCTGTCGGGTCTAAAGAGAAGTTGCCGATTTGGTGATTGAGATTCCGGACTATGACACCAGAGGCACGAAAGCGGGCAGCCTTTCAGGAAAATAGTAGTACGAATTCCCGGTCCGTCATGGGTGGCAAACCGGTCGATGTCAAAGATAATACCTGTCAAAGACACTACGCCAGCCCGTGTTCGACCCTTTCAATATGTACGCGCTGCTGCTCCTTACCGAGCATCACAAAGTAAGCGGACCATCCGCCCATCCTGACCCGCAGATGCCGGTATTTATCAGGTTCGGCCATGGCGCGTTTTAGCTCTTCAACATCGGTCACCGTAAGAGTCATCATGTTTCCGCCCTGAACGATGAATGCCTGAATCAAACCTGCAAGTCTCCGGGTTCCTTCGTCCCCCTTGAGGGTGGTTTTAGAGAACTTGAGATCGATAGGCGCGCCGCCGGCAAGCTCGCCAACTCTCATTTTTACATACGAATTGATGGCCGCGGTGGGTCCGGAAAGATCGGTACCCGGCACCGGAGAAAAATTCGCGGCAACCGGATCGCCTTTGTGACGTCCGTCCGGGGTCGTGCTCACCTCTTTTCCTATCATCGCGTACCAGGAGTAGGTTCCCACGGAACAGGGGAAAATCACCTCAGGGTATCGTTTCGCATGGTGTCTGGATGTATCGATATACGCATCCATAAGATCGCGGGCAATCGAGTCCACGTAATCATCGTCATTTGCAAACTTTGGCACCCGTGCCAAAAACTTCCGTCGAAGATTCTCATAGCCCTTCCAGTCGTTCTTCAGGGCGTCTAATAGCTGATCAATCGCTATCTCTTTCTCCTCAAAGACAAGCTTCTTAATAACCGCAAGCGCGTTTGCCGTATCGGCGACGGCTTCCGCCATCAGGTGCCAGATCACATACCGGGCGCCCGAGTGGATCACGTCTTTTTCTTTTTCGATACTGTCAAGAATGAGGGCCGAAAGAAATGGATTGTAGCAGTATCTGCCGTGACTGGAATGCTCCAAAGTATCCTCGCGGACACCTTTTCCAAAGAACTCGACGGCGCTTTCAATCTGATAATCAAGCTGGCCGCGCCACGCTTCCATTACATCGTCGATCGATGAAAAATCTCCGGGATCGCCGGTATCGGGTCCGAGTTTCTCACGGTGCATGATTGAGTACCCGCGATTCAGCGCCAACTCAAGATAGAGCAGGAAGTTGATTCCCCGGACGAGTTCCTGGTCCGACTTGCCTTGAATCATTGTCTCCCAGCAGTTCGAATTTGCGTAATCCCGCGCATCTTCAACCGGGACGCCGAGATCCGTATACGCCGGGATAATGATATCGTCGTTGTCTATGTAAGGCATACCTCCGCCGTTCTTCAACACTTCGGCTGACCGGTGAATGAGCTCCGGCGGGGAATCTTTATGAAGCCTCACGGTAACGACAGGACTCGTGAGCGAGAATTTTTCAAGCGAGTTAAGACAGATGTATGTTAGCTCATTTGTGCCGTCTTCCCCATCGGGCCGGATCCCGCTCAGGAGAATATTCTGTCCAAAATGGTTCACCGCGTCCGCGGCGTCATCCAAAAAAGAGAACCTGTTTCTATGGCCCGCCTGCCAGACCCAGGAGTTAGATATGCTTTCGTCTACAACACACGATTCGGCGGGCACTTCTCTCTTTCTATTGCTCGTAATGATCTCCCGCTTTGAAGAAGCTATTTCATTGTAGAAATTATCACGGCAAATCTGTGCCCGGTCGTTAAACCGGAGCCAGAGGCAATCGATTATCTCCTGCGCTTCATCGAGGGAGATTCGGCGGTATTCCAGATCATCTTTTAGATAAGGATAGAGAAACTGGTCAATCCTGCCGCACGCGATGTTTGTGCCCGTGGTAAATAAGAGGTACTGCACAAACCAGAAGGACTGAACAGCCTCCCAAAATGTCCGAGGCGGGAACTCGGGTACCCGTCTGCAAATAGCGGCAATCCTTTCAAGCTCCGCCTTTCGCCCCGTATCGGTCTCTATAGCGTACTGCCGCTCGGCGATATCGGCGTACCTGTGGGCAAAAGCAACCACGGCGTTGAGTTCGCGTTTTATCGACTCAAAAAAGTTAAGTTTCTTTGCATTTTCTACCGGATGTTCCTTCAGAACCGATATCTTCTCGTCAACCCGTTCGATTATCCCGGCAATCCCTATTTCCAGCAGCCGCCGATAGTAGGGTGTCTTGTGAGACAGCTTACCCACATGTTCGGCGCCGTTATAGCAGATATCCTTGTATTCCTCATCCGTCAAAAACCACGGAAGCGAGACACGCACCACAACACCGTTCTCAAGGGTATTTCCTACGATGAGATCGTCTTTTTCTATCTCTACAGGCATCTCGAGAAGGGCCTTCTCAAAGGACAACGAGTGGCGGATTTCTATCGGTAAATCAGCCTCGCTGCCCTGCTCAAAGATGCTTACATGTTGTCCCCATCGTTTTTGTCCCTTCTCCATACGAGTTTTAAGCACCTCATAGAGACGGGATACCCGGGGTGTCATTTTCTTGAGTGAGGGATCGCTAACTACGTCCTTTTCGAAAGTTACGTTGCTCATACTGACCGAGCCTCCTGCAAACCCTTTATACAATTTATTTTAACCAATCGCGGTAATTGTGTCACGCCGCGGGTGATATACAAAAACGTTTCTTGTTATTAGTATCTATATCAATGTGCGGCCGAGATATGCAAAGATCAACGACATGGAGAGAAATATGAATCCGGTAAACCAATCGTACGGCAAAGAGGATATCGAACATTATATTCATCCGTATACGAACCTTGCGACACATCTTGAGAAGGGGCCGATGATACTCAGTCACGGAAAGGGTATCTATGTATACGATGACAAAGGAAAGGAGTATATAGAAGGCCTTTCGGGCTTGTGGTGCACCTCGTTGGGGTTTGGTGAGGAAGAGCTCGTCAACGCTGCAATGGAGCAGATGCGCAAACTGCCTTATTATCACACCTTTGCGCACAAGGCGACAAACCCGTCGATCGAATTGGCCGGTAAACTGAAAGAGATCGCGCCCGTGCCAATCTCAAAGGTTTTTATGGCAAACTCGGGTTCCGAAGCTAATGACTCGCTGATAAAACTCGTCTGGTACTACAACAACGCGCTCGGCCGTCCAAAAAAGAAAAAAATCATCTCAAGGATGAAGGCCTATCACGGTGTCACGATAGGCGCCGCGAGCCTTACGGGTCTTCCGCACACCCATCAGGATTTTGATTTGCCTCTTCCGCAGATACTCCATACAGACTGTCCCCATCACTACCGCTACGCAGAGGAAGGAGAAACCGAGGAGGAATTTGCCTCACGTTTGGCGGGCAATCTCGAAAAAATGATACTTGATGAGGGTCCGGAGACCATCGCCGCATTTATCGCCGAGCCCGTGATGGGCGCGGGCGGTGTACTTGTACCGCCAAAGACCTATTTTGAAAAGATACAGGAAGTATTAAGGCGTTACGACGTCCTCATGCTCGCCGATGAGGTTATCTGCGGATTTGGACGCACCGGCAACATGTTCGGCTGCGAAACATTCAATATTAAACCGGATACGATAACCGTCGCCAAAGCGCTCTCATCGGCGTACCTGCCGATCTCCGCCGTTCTGCTATCGCAGGATATTTTTGACGCTATGATAAAGGAGAGTGAGAAAATCGGGACATTCGGGCACGGTTTTACCTATTCAGGGCATCCGGTTTCCGCGGCCGTCGCGGTACGGACAATCGAGCTCATGGCCGAACGCGACATAATAGGCCATGTCAGGCGAACGACGCCTTACTTTCAAAAACGCTTAGATCAATTTGCGGATCATCCCCTTGTGGGCGAGGTCAGAGGTGTGGGTTTCCTTGGGGCCCTGGAGCTTGTCGCGGATAAAGGCACAAAAAGGCCTTTTGCGGCTGAACACAAGGTTGGCGCCTATTGCATATCATGTGCGGAAAACAACGGCCTCATCATCCGCGCGCTCGGAGATAGCGTGGCGTTCTGTCCGCCTCTTATCATTACGGAGGCCCAAATCGACAATATGTTTGACCTTTTTTCAAAAGCCCTCGATGAGACCGAAGCCTGGATCGAAAAAAACAACCTCCGGGATGAATAATGAAGGAGCTCTACGGCGCCGTTGAAGCCGGCGGCACGAAGTTTATCTGCGCGGTAGGCGGCGGCCCCGATGAGTTACATACTGTACGATTCGCCACGACAACCCCGGAAGAAACAATCGCCAAGGCCGTTGCTTTCTTTAAGGATCATCTTTCAGAACAAGATTTGCGGGGGATCGGCATTGCCTCATTTGGTCCGGTGGATCCTGATAAAAACTCAAGCACCTACGGATATATCACATCAACCCCAAAACCCGGCTGGGCAAACACAGACTTTGCAGGGATGATGAAAGAGAAACTCGATATACCAATCGCGTTTGATTCAGATACAAACGGCGCGGCGCTGGGTGAGTATTTCTGGGGCGCCGGCAAAGGACTTTCCGATTTCATCTATCTTACAGTAGGAACCGGTGTAGGCGGAGGGATCATCGCAAACGGTGAGCTTGTTCACGGTATGGTGCACCCCGAGATGGGGCACATCCATATACCGGTGAAAGAAGACGATGGATATGAGGGTATATGCCCGTATCACGGAAACCGGTGCTTTGAAGGCCTGGCTTCGGGTCCGGCAATCGAAGGAAGATGGAACATGCGTGGTGAAACTATCGGGAGAGATCATAAAGCATGGGATCTTGAGGCGCACTATATCTCCCTGGCACTGGTCAACTATATCTGCATGCTCTCTCCAAAACGTATCATACTCGGCGGGGGCGTTATGGATCAGAAACAGCTGTTTCCGCTGATACGCAGCAAGGTCTTTCAGATGCTCAACGGGTATGTCCGGTCGAGCCGCGTGTTAGATGATATTGACGAGTACATCGTGCCGCCTGCCCTTGGGAACAGGGCGGGGATAATCGGGGCGCTTGCCCTCATCATGCGTGAAACCGGGGCCGTCTGATCAAGCGGCCGATCGGTATGCGATGATTCGATAGCGTTACTCAACCGTCTACCCGCTCCTCCTCTTCGATTGAAAAAAACGCCCGAATTCCCGCGGAGCCGAGCTGGGGGAAAATAAACAAGCCGATCAGGGCGAACGCCGCGCCTATCACCCACTGGAGCGGGAGGAGCTCACCAAGCACGCCGCCTACAGCCATCCCGATAGGTGTTAGCCCGCCGGTGAGAGTTTCGAGCAGCCCAAACACCTTACCTCTATGCCGTTCGGGCACCGCGAGCTGAAGAACGCTTTGTATAAGAACGTTGACAATAGCGTTTGCATAACCCCCGACGGCGATACAGACGAGCATCGGCCAAAACGTACTGAAAAACGGCAGTACGATGAGCGGCGACACGAATGCGACGGTGCTGATGCCAAAGATGAGCATTCGTCGTTGCGAGGGTATCTTTACCGCTGCCGTGGTCGCCATTCCTAACACCATGGAGGCGGTAAAAACAGCCATAAGGATACCGTATCGTGACGGACCAAGCCATTCGTTCTGATGAAACAGCGGGATGACAAGCACTATGCCGATCATCGCAAAGAAATTTATAACACCCGCAGCCAGCATGAGGAACTTCATCCCCCGGTTTGTCCATACGTACCGGAAGCCTTCCTTCATATCCTGAAAGAACTGCGGCGTTGACCGCTTCTTGTGAACAGCCGGAATCTTGAGGAAAGTCTCCGTCCCCGATGAGAAGAGATATGAAAGTCCGTTTATGAGAAACATAACCGGAGCCCCCAGCGTAGCGTACAGGAATCCTCCAAATGAGTTCCCGATAATCCCGGATCCCGCCCGAATCATCGAAAAAAACGAGTTTGCCTGAACAATTCGTTCTCTCGCCACGATATCCGGGATGACCGACATAACCGAAGGAGTGAAGAACGCGGCGCATATTCCAATGATGATTCCCGCCGTAAACACCATCCACACTTCCGCGTTGCCGCTCATAGCCGCAACGGCGACAAGCACGACCACCACTCCCCGGATAGCGTCCATAATCACCAACATCCATTTTCTATCGGTACGGTCCACCACCACGCCGGCCAATGGAGAGAGCAGAACCCTTGGTATGGTAGTGGCCGCCATGAGCGTTCCCATAAGCGCCGTGGACCCGGTAACCGCCAGAATCCAGAATCCGAGGGCTATTTCATATACGACATCTCCGATTGCGGAAACCAGATGACCCTGCCATAGCAGTATAAAATTAGCGGTCCATAGTTTCGCGGCCGATTGCCGTTTACCTTCATCATTCTCCCTGGCTTTCATTTTAGACATTGCCGTTATTACCCCCGTTTTCAACCGCAGTAGTCGCAATTAACAAGTATTGTATTGATCCCTTTATCATTTTTTCCGATTATTGCCTATTCGGCGGAAGATAATGAAGGTAGTAGAGCCCGGTATCAAATGCCGGCTGCCTATGCAAACCGCACCTGAGTTGCCAAATTATTTGAAGCACCAATTCGCGACGTGCTAAGCTATAGCGCAAGGAGATGCTCATGGAACTGACAGAAATATACAAAAGAGGGAAAGAAGTGTTCAGCGAAAGGAAGTTCGCCATGTCGGTGGCTGCGGTTGAAACAGGTTTCATCCCCGGTCACGATCGGGCCGTCCTTGACCGGTATACCTTTCGCACCAAGTATATTGACGGCCATCCCGGTGATACCTCCTGCACTATTTTGGGCACCACATTGGCTACACCGGTTATCATGTCCGGCATAACTTCGCCAATACCGGCAATTAGAGAGAACGGCCTCCTCGCCGTAGCTCAGGGGTTAAAACAGGCGGGAAGTCTTATGTGGACGGGTTCCCCTTTGCCGGAGAACCTCAAAGAGATAACCTCGGTTGGTGTACCGGTCGCCGCAAACGTAAAGCCGTATAAAGACAGAAACCGCATGTTCAAAGATCTGGAATTGATCCAAGCAGCGGAAGTGACGTGGGTAGGGGTTGAAACCGATGCCGGGCTTGGGACCAAAATAGGAGACAGGCCGATGGTAAAGAACTGCGCCCCTCTTTCGCTGGATGAACTGAAAGAAATCCGCAAAAGCGTCTCCTGTCCGCTCTTCTGCAAGGGTGTTCTAAGCCGGATTGACGCGGAGAAGTGTCTTGAAGCCGGAGCCGACGGGCTGGTTATCTCAAATCACGGCGCCCATGTCCTTTACTACCTTCCCCACCCGCTTCAAGTGATGGAAGAGATCACGAAGGCAGTGGGCGATGGCGCTGTTTTAATAATAGACGGCGGTTTCCGCCGCGGCAGCGACGTGGCGAAAGGTCTGGCTTTTGGCGCGCAGCTTGTCGGGCTTGGACGTCCCATCCTCTACGCGCTTGCCGCCGATGGAGAAACCGGTGTCAGGGACCTCGTGGCCGGTATAACGATAGAATTAAAACGGATCATGGATCTGACCGATATGGAAAATACCGGGAGTTTTTCCAGAAATATACTCATAGAAGGATGAGCCCTTACTATTACGCCCGGTGTTTTACGATGGGTATGAACCGTGCCGGGACGGGACGTCGCTCCCGTATCACGGTGATAAAAAGTATATCTGACCCATCCTTACCCCGCCGGATATAACCAGGTGCGGGGCATTGAGAATCGAGAGCGGGAAATCCGCAAGGGTAGGCCCGTGCACCGGATTAGCGCAAAACCGGTCTGCAAAATCAGAGTGTAGAATTATCTCTTTATTTTTTACGGTGGTATCACCGCAAAGGTATACCCCGCCGGTAGGCCTCACCAGAAGGGCCAGTGTCTGCGCCGCCTCCGCGGCGAAGTGATAATAATCGTGTATGGCTCTTAGTGCTTCAGCATTCCCCTCAGCACCGAGTTCCGCAACCCGCGAGGCACTGCATTTAATCCCCGTGCCGTAATAGTACAGGTATTCCAGACCCCGTCCTGACACAAGGTCCTCCCAGGATGGGGCTGTTCCCGTATTGTCTTCATACGAACGGATGATATCTCTGTGCCGCTTAAAAAAACTTCCCGCGCAACAATGCTGGGCTTCGCTAGTGAGAACCACGGGAACTTTTGAATCTGCGTAGACGAGCACCGCCATTCCAAGCCCGGTACCCGGAGCGATCACAACCGAGTTAGAGAACTGAACCGGTTCCTTGCTGTTCAGATGAATAATGCCGGGCCGCGATGTGGCAAACGCCACGGCGTCAATCGCATACGCCGCCGCCTCCAGATCATTGACGAGTATGGTATTCTCAGGCAATCCCCAAGACCGGAACATTTCCACGGAAAGGGTGGATCTTTCATCCCAGTTTGTAGACATGCCGGTCTTGTGGTCTTTGACGATACCTGCCATTGCAAACAGCGTGCTGTCAGGTTTTCTCCCCAAACCGGCCATGGTTTTCACCACGGCGTTTTTGAGCGCGGAGATAGACCGGACCGGAAACATTTGAATCTCCTCGTATTCTATGTCAGGAATCCGGATATCCTCAGAGTAATACAATCTTGTATTCGTACCACCGACATCTACAACCAGACAGCTTATAGGTCTTTGCATGCAGGAATAGTATGCATAATCATGCTGAATTTCCAGCCATTCTTCAAAATTGGCAGATACGGTTCTACTTTTTACGGACTGAATAGGAGCGCGAACTTGATTATTGGATGGAATATACTATTGTTAAATAGTGGTAATTTTCAAATATTTCTGAGCCATCGAGATTGTCAAGGTGAACATGAATGAAATTGTCATAGATAGTAGCTCCTTGCATGACATAGAACTGTATCTCCTGACGCATGCCGTTATCAGCAAGGACTATCGTGTGATAGTCGAATGGCTCATTTCAAAAAAGTTAAAGTCCATCGAAGAAATGCGTGAAGAGAAAGAACAACAATTTCTTCAACTTAAACGCGAGGTTATCCGTAAACTTAAGTACTTTGATGAATGTGCGCGTAGTTATAGAATGATGCCGGAAAGCGAGTCATTGAAGAGAATGGTAGCTGCCAAGTCAGATATCGTCAGACAGGCGACAAAGATCCTGAATGAATCAATCGATAAAAAACAAGAGCGCAAAATCAAACGGCAATTGAAGAGTACATATCTTACGTCATTGAAAAAACATATTCACAATACAAATTTGGTGTTTGATACGAATTGTGTAGAGAAAGAAACGGCCGATATCTATGCCGGGAAACTCGTTAATCAAGAGTTCATGCTTGAAGAAACGGTAAGGGTTCTCAAGGATGAATATGATACTCGAATTATGGAAACAAGAAAGAGACTCGACGAGTATGTCGTACCACACTCAAGAAAACTATCTGAAGCAAATGAAAGCTTCAAAGAAGTTTCCATCAAGCTAGCTGAGTTGGAACAAGACCAATTGCTGTCTGATATTGACAAGGAGCAATTTAGGAACGCCTTTGAAAGCAAAGCCGCAGAATTGAGAAATATAATGGAGATTGAATCAGAAAGAATAGAGAGTGTGCGGTTTCTTGCAGAAAACCTGCGTGAAGGATTTAAGAACTTTGAAAACCTTATCACGCTTCTATCAGAACGCCTACAAGGGTATAGAAAAAGGCAGGACTATTTGGAGACACTAGATCGTTTGGGCAAAACAGTACCACTGTTGAAGTCTGTTTTAGATGATTTATTTGCTACCTTTGAGCAAAATGTAGCCGATATCAAAAAGGGGTTTTTATTCTCTGATGTTGGCTTACAAAAGAAGATTATAAACGCAATAGATGAACAATGTCTTATCAACAAAATCATTATCAACTCTGATGAAGATAGTGATATTATTGAAATAGAAAAATCAGTTATGGCGGATGTATCTGCTATGCCGGAAGTCGATTTGGAATTTCTTCAACCTTTTACAGATTCGCAAAAATGAATAAATACATGTTCTTTTGTAAAATCTTTCGAGCGCCTCAATCAGAATTTTTCCGAGTACCGAGTATTCGGAGAAATAGCAAATAGGTCGTGCATACATCGTGGCAGCGTTTAGACCATCCAAATCTCATTCAAGCCGGGGATATCAGGCATGATATCTCTATTCCCTGTCCAGGAAAATGAGCCTATGCGATTCCCATTACTATTCGCGGTTTTGCACCCCAGATCAAAACCGATTTTCTTTGGCGGAATATCTCCCGCAACAAAGGATCTAAAAGGTATGAGCGCTGAAAGCCGGTACCCGGATTCGGTCTTTTTTGCCGAGAGCCGGATACCCATATCGGTACGCGGGGCTCTGTAAAAAGGCGGGGCTTTGCCGGGAGTGCCTGGATAGAGCAGAATATGGCATGCGCCCTCACCGTGTCCTCGGTTTTCATTCGCAACATCCCGCTGCCCGTCAATGACTAATTCAAGACAATCACCCGAAACACCGTCATGGGTCTTGCGCACGGTTGGAAAGAGAAAATCGTCCTTTACATCCGCGAGCAGCAAAAGATCTTTGTCGTCATACGAGAGTTTGAACCGCACTCCGTGACGATCGACTGTTTCCGTCAGCCCGCAAAAGTCTCTCTCAGCCGGATGAAACTCGATCCATTTGCCGGATTTCCAGTCATAAGAAAGACCTTTACAAGCAAAGAAAAATCCGTAGTTTATTTCTATTATAGTTGTGATTCCGCCGCACCTGCCCTCGACCGATAAAGCGACTTGCTGTGATTGCGGCTCAAAGGAACCATCTACCTTACGTGTGAGACGGGCAAACCCGGCCATCCCGTGGATATCAAAAAAGTCAGGCTTCACCGCAATACTCACACCTGGTCTTAATAGAATACTTACATCCTTTTGATCATAACTAAAGTTGAATACCTTCACATCTAAACTGAAGCGGCCTTCCGGGCTAAGTTCGTCGATAACCGCCTCAACTTGAACAGTTCCGGCATCTTCATCAAACATCATTGCCGCTTTACGAAGCTGCCGCGGAATATCTATTCCTTGAGGACATGCAGCAAGGCATCTACCGCATTCGATACAGTCGGCCGCCTTTCCTTTCAACTGCTGATAACGTTCCCTCGCGGTGTCATGCAAATCGTAGATCGCTGCAAGGTTGAGCAGATCAAGGTTTTCAGGAATCGCGATACTGTTGGGGCATTCGGGCAAACAGTAGCGGCAACCGGTGCAATAAAGTCCGCTTTTCTTTTTTCTTTCCGCCACCATCGCGTTGAGTTTGGCAATCGCATGTTCGGAAAAGGGTTCGCAGTTCTCCGCAATCCTCACGTTCTCCTCGAGCATTCCGAGGTCCTGCATACCCGAAAGCGAGATATCCACACCCGGA
>Ga0272441_10013816_pt1 | contig 11559 bp, 7 predicted proteins | sample SSMProp6N_FD_193582 | JGI IMG/M metagenome (GOLD analysis project Ga0272441, IMG submission 193582) | Marine sediment archaeal communities from Little Sippewissett salt marsh, Falmouth, MA, United States - SSM-Prop-6N | ecosystem: Environmental > Aquatic > Marine > Wetlands > Sediment ... | reverse complement strand
TGCCGCGTGCGTGACCCCGCCGTCGACGGTGAGCAGCATCTGCAGGCCGAAGAGTACAGCCATCGCCGGCGCCTCGTCGGAGCCGAAGAGGTCGTTCACGACGACGAGCCCCCCCGACTCGAGCCCGGCGAACACATTCCCGAGGATCGTCCGGCACTGGTCCGGATCCATGCGGTGAAGAAGCCCCGAGACGAGCGCCGCGTCGTAGCCCGAGCCGAAGCCGTCGCTTGTTGCGTCGCACGGGACCGTCGCGATCCGGTCGCCAAGACCCGACTCGCCGATAAGCTCCTTCGCGATCTCGAGCACCGGGGCCAGGTCCATTACCCGGGCCGAGAGCCGTGGGTACTCCCTGCAAAGAGCGATGGAGAACGACCCGCCGCCGCCCCCGATGTCGGCGAGCACGGACCGGTCGCTCAGGTCGATGTTCTCGACGATGTGCGGGGCCATCGTGCGCGAGCGCTGGTCCATCCCGACGATGAGGTGTCGCGTGAACTCCTTGTCCCCGCCGACCATCGAGGAGGGCGGGACGACTGGCTTGCCCCCGCGGACCGCGTCGGGAAGCCTGCCCCAGAGCGGGAAGGTGTGCGCCTGGAGGTCCATGGCGGTGAGGAGCGAATCGGGGCTGCCGCTGGTGAGATAGCGCGCGGCGATCTCGGCATTGCGGTAGCTGGCGCCGTCCTTCTCGACGAGACCGAGACAGACGCAGGACTCGAGGAGTTCCCCCACGCCGCGCTCCGAGGCCCCCAGTCGCTCCGCGAGTTCCGATGCGGAGGCGGCCCCCTCCGCAAGGCCGTCGAACACGCCGAGGTCGCATGCCGCGAAGAGAGCTGCCGAGCGCCAGAAAGCGGTGGCTTCCCTGAAGATTGCTGTGGGGTCGGATGACATGTTGATGGCCTCCGGGGTTTCCTCAAGCTCCGCGCCGGCCCGTCGACATCTTGGGGTACCTCACGCGATGCGGCCCTGCGCCGGACGACGAGGGATGAAGACCAGGCGACCGAACGGTACGGCACTGGTCTTTGCCCATCCGCCGATGATGACGGGAGGTGCGAGATACGTCAAGGAGACTCGCGCCCGGCGGGGCGCGGGTGGGTATTCGTCTACGGCTAACTCCTTCGCGAGCTCACGAGCCATTCGGCGGCAAGCATGGCGAGCCCAAGACAGACCAAGGCCCCCGCCAGCTGCCACGCCGACAAGCCCTGTCGCGACGTGTCGGGCGGTGAGGACATCGGCGCGCCGGAGGGGGGCGAGATCGGCGCGAGGCGGTTGTCAGACTCGACCTCGGAGACGAGCCCCACCGCGAGATGCGCCGCGCCCGCGCGGTAGAGCCCCGCCTCGAGCAGCCGTCCGTCCCGCGGCACCGACGCTCCTCCCGGCAGGCGCGCCTCCTTCACGCCGGGCGGAAGGTGCCGCGCCGCGGAGTCCCCCACGCGCGCGAAGCGGAGGCGCCCTTTCCCGTCGCCGCGTGATCCGAAAGCCTCCATCACCCGCGCAACGAAGACAGGGAAGCTCGCGCGCCGGGGCCAGTCGGAGTCCTCGGGGCGAAAGCCCAGATAGACGACCCGAGCGCCGCCTCCCGCTATGCCAGCGGCAAGGAGCTCGCCGTCGGACTCGATGAGCGGCTCGGCGGAGCCGAGCACCCGAACGCGCATCGCTCGCTTTACGGCGACACCCCCTGGCGGAAAGCCGCGCGTCGGGGTCCCCCGATCCTTGCCGGCCACGAATATCCCGCGCACGTCGCGGAGCTCATCATCGAGCACCTGGATAGGGCCCACGCTCTCCCCGGGCGCCACGAGGATCGCTGGCAGGGGAGGAGGCCAGCTCGGCGGCACCTTCGCGAAGTAAACCAGCGCGTCGATATCTTCGCGCATGTCCTCGGGGACGGCGCCCCCCGCGAGCGCGACGGTCTCGACACGCGCGGCCCATAACGCCCGGAGGAAGGGCTCGCCCGCATCACCCACGACGCCGACCCTCCGCGCGCCGCGGCCCGCCCGCGCGGCGAACGCGATGTTGTCCGCAACGAGGTCGTCGGCAGCGGGACCGTCCGCAGGCGACGACATCTCGACCGCGACGGCGCGTGCGGCCGCCAGCGCCTCGGCCGCCTCCCCCCCGGGGGCGAGCACCACGTCCGCGCGACCGAGGGGGGCAAGCTCGACGGCCCTGTCCGCGAGTTCCCGCGAGGCGGGATCGACCGCCCTGAGCAAGACCCGTACGTCGGCAGGACGCTCCGCGAAGTTCCTGAGCGCAACGAAGGCCCGCGAGTCCGAGAAGTCGGCGTGGATGATCCCGATGTTCGTCGACTCGCGGCCGACCGGGACCCGACGGACGCGGGCCGGCGACGGCGGGAGCGCCCGCGACGTGAAGACGACCGTCTCCGCCCTCGCCCCCCCCTGCGCGAGAGCGAGGGAGACCGCGGCGGAGAGCGACCCCGTGACCTGGCAGGGCCGGACCGCCCTCCCTAGGAGGGCGCGCGCATCAGAAGGCTCTCCCATCGGTGCGACGATGCGCGGAGAGGGACTCGTGGCGACGACGGCGGCGCGGACCCCGCCCTCGAGCGAAGCCAGTTCGGCACGGGCGAGGGCCTTCGCCTCGTCCAGTCTCGTCTCCCCGTCGGGGCTCCGGGTGAGCGATGCGGTACCGTTGTCGAGGACGATCACCATCTCGCGCCCCTGGCGGGCGGCCGTGACCGCTCTGGGCCCCGCCGCGGCCAATACGAGCACCGCAGCGCCCGCGAGGCCCAAGAGGAGCGCGAGGTCCAGCGTGGGCCGCCGGGCGCGGAGCTCGAGCCCCCGCGCCGCCACGCGCTTCCACAGGATGAGGCTCCCGACGACGCGGCTCTTCCAGCGCGACTGCATCAGGTGAAGGAGCGCGACGAGCCCCAGGACGGCGGCCATCCAGAGCCACGCGGGGGCCAGGAGGTCGAGTGACAACGGTTACTCCTCCCCGGCGGCCCTAGGTCCCGCAGTCCCGGCCGTCGCCGCAGAAATCGATCCCGACCTCGCGCGGCCCGTGGAGCGAGAGGACCTGTTCCCGCCGACTGCCGTATCTGTATACCGTGATTCCCTTGCATCCAAGCTCGTGCGCCAGACCGAAGACGTTCCGGACGTCGGCGGGCGTGGAACCGGAGGGCAGGTTCACCGTTTTCGAGACCGCGCTGTCGGTGTGCGCCTGGAAGGCGGCCTGCATCCGCACGTGCCACTCAGGGGCGATGTCGAGCGCGGTCGCGTAGACGTGCCGGATATCCTCGGGCAGGGCCTCGATCCCGCGAACGGACCCGCTTCGCGAGACCTCCGCCATGAGTTCCTCGGAGGCCAGCCCCCGCCCGCGCATGGCCCTCTCGAACGCGGGGGCCGTCTCGAGCATGCGGCTCCCGGCGAGGAGCGTCCTGAGCGCGACGAGCGCAAACCGCGGCTCGATGCCGCTTGAGGTCCCGGCTATGAGCGAGATCGTCCCGGTGGGGGCCACGGTTGTCACGGCCGCGTTCCGCATGGGGTCGCCGCCCGCCCATATGCTCCCGGGGAAGTTGGGGAACTGACCGCGCGCGAGGGCCAACTCGCGCGAAGCTGCGTGCGCGTGTTTCTTCACGAAGGCCATCACGCGCCCCCCAAGCTCGACGCCCTCATCGGAATCGTAGGCCAGACCCAGCTCGAAAAGCATGTCGGCGAGGCCCATGACCCCCAGGCCCATCTTCCGGTTGCCTCGCGTCGCGCAGGCGATCTCCTCGATCGGCCAGCGGGACGCCTCGATGCAGTCGTCCAGGAAGCGGACGCCCAGCCTGACGAGCCGCGCGAGTTTGTCCCAGTCGACCTGCGTCCCGTCCGAAGAGCGCCCCACGCACGCCGCGAGGTTCACCGAGCCAAGGACGCATGCCTCGTAGGGCAGGAGCGGCTGCTCGCCGCAGGGGTTGGTGGACTCGATCTCGCCGAGAGAGGGCGTCGGGTTCGCGCGGTTGACCGCGTCTATGAAGAGCATCCCGGGCTCGCCCGAGCCCCAGGCGCTCGCGGCCACGAGATCCATGACCGCCCCGGCGTTGGCGCGTCCGGAGGGCTTCCCGGTGCGCGGGTTGACGAGGTCGTAGTCCGAGCCGCGCGCGGCGGCCTCGAGGAACGCATCGGTCGCGGCGACCGATATGTTGAAGTTGGTCAGCCGGTCGCCCTCGGTCTTCGCGCGAACGAAGTCCATTATGTCGGGATGGTCGGCGCGAAGGGTCCCCATGTTGGCGCCGCGCCGCCTGCCCCCTTGGCGGATAACGTCCGTCGTCTCGTCATAGACACCCATGAAGCTCAAGGGGCCCGACGCTACGCCGCCGGTCGATGCCACGACGTCCCCCTTGGGGCGCAGGCGCGAGAAGGAGAACCCCGTCCCGCCACCCGACTGATGGATCTTTGCCATCGCGGAGAGCGTCGTGAAGATGCCGTCGATCGAGTCCTCCACCGGCAGGACGAAGCACGCGGCGAGCTGGCCAAGCCGGGTACCGGCGTTCATCAGGGCGGGCGAGTTCGGCAGGAACTCGCGCCGGGTCATGGCCTCGAAGAATTCCTCCTCGAGACGGGCGCGCTCGTCGTCGCCCGACCACTCAAGCTCCGCCTCCGCGACGGCGTGCGCGACCCGCGAGAAGAACTCGCGCGGGGTCTCGGCGATCCGGCCCTCCTCGTCACGCCTGAGGTATCGGGCCTCGAGTATTCTCAAAACATCAAGCCCCAGCTTCAGGTCGTCGTGCACGCCCAGGGCCCCGGCGGCGCGTCGGGAGGCGGCCCGCCCCGACCGGTAGAGGATATATGCCTTCGCGACCTCGCTCGCGCCGAGGGCAATGAGCGCTCGCTCGACGGCGTCTTGGATCTCCTCGACGGTCGCGGCCTCGCGTTCGGAGAGCAACGCCTCGACGCGGTCGGCGGCACGCCTGCCCAACTCGTCCGAGGCGCCGACGGCGCGCGCGGCCCTTCTTACCGCCCCCGCGATACGCGCGCGGTCGTAGGGGACGGTGCGTCCGTTGCGTTTCCTGACCGTCTTCGGGGGCACGTTCCGCCTCCGTTCGTCATGTGACGCCACGTCGGCATCCTACCGCTCCCGCGGCGCGCGGCAAGCGGCTACGGTGCTCTCGTGAGCCCGGATCGCTTGGGGAGCAGGCGCGGCCGCGTGCCGGGCCCGGGGGCCGGCAGGGGGCGGCCCGGACAGCACAAGGTCCGTTCAGGCGAGCGCGCCCCAGACGAGCTTCGCCCCCGTCACCAGCACCAGCAGGTAGACTGCCGCGCTGAACGCCCGCGCGGGGATCCTGCGGTTCATCCAGGCGCCCAGCAGCGTCCCGACGACGACCATCGGCGCGAGGTAGGGCAGGAAGGCGAGTCTCTCCGTCGTGATGACGGGCGGGTCGGCCGTGAGGTAGACCGGTATCTTCATCATGTTGCAGCCGAGGAAGAACCACGCGCTCGTCCCGACGAAGACGCGCTTGCCCATCCGCTGAGAGAGCAGGAACATCGCGACCATGGGACCGGCTGCGTGGGCGAGGGTCGAGGTGAGCCCGGCCGCGATCCCCGCGAGCACGCCGTGCCAGGCGGCCGGTCTGTAGGCTTGGGGAGAGGGAGTCGGCGAAGGGCCGCAATCGGTCTGGGTGTCCGTCTCGGTCGCGGTCTCACCCCCGGGTCCCCTGCGGGCCCGGCGCGAAAGCAGCCACACCCTCACGAAAATGAACAGGATGCAGAGCCCGCCCACCGATCCGTCGAGGAGCCGCTCGCCGCCCTGAGCGCGGAACCACCCGAGCACGACCGCCCCGCAGGCCACCCCGCCCGCGCAGCCCGACAGAAGGACCAGCAGGTTTCTCCGGTCGCGCGTCCGCAGATAGTGGACGACCGCGAAGACGTCGCCGACCACGAGCACCGGCAGGAGTACACCTAGCATCTTGTCCGAGCCGATGGCGACGGCCATGAGCGGCACGGCCATTATCCCCACTCCCGAGCCGAAGCCGGCCTTCGAGACGCCTACCACGAGGGCGGCCACGCATAGCGCCACTATCTTCGCTACGGACAGGTCCATTGGCATGTCTTGCTTCTCCAGAAATGCCCGCGACAGACGGGCCGGCCCAGCCGCGCGGAGCCCGACGCCCATCAGCGAGGGGGCCTTGTCCGCTTCCGTGATCCGAATGACCGCGGCGGCAGGGGCCGCTACTCCAGATTCGAGTGGCGGAGCTTCAGCATCCTCGGCGACCAGCCGAGCCTGTCGGCGAGATCGAGGATGAGCCCATCGTAGAATATCAGAAGCGACTGCTCGAAGAGCGCCCCGCCGGGCTGGACCGTTGCAGGCCCGGGGCGGGGGGCGGCTCGTGCCGGCTTCACGAAGGGCGCGCAGGGCACCTCGACGATGATGTTTGACATTCGCGCAAGGGGCGAACCTCCGTCCGCCGTGACCACCGCCACGCACGCCCCGCGGTTCCGGGCGGCGTCCGCCTGCGCGATCACCGTCCTCGTCCTGCCGGACCCGCTCGACACCACCAGAAGGTCTCCCCGCCCGAGACCCGGTGCCGTCGCCTCTCCTACGACGTGCGCGACGAGCCCGAGATGGACAAGCCGCATCGCGAAACAGGCGGAGACAAGCCCGCTCCTGCCAACGCCCGCGACGTATACGCGCTTCGCCTTGACTATCGCCTTAGCGAGGTCCCGCGCCTGCCGGGCCTCGACTCCCTCGAGCGTCCCGCCGACCTCCCGAATGATCGTCGCGAGCCGGTCGGCGAAGGCCTGTTTCTCGCGGCCTACCTTCCGGGCCTCGCGGACCCGGCCGGCGCCTCGGCGCGGACCCCCGGCACGACCAGTGTTTCTCTGTTTTCGAGCCACCATGTCCTCCATGCCATCGCGAGCTTCGCGCGCTCGCCCGGTCGGGCCTCCCAGCAATCGATGTCCGCGCGCGCGTGCACGGCGAGACACGCTCCCGCCGCGGCCCGCAGATCTTCGTCGTCGGACTCCAGCGCGTTGAAAAGGGCCGGGAAGCCGACGGGGTTCCCGGTCTTTACGAGTCCCCTGGCGGCGTCGAGCCGGACCCGGGGGTCGGGGTCGGAGAGATCGACAAGGAGGAACCGCGAGGGCCCGAATTCCCCAAGCCGCGCCGCCGCCACGGCCACGTCGACCTTCACCCCTCTCCGCGCGGGGGCGTCCTTGAGTATCCTCTTTGCGCCCTCGCCGCCGATGGATCCGAGCGCGGCCGCCGCGGCCCGCGCGACGTTGGGAGGGGCCGAGCCCAACAGACGGCCGAGGGCCCTTGTCACGGGGGCGGCGCGCGCGCGAGTGCGTCCCAGGGCCCTGGCCGCACGCGCCGCCGTGCCGCTGCCGGAGTCCCCGGCCGACGCGGCGGCGTCCGCGATATCGATCAGGACTTCCGTCGCAGGCCCCCCGATGTCACCGAGGGCCTCTACCGCGGCGCCCGAAACCATCGCGTCCTTCTCCATCGCAAGGCGTTTGAGCGAGCCGACCTCCGCCTCTCCGCCGATCCTGCCCAGCGTCGTCGCCACGCACACGCGCACGACCGCGGAATCGTTCCTCAGCGCGCGGACCAGGGCCTGCTTCGCGTCGGGCCCGGGCGTGGCGTCGGGCTCGACACGGGCGAGGAGCCCGGCGGCCGCGAGTTGCACCCGGGAGGACGCGTCCGAAAGCCCCCTGACTCCTGCGTCCCACGAACAACCCATGAGGCCGAGCGACTCCAGGGCCGCCGCGCGCACCGAGGCGTCCGCATCCGCCGAGGACCTGCGAAGCAGCGCTTCGTGCCTGCGCGAGCCCAAGGGACCCAGCGCCCGTGCCGCCTCCGCTCGCACGATGTTCGCGGGGTCGGCGAGCATGCCGGCAAGCATGTCGCCAAGCGTGTCGGGGAGACCGTCCGCGAACCCCGCGCCCCGAGACCCGCGGGCAAGCCATCCGAGCGCCCACGCCGACGAGGCGCGCAGAAACGGGTCGTCATCTGAGAGCGCGCTCTGGAGCTCCGGCACGCCGGATTGAAGGACCAGCCTGAGTTGCCGTTCGGCATCCGCGTCGGCGTCCTCCGGCGTCCTGTTCGCGAAGGCGCCCCTCGCGATCACGGCGGCGCGTATGATGTCGACCTTTTTCGCGGCCTTGAGCGCCTCCTCGACGGGTCCCCGCGCCTCTCCTGCAATGGCCCCGCCCGCGAGCAGGGCTGCCGCCAGGGCTAGCAGCCCGTGGCGGAAGTATCGCAGCCGGGAATTCGTCTCTTCAATGCGGCGATACGCGGGCGTCTGCTTGGCCGGACTGCTGTAGGCTCCACTCTTTCCATAACCTGCAGGACACGCGGATCGTGCGGTCCGCCCGGCCTGCGGCAGTATTCCGGAGGCAGACGGCAATCCGCCCGCGCTCAAGGCGCCTGCCGCGCTTGGGAAAGACAAGGGCATGCTCACTCTCGGGCGTGGCCAGCTCAGATCGACTTCCACATCCTGTGGAGGAAGTCGCCGAAGCCGTGCGTCTTGTAGAAGGCGAGCGTGCGCTCGTCCTTGGCAAGGACATTCAGCCTGACATGCCCGATATTGCGCGACCGGAAGAAGGCCAGGGCCTCCTCCAGGAGCCTCGAGCCGATGCCCTTGCGTCTTGACTCTGGAACGACGAACAGGTCGGTGACCGTGCCGTAGGACCGCTTTTCAAAGATCGGCTGCGCCTCGTCGGCGTGACCAAGAAGATAGCCGACGCAGTCTTCGCCGCGCTCGGCTATGAGGACGATCGACGCCTCGTCGCGGAGGCGCTGTCCGGCCCATCTGGCCCAGACTATCTCGGCCTCCGGCCGCAGGGCGAAGCGACCGTCGAGCTCGGCGTGTTCCCGGGACAACTGTTTCCATAGCTCGACTATGAAGGCCATGTCGCGCGACTTCGCGCGGCGGATCGTCACATCGGCATCGCTCATCGTCGCACCCCCAAGAGTCGATCCCCGACCATGCCATGGTAGGCATGCGATGAGAGCCGCGCAAGTGCAACCCGAGGAAGGATATCGCGCGTTCGGAGCATCGCCCGGGGAGTGGTCGCGTGCCATCAGTCTACGGCCGCGGACGGGCCTCGGCGATCTATCGCCGGCGCCTCTTGGCCTCCTCGAACGAGATCAGCCTGCGCTGCTTCTTGTCCCCGTCGATGGCGCTGATCATCTCCCGCCATGCCCGGGAGAGCTTGCGGTTCTTGCCGTAATCCTCGAAGCGCCCGTTTTCCTCCACGAACGGCTTGGCGGCGGAACCATATTGCGCCAGGCTCCTCAGGAACGCATTGATCTTGAAGGAAAACTTGCCGCCCGGCATCTCCCTGACCTTCTTGGCGTACTCGAGGCCCTCCTTGACGTTCAGGTGCGCCAGGATGGCGATGGCTGGAACCACCACGTGTCCGGGGTTGTGGGCGGAGCTGGAGCCGTCCTCGTTCTTGAGGGACCATATGACCTTGTCCGCCACGATGTGGAAGTCATCGGGGGGGATGTCGCGGAGCAGATTCAGGGCCTGCCCGCGGATCCTCGGGTCCTTGTGGTCGAGGATCGGAAGAAGGGCCTTGTAGAAGACCCTCCTGTCGGTCACCAGGCCATCGGTGAACGGCCCCTTATCGACAAGGGTATTGGCTGACCCCACGAGAGCGGTCGCGTTGTCCGCGCTTGTGGTCATTATCCGAACGATGTCCATGAAATACTTCCGGACCTTGTCCTTGGCCTTGAAATGGCAGATGGCGCCCGCGGCGCTCTTGCGGGCGTCGAGGCTCGCGTTCTCGTCGCGAAGGAGCGCGCCGAGCCCGTCCAGGTACGGCAGCTTCTTCTCGTCTGGAATCCACCAGCCGCAGAGCGAGGCGACCATGCCCTTCTGTTCGTCGGTGCCGTTCTCCAGGAACCCGAGCAGTTGGGTCCGCAACTCGTCCAGCTTCTGGGCAAGTGTGCCGACGGCCCCGCGGCGGACCTGCGGGATCGGGTGGTCCATGGCGTAGTCTATCAGTTTCTCGTTACTCAGCTTCGCATAGTCGACGTGAGCGAGGTCTATGGCCTCCTCGGCCTCGGCGGCGGTGAGCCAGCTGGGCTCGGAGTCCTTGCCGGTGATATAGAGCTTCCGGCGGGGCGTGCAATAGAAGAGCAGGTGCGACCCCGTGCTGTTGCAGCGCTTGTAGCCGCCACCGTCGAAGGTAAACCTGCCGTCCCAGGTCCGGTAGAGCGTCTGCAGCCATCGGGTCTTTTTGAAGAACTGCTTTGTCAGTTCGGGGCCGCCCATGTTCGCCCCGAGCGGCGTCCACATGACGTTGAAGAAGTGGCCCGTGTGGCCGGTCTCGATGGCGCCGTGGGACGCGGCGGAGAGGGTGGCGAAGAACTTCGCGCCTTCACGGTTGCCCTTTGCCGAGAAGGCGACCGCCGCCGAGCCGCTTGTACCGTTGTTGTTGAATGCCCTCGTGTTCCCGAGGGACCCGTAGGCGAACGCGCACTTCCCGATGGCGGCCGCGTAGTGGTCGTAGCTGATCTTTGCGCCCCTGTCCAGCCGCGGATCCCTGACGCCGGCTTTCTGGGCGAGGAACATGCCGATGATGCAGGTCAGGCTCGGCTGGTTCATCGCGCCATAGCCGCGGATCTGCCAGTTGAGCTTCGCTGTGGCGAGGCGGTGTCCGTAGGTCCCCACCGGGCCCTGACCTCGGGCGAGCGTGACGGCGTAGGTCTTGATAGCGGGCAGCACGGCCTCGTCGCGCGTGATGAAGTAGTACTCGCAGAGGAAGGTCAGCGTGTAGCCGTAGGACCAGCATACATAGCCCGCCTCGGCCGTGCCCGCGAGCAAGCCTTCCATCAACTCGGGGTCAGGGTTGAATTCATTGTACTGCTTCGAGTCCAGTACCTCGTGGACGTAATTCTTGACGATGTCGATGTACTTCTCTTCGCCGGTGGCCAGCAGTCCCAGAAGCTCGGTCTTGGCAACCGACCCGATCTTGCCCTTGGCCAGGTGCTCGGCGGCCCGGGCGATGACACGCTCGCTCTTGGGGCAGTCGTAGGGGGCGGTGTCGCTGTAGGTGCCGAGCACCTCAAGTTCGAGGACGACCTTCTTCCCGCCCTTCAAGATCAGCGTGAGCCTGCCGCCGGCCTCTTCGGTCTCGGCCTTGTCGATGGCGTCGGCCATCTCATGACGCGGGTCCTTCTTGAAGATGGACTCGCCCGCGCCGACGATCTCGTCTCCCGTCTTGATCTTGCCGTCGGCGGGGGAGCCCTTCTCGACCTTGGTGACCTTGACCGTGGTCTTGGATATCTGTCCCAGGATACCCGTGGGGCCGAGTTGATGGGTCGCCGCCCCGCGCGCATACGCCGCGCCCCCCGCCAGGAGGCCGGCAGCCAGAATGACGAACGCGCGGCTTGATCGGCAGTTGCTCATCGACCCGCCCCTTCCTTCACAAGAGAGGCTCGGTCCCTACTTGTAGACCGTGGTCATGATCGCATCCAGAAGCCCGTTCGCCTCTTCCCACTTGCCGATCTCGACCCCCGTGCTCTGGCCCTTGATCGATGCGGGCTTCGTTACTTTCGGCGCGAGCGCCTTCGACGGGACCGTATAGAAGAAGTGCGGGTCGAGATCGTTCTCCGTGTGCGAGA
>Ga0272441_10013815_pt1 | contig 11561 bp, 7 predicted proteins | sample SSMProp6N_FD_193582 | JGI IMG/M metagenome (GOLD analysis project Ga0272441, IMG submission 193582) | Marine sediment archaeal communities from Little Sippewissett salt marsh, Falmouth, MA, United States - SSM-Prop-6N | ecosystem: Environmental > Aquatic > Marine > Wetlands > Sediment ... | reverse complement strand
CAAGATGCCGTTTAGGCAATATGGTTGGCGATTACTTCACTAAGGTCAATCGCCTCCATCTCTCCTTCCAACCCCGCCACCTTGATGGCGTCTTCCATGTTCACCAGGCAGAACGGGCAGGCGGTGACGATCACATTGGCACCGGCCTCTTTGGCCATCTGCACACGGAGCACGCCCATGCGCTGTTCCTCTTCCGGTTCGTAGAAGAGCATCAGTCCGCCGCCCCCGCAGCAAAAGGAGCGGTCACGGCTGCGCTCCATCTCCACCCGTTTCAATCCGGTAATGGCGTCCAGGGCTTCCCGGGGGTCCTCGTAAACGTCGTTGTGACGACCCAGGTAGCAGGGGTCGTGATAGGTATAAACCTTGCCGTCGCCGTTGGTACCGTTCAGCTGGATGGTGCCGGATTTGACGTTTCGGGTAATAAACTGGCTGATGTGCTCCACCGGCGGAAGGTCGCCATTGTAGTCGTTCTTCAGCACGTTGTAGGCGTGAGGGTCGGCGGTAACAATTTTCGAAGCACCGCTCTTTTTGATCGCTTCGGTATTCATCTCCTTCAGCGTCTGGAAGAGCATCTCTTCGCCGAAACGGCGGACTTCGTTACCGGCGTCCTTCTCCTTTTTTCCCAGGATGCCCACATCTGCGCCGGCCTTGGTGAGGATCGTTGCCGTGGCACGGCCAAGGTCCTGCATTCGGTCGTCATAGGAGGTGATGCTGTCAACGAAATATAGGGTTTCGGCTGTCTCTTTTCCCTTTTCCAGATTCTTGACGGTGATGTCTTCGGGAAGTTCCTTGGTCCAGTCGGCCCGCTTCTTTTCCATTTTCCCCCAGGGGTTGCCGCGCTTCTCCAGGGCGCTCAACGGCTTTTGCAGGCTCTGGGGAACCATCCCTTCGTCCACCATGCCACGGCGGAGGTCGACGATTTTGTCGATGTATTCGATGCCGATAGGACACTCCTGCTCACAGGCACCGCAAGTGGTGCAAGACCAGATCTCGTCCTCTTCGTAGATGCTGCCGATCAGTTCCTCGCTTTTCTTGAACGGACTGCCGTAGGGATAGATGGGGTAATTCTGAAAAAGCAGGTCACGACCCTTGATGGAGATGAACCGGGGCGAAAGAGGCCTTTTCACCGCGTTGGCCGGGCAGTTGTCCGAGCAGCGACCGCAGTCGGCGCAGGAGTAAAAGTCCAGCATGTGCTTCCAGGTAAAGTCTTCCAGCTTTTTTACGCCGAAGGATTCCAGGTCGTCCAGTTCTTCGTCTTTGATGCCGTGAACCACCGGTTTGATGTTGCCCTTATCGATGCGCATGAAAAAGACGTTGAACAGGGAGGTGATGACGTGGAAATGCTTGCCCAGGGGCAAAAAGCAGAGAAAGAAAAAGAAGGTGATATCGTGCACGTAGTAGGCGATGATGTGCACAGCCTGCAAAGCCTCTTTGGAAAGAGGTAGCAGCATCCATTTGAAACCCCAGGCCAGACTCAAGGGAGCCAGGAATTCGACATGCAGATCGGCTTTGGTGTTAGCGGCTACACTGCTTGCTTCGAACAGGCTTTCGGAAATCATCAATGTGCTAATCAGACCCAGCACGAACAGGGCCTCGGCCGTGTGGTCATGCCCGTATTTGGCCGGGACCGCGTAACGCTCCGGTTTGACGACGGCGCGACGGTAGGCGGCAAATCCGCAGGCAATGAGCACAACGGTGGCGGCGTAGTCTTTCAGAAAAGTATAGATGTGCCCGACCATACCGTCGAAGCCGGGCATGACGAAGTCTTCGGAGATGCCGATGATAACCAGGGAACAGGAGCGGATGCTGAGAATCAAAAAGCCAGCGAAGATCAGGATATGGATGATGCCGGCCTGTTTGTAGCGCGGCTGTCTGTATTGACCCAGCCAAATTTTAAAAACGTTGTAGATACGCTGGGGAATCCGGTCGAAGCGCAGGTCCGGAGCCGCCTTCACCAACGGTGCCATGCGAAGGGCCATAATATAGGTGAAAATGGCCACGCCCACCACGGGAATCAGAATCGAAAAGAGTACCGTGGGGAAAAAAGCAAGAAAATAGTTGGCCGGTGCAATCAATGCGTTTTCCATAATTTACCTTCCCACCCTTGTCTATTTTACCTATGTAGCGAAATGAAAAATAATGAATGAGCGTTCATTCATAGTTAACTACCGATGCAAACGTTCACTGTCAAGCAAAAGTTGAACGAGAACCTGCCGATGGATGTTGCTCCGTACGGTGCTTGGGTGTGCCAGACACGTTGGCACAGCTCCGCAACTCGAGAAAACAGCTTCGGTCAATGGCCATGAAAACCATTAACCACAAGGTTTTCTTGACAAAACGAGTACGATCAAAATAGACTTGGCGTACGGTGCCGTGGAATCCCCAATCCATCAGGCATGAATTCCCCACTTATTATGACGGTTTCAGAAACACAAGTGAAAAAAAGGAGGTTTCAGTGATGACGGACAATCCATATCTTGAGAAGCCATGGCTTGAGAACTATGAACCTGGGATTCCCGAAAAGGTAGACTATGAATCCGTCTGTTTGCCTGCATACCTGGAAAAAACTGCTAGGAGGTTTCCCAACAAAATGGCGCTTACCTTTCAAGGCTACCAAATCAACTTTAAGCGCCTGAACGAAATGGTCGATCAGTTCGCCGGTTGCCTGACCGGTTTTGGTATCCAGCAAGGTGATGCCGTCGCCATTGTACTGCCCAATGTCATTCCTTGCGTTGTGGCCTACTATGCCATAATGCGCATCGGGGCCATTGCCGTGATGAACAACCCTTTGTATTCCGATCGAGAACTCTCCCACCAGTTCAATGACTCCGGAGCCAAAGCGCTGATAACCCTTGATCTGCTGACCAAGCGTATGGTCAATTTACGTGAGGAAACCCCCATTGAGAAAATTGTTTATACCAGCATCGGCGACTACCTGCCCTTCCCTAAAAACCTGCTCTTCCCTCTGGTCGGGAAGAAAAAGGGACTGGCTGCAGATGTCGATCCGGCCGAGAACCTGTTTAAATGGAAAAACGTACTAAGGCAAGCCCATCCAGCCCTTCCAGCAGTCGAACTCTCCTTCGATGACGTTGCCATGTATCAATACACAGGCGGCACGACAGGTGTTTCTAAAGGCGTTATGCTGACGCATGGCAATCTAAGCAAACAAGTGCAGCAGGTCGCAGCGTGGTTTCCGACCTTCGGGAGCGATGAAATCATGCTGGGCGCACTGCCTTTTTTTCATGTCTTCGGCCTTTCCACAGCCATGAACCTTGCCATTTATCTCGGCTGGGGCAATATCTTGGTGCCCAAGCCTCAGCCGCCACAATTGCTGGAAGCCATCGGCAAATTCAAACCCACGTTCGCGCCGCTGGTTCCGACCATGTACATCGGCATGCTGGAACATCCGGATATTGAAAAAACCGACATCTCTTCCATTAAGGGCTGTTTTTCAGGCAGCGCGCCACTGCCCGTGGAGGTGATCAACGAATTCGAAAAAAGAACCGGTGCGGTGATCGTGGAAGGGTACGGCCTAACGGAAACGACGCCGGTTACGCACATCAACCCATTTAAAGGTAAACGCAAGATAGGCAGTATCGGCCTTCCCATACCAGACACCACCTGTCGTGTCGTGGACCTTGAAGACGGTGTTACAGACGTTCCCGTCGGAGAAATCGGTGAACTGCTGATGAAGGGCCCTCAGGTGATGAAGGGATACTGGAACCTTCCGGAAGCCACCGCCGAAACCATTACCGATGGCTGGATTCACACCGGTGACATCGCCAAAATGGACGAAGAGGGATACTTTTATATCGTCGATCGCAAAAAGGATATGATCATCTCGGGTGGCTACAATGTTTACCCCAGAGACATTGAAGAAGTTTTTTACGAACACCCGAAAGTAGTGGATGCAACGGCCATTGGTATCCCTCACCCCAAACGGGGAGAAGCAGTAAAGGTCTTCGTTGTTCTCAAGGAGGGGGAGACCGCCACAGAAGATGAATTTAGGGAATTTTACGAGGACAAGTTGGCCAAATACAAATGGCCGACGGAGATCGAAGTCCGCGCCGAACTGCCTAAAACCACTGTTGGTAAGATTCTGAAAAAAGAGCTCAGGGAGGAGGAATTGAAAAAGCGATAGTTTCAGCAAAGAGAGGCTATCGCCTTTTGGGACGACAGCCTCTCTTTTCATTCCGCAGGAGGGTTCAGTGAGCCTACTTGCCACCAAAAGCGTCTTCGGAAATTTCCACTGCCGCATCGCTGGTCGCCATAATGGCATCCATTTTTCCCATGGTTACGGGTATGACCGTTTCCATAAAGTATTGAACTGTTTTCATCTGGCCTTCGTAAAATGCTTGGTCTTTCTTTTTGGCCCCTTTTTCCAATTCCTGAGCGGCAATGGTGCTGCGCCACAGCAACATCCAACCCAGGATGACGTCCCCCGCCGCTTCCATAAACGGATGGGCAAAAGCGAACGCGCTCATCACTTTGGGGCTCATGGCGGTTGCCCCCAGGTGCATGGCCACTTCACCCAACCGGTTGAGTGCTTTTTCCAGCCGAACGGCATAGGCCTCCGTGCTTTCCAATTTTTTGGCCTGGACGATAATCTTTTGAATCTCGCCCATCAGATCCATGATGGGTTTACCTTTGTTCATTCCCAGCTTACGTCCGAGTAGATCCATGGCTTGGATGCCGTTCGTGCCTTCGTAGATCAGTGTAATTCGGCAGTCCCTGAGAAGTTGCTCCTGGGGGTACTCTTTGATGAAACCGTATCCGCCGTAGACCTGAACGCCGGTACTGCAAACTTCGAAGGCTCTGTCCGTAACGTACCCTTTACAAACGGGAATCAACAGGTCCAGCATACCCTGAAGCCGCGCAATCTCCTCGTCACTATCGGCAACCGCCATCTGGTCGGACAGATTACCGGCATAGTACAACAGGCTGCGCATTCCCTCCACGTAGGTTTTCATCGACAACAGCATGCGCCGAACATCGGGATGTTGAATAATGGGTACAGATGGTGCGTCTGCATCCATCATTTGCAGCAAATTTTTCCCCTGAACCCTCTCTCTGGCGTAGTTGATAGCATTCATGTAGGAAGCGCTCGCGCAGCAAAACCCCTGCATCCCCACCAACAGGCGTGCTTCATTCATCATCAGGAACATAGCGCGCATGCCCTTGTTTTCTTCGCCCAACAGTTCGCCGACACACTGGCCTTTGCTGCCCAGGGTCAAAGAACAGGTGGAGTTGCCGTTGATTCCCATTTTGTGCTCAATGCCGGTACAGACCACATCATTTCGCTCTCCCAAACTGCCGTCTTCGGTAACATGATATTTGGGCACGAGAAAAAGAGAAATGCCCTTGGTCCCGGCCGGTGCGCCCTCAATTCTTGCCAGAACCGGGTGGACGATGTTCTCTGCCAGGTCATGCTCTCCCGCTGAAATGAAAATTTTGCTTCCGGTAATGGAATAGGTGCCATCTGCATTTTTTACAGCTGTCGTAGAGAGATTGCCAACATCAGAGCCGGCTTCGGGCTCGGTCAGCAGCATAGTGCCCGTCCATTTGCCGGTAAACATATTTTTCAGGTAGAGTTCCTTTTGCCTTTTCGTGCCGAACGCCTCGACCAGCAGTGCTGCGCCGTGGGTCAGTCCTGGGTACATCATGAATGCGTAGTTGGCACCGTTAAAGTAATCACCGGCAGCCATCGCAACGGTGCGGGGCATCCCCTGCCCACCCCATTCAGGATCTTCCGTCATGGCCAGCCATTCACCCTCGTTAAAAAGATCGAACGCCCGCCGGAAGCTTTCCGGAACGATCACTTCGCCATTTTCCAGGCGACAGCCCTGTTCATCCCCCTGCTTTAACGTGGGGAGAATCTCCTTAATCGCCAGGTTTCGCGCTTCACTGACGATTAAATCCACCGTTTTCTTGTTGAATTCCATATACTTATCATGCTTGCTCAACGCTCCTACGTTCAATTGTTCGTGCAATACAAAATCCACATCTCTTCTGTCAGCAATTTGCTGTGCCATATACGTTTCCTCCTGATTGGTGTTTTTCGTGCGAATAGGGGTTTATCTTCCTGATTCGGGGTTGCCGATCCCCTTGATAAACAAGTCCACCAGCGGATCAGCCATGGTTACAAGATCATACTGCGCACCCGAATGTATCCACGCGTTAATCACCTCGTCGACGGCACCGTTGATAAATCGTTTAACAATGCCCAAGTACAAGTCTTTGCGTATGGTTCCTTCCTCCTGCCCTAATTCCACCACATCGGTGATGATGTCCCGGTACGTTTTTGACATCTCCTTGATATGTTCGATGCCCACAGTTCGGTTCTGATGGGTTTCCGCCTGATAGACGATGGCCATGTTGCGATCCTTTTGAAACTCCTGTAAATGAACGCGGATCAGGCACTTGAGTTTTTCCACCGCTGTATCGGGTTTTTGTACCGCCTCCCGAAACCGTTCGAAAATCTGGCGGGTTTTGTACTTGTAAAATTGAACCAAAATATCATCTTTGTTTTTGAAATAGAGATAGATCGTTCCATCCGCCACACCTGCAGCCTTGGCAATTTGAGAGATGGTGGATTGAAAAAACCCCTGCTCAGCGAAAACAGCGCAAGCTGCCTCGAGGATGTGGTGGTATTTGTCTATTTTTTTATTTTTCTTACGGATAGCCAACCTCCTCTGAAAAACAGTATTTGAATGAATATTCATTCATTTATTATGCAAAATCATCGCCCTGTCAAGCCTAAACTGCGTTTCTTAAAAAAAAGTTATCGGCCTGCCGGTGATGCCATATCCCTTTAAATTCATTAATTTTTCAAAAATATAGAAAAATTTGGACACTTCTCGCGCTCGCCATTCAGATCAACCTTGAGATAAATGAGTATTCATTCATTTTGAATTGAAGCGAACAATCTATAAAAAAAACAGCTTAGCGCAGGCAAAAACACACCTATTATTGGGTTGACATATTTGATTCGGTCGGGTTATTTCTGTTTTTTGCTCAATACTACAGTTTACGCTTACCCCAACATCGGTGTGAACCGTATGACTTTTCATGGCATCAACCCCATGCCATGGTAAACGACAAGGAGTGTGAAATGATTGTTGCGGAACGAAAGCCTTTTGATGAGGTGAAGACCATGGTCAAGGACTTCGACAAGGTTCTGACCGTGGGCTGCGGAACCTGCGTGGCGGTATGCCTTGCAGGCGGCGAGAAGGAGGTCGGGGTGCTCAACTCCGAACTGAAGATCGCCCGGCGGATGGATGGTGGCACCATTGAAACAGGCGGTGTTACCGTGGAACGCCAGTGTGACATGGAATTTCTGGAAGAACTGGATGGCATTGTTGACGAGTACGATGCCATTATCTCCATGGCCTGTGGAGCTGGCGTTCAGTTTATTGCTGAAAGATTTCCCCAAATCCCCGTCTTTCCAGGTGTAAATACCAGCTTTATCGGCGTAAACAGAGAAGTTGGCTGGTACGAAGAAAAATGTCGTGCCTGCGGAACCTGCGTACTGGGAATGACCGCCGGAATCTGTCCTGTAACCATGTGTGCAAAGGGCCTGTTCAATGGCCCCTGTGGGGGCACCAACCAGGGCAGCTGTGAAATCAACAACGACCAACCTTGCGCCTGGCACAAAATCCACGAACGGCTGGCCAAACAAGGCCGATTGGACAATATCCTCGAAATATGTCCACCCAATGACTGGCGAAACCAAACCCCCAGGACCATTGTCCAACCGGGTTACAAGGAACGCCTGGCTGCATTCGGCATTAAATAACCTGCAGCAGGGTGGGTTACCATTACTCAACGGAACAAGCCAATAGAGGAATTCAGATATGAAATCAGGAAGCAATCTTGAAAAGATACTGCGTGCCGGTCATTTTGCCTTCACCGGAGAACTCGGACCGCCACGCGGTTCCAACGTGGAGGCGGTAAGGGAAAAAGCCAAACCCCTGGTCGGCAATATTGACTCCGTAAATATTACTGACAACCAGACAGCCATGGTGAGGATGTCCAGTTGGGCCGCCTCCCTGATTGCCATCGAAGAGGGGTTGGAACCGAACTACCAGATGGTCTGCCGTGATCGCAACCGGCTGGCCATGCAGGCTGACATACTTGGCGCATCGGCATTGGGAATTCGCAACATGCTCTGCCTGTCCGGCGACCATCAGCAGTTTGGTGACCATCCCCAATCCAAGGGTGTCTTTGACATCGACTCCACCCAGCTAATCGGGATGGTTAAAAAAATGCGTGACGAAGGCAAATTCCTCGGCGGCGCCGATATCGACGAGCCGCCGAAAATTTTTATCGGCGGTGCGGCCAATCCGTTTGCCGAACCGTATGAATGGCGCGTACACCGTCTGGCAAAAAAAGTCGCCGCGGGTGTGGATTTCATCCAGACCCAATGTATCTTCAACATGGAACGCATGCGCACGTGGGTCAAGCAGGCCGTGGATATGGGAATCACCGAAAAGGTGTACATCCTCGCCGGCATCACCCCCATGAAAAGCGTCGGTATGGCGCGCTACATGCAGCTTAAGGTTCCCGGTATGGATGTCCCCAACGAGATCATTAAACGACTCCAGGGTGTGGACAAGAAGAAGGTGGCTGACGAAGGCATTCAAATCGCCTGTGAACAGATCGAAGAGTTCAAGGAGATGAAGGGTGTCTCGGGGATCCACCTCATGGCAATCGAGTGGGAGCACAAGGTACCGGAAATTGCCGAACGGGCGAAGGTTCTGCCTAGACCCGAGGTCTAATCCGTATCGACTACCCATTGTCAACCAACGATCACCAAAGGAGTTTTCAAGTGAGTATTGAATCAAAAAAAGTAATGGTCATTGGGGGCGGGATTGCCGGTCTAACGGCAGCCTGGGAGCTCGCCGGCCTCGGTGTGAAGGTCGCACTGGTTGAAAAAGCCGACTTCCTCGGCGGACACGCCATCCAATATGCTTGCAAGGCCACGGACGAATGCCGCCAATGCGGAGCATGCGCCGTGGAAAATATGCTGAAAAACGTCGTCAACGAGCCTTTTATATCGGTTCACCTGGCCACCGAAGTGGAGAGCATCAATAAAAACGGAAATTTTTCGGTAACCCTTACAAACACAGCTGTGGCAAGAGATGCAAACGCCTGCGATGCTGGTTATTCGTCAAACCCCACTGGCTGCGCAGCGGTAAGAGGGTATTCGCTGAACAACGCCAAATATTACTTGGAGGATGGCAGCCTGAACCCGGAGACGACCGGCAGCGACGAAAAACTGGAAGTGGATGCCGTGGTCGTCGCTACGGGTTTCACCCCTTTCGACCCGTCTCTCAAAGGGACCTACCGATATAAAGACCTTCCCAACGTGGTCAGCGGTTTGGATCTTGAAAAAGGGAAACGGGCCAATGGCAGAGTGCTTCGCCCATCGGACGGAAAAGCACCGAAAAAGGTCGCCTTTATTCAGTGCGTGGGCAGCCGGGATGAACGCTTGGGCAATCTTTGGTGCAGCCAAGTCTGTTGTCCCTACGCGTTGAGAACAGCCCAATCGATGAAGCATAAAGACCCTGAACTGGACATCACCGTATTTTACATGGACATACAGAACACAGGCAATGACTTTCCGGTTTTTTACCAGCAGTGCAAAGATGAAATGAAATTCGTTCGCAATATCCCCGTGGACATGTACAAAACGGAGGAGGATCGCATCCGTACCCGTTTTATGGCTTCCGAAGGTAGCAGCGAAGCGGTAGAGGACGAATTCGACCTGGTAGTGCTCTCCATCGGCATCATGCCGGGAGCAGACAACGCGTCTTTGTCGGAGCAGTTCGGGGCACCCCTGAACAGTGACGGCTTTTTCACCTGCACCGACAAACTCAACCGAGCCATAACTGGCCAAAAAGGCGTATTTGTGGCCGGAACCGCTTCCGGACCGAAAACCATTGCCGAATCAATCGTCCACGCAGGTCAGTCTGCCGGCGAAGTGATGAAATATCTGGGGAGGGCCTAATGACACAACAAGTAGAAATGGAAACGATCAACCTGGCAACCGACGTTCTCGTGGTCGGCGCGGGAATGACCGGTGTGAAGACCGCCTCCGAAATTGCCGCAAGCGGTTATAACGTATTGCTGATCGAAGAAGGTGATGAGATCGGTTTTGCAGCGAGCGTAGCCGATCTGGACGGTGATGAACAGGCCGAATCCAGCGCATTGGTGGAATCGGTCAACAATTCGGATCGGATCGAGGTGATGACCGGTACTCGCATGGACGGTGCTGCCGGTGCACCTGGAGACTTTAGGGTTTGGCTGTCGGGTAGCGATGACATTGTTGAAAAATCCGTCGGCGCCATTGTGGTCGCATCGGAACTGGTCACCTGCCCTCTTCATGGGGCTTACGGAATCAGCCTTTCAGACACCATTATCAGCCAAAGCCAGCTGGAGGCAAAGATCAGCGAAAATTCATCCGCGGTTGCCGGTAAAACCGTTGCCTTTCTGTTGGGCCTCGCCCAGGACGGCAATCCGTTGGACCTGGAACGGGTTCTAAAGAGTGTGTTGGCCATAGAAAATTTGGACGACACGGATGTCTATGTATTTGCCGGCAACCTAAAGGTGGCCGAAGACGGACTGGAGAGGCTTTATCTTGAATGCCGCGACAAGGGCGCAATGTATGTGAAACTGGATGAAATGCCCGCCATCGAGCAGGATGGAGGCCTTTCGATCACCTACGAAGATCCAGTCTTACAGCGCAAAGTCGCATTGAACCCTGATATTATCGTTGTGGAAGAGGCCACAGGCCCCAGTGAAGCGAATGCAACCCTGGCCGAGATGCTGAAAATCGATGTGGGTCCCATGGGGTTTCTTCAGACCGACAATGTTCACCGCTATCCGGTCGACACCAACCGTGAAGGTGTTTTTGTCGTCGGCGGAAGCCGGCGGATTAAAAAACGATACAGCGCTCTGATGGATGCACAATATGCTGCAATCCGGGTACGGAGTCTACTGGGTGACGGAACGGTTTCCGTACCGGCAAACAAGGCGGTGCTGGACATCGGCAAGTGCACCTTTTGCCTTACCTGCTACCGCTGCTGCCCCCACGGCGCCATCGACTGGACCATGGACAACAAACCGATGATCTCCTTGGTCGCCTGTCAGGGCTGCGGCATCTGCGCCTCTGAGTGTCCCATGGACGCCATCCAAATCGGCGCGTTCAACGACACCGAGATCATTGAGCGAGTGACTGAATCTGCCGCGAAAAGAACAGACGACGCTCCGACCATCGTCGCTTTTTGCTGCCAAAACAGCGGCCTTGAAGCTGCCGGTATGGCCGAATCATTTGGTATGCCTCTGCCCAAGGGATTAAAAACCGTTGCTGTACCTTGCGCCGGCAAAGTGGATATCGACTATGTCATGCACGCATTGGCGGCAGGCGCGGACGGTGTTATCGTCATGGCCTGCCACAACGGCAACTGCAAATCGGAAAAAGGCAGTTTGTATGCTGGCTGGCGTTCTGCCAATGCCCAGGAAATGATCGAAGCCATTGGTTTGCCAAAAGATCGTATCCG
>Ga0272441_10013814_pt1 | contig 11561 bp, 8 predicted proteins | sample SSMProp6N_FD_193582 | JGI IMG/M metagenome (GOLD analysis project Ga0272441, IMG submission 193582) | Marine sediment archaeal communities from Little Sippewissett salt marsh, Falmouth, MA, United States - SSM-Prop-6N | ecosystem: Environmental > Aquatic > Marine > Wetlands > Sediment ... | reverse complement strand
TCCGTTGCAGAAAGGAGGAACGGCTATGGCCCTCGAGCTTTCGAGTGCGGCATTCGAGCAAGGCGGGTTAGTTCCGAAGAAGTATACTGGCGAAGGTCCGGACGTGTCGCCTCCGTTGACGTGGTCGGAACCGCCACAAGGAACGAAGAGTCTCGCGCTGATCTGCGACGATCCGGATGCGCCCGTAGGGACCTGGGTTCATTGGGTGCTGTGGGGCATCAGGCCTGACGCGCGTGAACTGCCCGAAGCCGTGCCCACCGATGGAGAGCTGAGCAACGGTATCCGGCAGGGAACAACCGACTTCCGCAGGATCGGCTACGGTGGTCCCATGCCACCCCCGGGTCCGGCCCACCGGTATTCCTTCAGGCTGTATGCTTTGGACACCGCGCTTGCGCTGAAGCCCGGCGCCAAGAAGAAGGAGCTCGTTGCCGCGATCCAGGGGCATGTTCTCGCCGAAGCCGAACTCATAGGACGGTACAAGCGCTGAGCCGGACTCGGATCTGCGAGATGTGACTGACGGTCGACACGCGCAACCTATGCAGACCGGATGAGGCGCGGTATTGGGCCATCGAGGTGCAGGAACAATGGACGCAGCATACGACGATCCCATTTGGGCAAGCATCCGCGCAGAGGCCGAGGAAGCCGCCGAACAGGAACCCATGCTGGCCAGCTTCTTGTATTCGGTCGTGCTGTACCACAAGAGGCTCGAAGATGCGCTGAGCTTCATTCTGGCCAGCAAGCTGGAAAGCACCACGCTGCCCGCGCTGACCTTGCGCGACCTAATCGGCAAGGCCGTTGACAGCGATCCGGACATCGGCGTTGCGATTCGGGCCGACATCGACGCCTTCTATACCCGCGACCCGGCGTGCCGGTTTTTCTCGACCCCGCTGCTGTACTTCAAAGGCTTCCATGCCATCCAGGCGTATCGCGTGGCCCATTATTACTGGGTACAGCACCGGCAGCCCCTGGCCCTGTACATGCAGAGCCGGATATCCGAGGTGTTTGCCGTAGACGTCCACCCGGGCGCGCGGCTCGGCAAGGGGATCTTCTTCGATCACGCCACCAGCATCGTGATCGGCGAGACGGCCGTGGTGGGCGACAACTTCTCAATGCTGCACGAGGTGACGCTGGGCGGCACCGGGCGCGAAGCCGGCGACCGCCATCCAAAGGTCGGCAAAGGCGTCCTCATCGGCGCGGGCGCCAAGGTGCTGGGCAACATTACCATCGGCGAGGGGGCCAAGATCGGCTCGGGAAGCGTCGTGTTGGAAGACGTCGCGCCCCATTCGGTGGTTGTTGGCGTGCCGGCCAAGCCCGTGGGTCAGCCGGCCTATCCGTTGCCCGCGCTCGAAATGGACCACCGGATCAAGGACGCGGCGAAAGGAGAGACGAGCCGAGCGCAGGAGCAGAGCCCCTCGTGATCACGACGTGGACTTGACGGGCGTCAGGATCACATAGGTGGGCAGGCCTACCACGCCGAAATGCTCCATAACCTCGCTGGTTCCCGGCGCGCTGGGATTCTCGGCCTGGTACTTCACTTTCACGTAGCCTTCGAGGCGTGCGGTCACCTTGGGGTCCTTGAAGGTGGTCGCATTCATGGTCAGACAGTTCTTGCACCACGTCGCCCAGAAGTCGACGATGACGGGTTTGCCCTCGCGTTCGGCCTCGGCCAGCCCCGCCGAGAGCGATGCCGACCAGCCCTCCTCGTCCAAGGCCTGAACGCTGGTCTCGACCGCCGCCCGATCCACGAGGTAGCGGTCCGCGAACAAGGAATACGCGAGGTGGCCGTAATACGCGGCGAGGATGAATATGAACACGCCAAACGCGTGCTTGACGTAGTTCATCCATTTGCCCGGCTTGGGCAGGAACGACAATCCAGCCCCGGCCAGCGGCCAGGGGAGCCCCATGCCTACGCCGAGCAGGAACGGCAGGGCCAGTGCAAGCGTGACGCCCTTGGCGTATTGGTCTTGGGCGTACACGATGGTCGAGATGATAACGGGCGCAACGCAGGCCCCCGCCAACAGGGCCGCAATGCAGCCCATCAGGAATGCGATGACGAAGCTGCCGCCCCCGCCCTTCTTGAAGCCGATGGTGCCCTGGTACCGGCTGAAATCGATCAGGAACACGTCAAACATGGCCAGTCCCAGCAGCACGAAGATGACGGCGATGGCGCCGTTGAACCACGGCGTTGCGTTGATCGCGCCGAAGGTCTTCGAGAGGCCCAGCACCACCACCAGACCCAACGCCCCATAGACCAGCGCAATGCCCGCCCCATAGACCCCGCCGAGCAGGAACCCGCGGCCCCGCGAGCCCGCCTTGGCGCCCGCGCCGATGATGGCGAGGTTAATAGGGATCAATGGCAATACGCAAGGCGTCAGATTCAGCAGCAAGCCGCCGGCCAATACCAGCAGCACCACGAGCCACAGTGCCCGGCCGCCAAACGGTTCGGTCCCGCCCTCTCCTTCACCCGATTCCGTTCGTCCTAGAAACGCGAGAAAGTCGTCTGCGTTGAGGTAACCCGAGGCCTTACCTGAAACGACGAAGCGCTGGGCGAGGTCGTGCCAATCGCCCGCGGCCGGACCCGTCGCCTGCGCGGGAACGGTTTCCGGTTCACTCGGCGCCGCGGAAGCGGCACCAAAACGAATTGCGGCGAAGACCTCGGCGTGTTGTTTCTTGAGTGTGCGATCCGGCGGCACGACTTCGACGGAGACACGCACCGGCGCTGACTTCGGCGGGAAGCACTGCGTGTCGTCACAGGCCTGATACTTCAAGGCCCCCTCGAGTGCATAAACGCCCGGCTCAAGGTCTTCGCGCACCGCCAACTCGGCGCCAACGACAAATTCCTCGCCGTACACCGCGAGCTTGTCATTGGTTGCCTTGAGGGTCACGGTTTCCGGTTCGGGGTAGACGACGGCTCGCTCGGCGAACCCGTCAGGCGGCTCGATGCTCAGGAACGTCGGAATCAGGTACTCGTCCAACGGCTCGTGGGCGTTGACGTGCCAGCCCTTGCCGAGCTTGACGATGACCGCGACGCGTATTGAGCCCCCCGCGTGCACGGCGTCGGTTTCCAGCATAACGTCGAGCGCAACGGAAGGCCCTCCCCCGATTTGTGCAAGCGCGGGCCCTGCCGCAATGAGCGCCGCAATGGCCGTTGCCAGCAACAACACGCGGCTCGCGAGGACGCTCGCCCCACCTGGGAGCGCCGGCATCCCTGCCGGCTCTTCGAGGCCGGGAGTGGCCCGCATCGGCACCGCGGGCGAAGAGCGGCTCGCGGGGACGCTCGCCCCACCTGGGAGCGCCGGCATCCCTGCCGGCTCTTCGAGGCCGGGAGTGGCCCGCATCGGCACCGCGGGCGAAGAGCGGCTCGCGGGGACGCTCGCCCCACCATGTATGCTCTTGAGCATGTGTGACGCGCATCTTGACGGGCGCTTCCGGCTAGTCGCATGAACCGCTCTCACGTTACCCAATGCCTCCCTACGGGCTAGCGGCTTCGCCCTCCAGCGCCTCGATAAATTCATCCGGCGTTGTTGCGGGCCGGCTGCATGTGAAGTCCTTGCATACGTATGCGGCCGCCTTGCCCGAAACGAGTTCTTTGCCCTTGAGCAGGGGGATCGCTGCCCGCGCTCTTGCGGCCACGCCGTCCGACGTGTCCAGCAGGGCAATTATTCTATTCGGGATGAAGCGCGCGTGCAAGGCCCGGAGCAGCCCCTCGACTTCCGCGCTGCCCGGCACACCCACAATAGCGATTTCCTTGTGCGGCTGCAGAAAGGAACCGACTGCACACAGCATGGCAAGGAAGTTGCGCGGCGCGCGGCCCATGACCACGTGGTTGTTCTCAAAGATCCGGCGGGCCTTGTCGTGATAGTCCGGCGTATCGGTCAACTTGGCCAAACGCAGGAGGGCGATCGCGGCCATGGCGTTTCCGGAGGGCTCCGCGCCGTCGTACGTGGGCTTGGTGCGCGCGATAAGGTCGGTGTGATGTTCCGCGGTGAAGTAGAAGCCGCCGTCCTCCTGATCCCAGAACAGGCCGATCATCGTGCCCGCCAAGTCGTCCGCGGCCGTGATCCATCGCAGGTCGAACGTCGCCTCGTACAGGTCGATGAGGGCGACTGTCAAGAACGCGTAGTCGTCAAGATAGCCGGGCAAATGGCTCACGCCGTTGCGGTGCGTGCGCAGCAACGCGCCGTCCTTCATCATGTGCGTCAGAATGAAATCCGCAGCGTTCTCGGCAGCCGTCCGGTAGCGTTCATCCCCCAAGGCCTGGAAGCCCCGCGCGAGCGCCGATATCATCAGCGCGTTCCAGGACGTGAGGACCTTGTCGTCCCGGTGCGGCCGGACTCGGCGATCCCGTTCAACGAGAAGCTTCGCGCGAAGCCCCTTCACCTTCTCTTCGAGTTCGTCAACGCTGAGGCCCAGTTCCTGGGCGACGTCGCTGGCGGCGCGCGGCACGTGAAGGATATTGCGGCCCGTGTGATAGGGTTCGGGCGACCGGAAGTTGCCCTCGCTATTCACCCCGTAGTACGCACAGAACATCGCCGCGTCTTCCGCTCCGAGGACGGCCTCGATCTCATCGTACCGCCACAGGTAGAACGTGCCTTCCTCGCCCTCGCTGTCCGCGTCCTCGGAGGAATGGAAGGCCCCGGCCTCGTCCGCCATATCGCGCAATACGTAATCGAGCGTCTCGGCCGCGACCTTGCGATACAGCGGCTTGTGGGTAAGCTGGTACGCGTCGACGTAGGCCTGCGCCAATTGCGCGTTGTCGTAGAGCATTTTCTCGAAATGCGGGACCAGCCACCGCGCGTCCGTCGAGTACCGGTGAAAACCGCCACCGAGTTGGTCATACATGCCGCCCAGCGCCATCTTGTCGAGGGTCAGCGTGGCCATGTCGCGCCATTGTGCGTCTCGCGTATGCACATAGTGCCGCAACAGCAGCGCGATTGCGGCGCTCTGGGGGAACTTCGGTGCCGGCCCGAAGCCGCCCTCGTTTGGGTCAAATGCATGGCCCAGGGCTTCGGCGGCCTTATGCAGTAGCTGCGGGGAGAGTGCCCCCGACTCCACAGCGCTATCGGCAGCGTTTCGCCGGATGACATCGGCGAGTTTCCCGGCATTGCGGACCAGATCGCCCCGGGTCGTTTCCCATGCGGTATGCACGGCGTTAAGAATCGTCAAAAAACCGGCCCGTCCGAACATGTCCTCAGGCGGGAAGTACGTACCGCCGTAAAACGGCTCGAGATCGGGGGTAAGGAACACGGTGAGGGGCCAGCCGCCACTCCCGGTCATGAGCTGCACCGCCGTCATGTAGATCTCGTCAAGGTCGGGCCGCTCTTCACGGTCCACCTTGATGCTGACGAAGAACTCATTCAGCACGGTCGCGATCTCCGCGTTCTCAAACGACTCCCGCTCCATGACGTGGCACCAGTGGCACGCCGAGTACCCGATCGAGAGAAAGATCGGTTTGTTCTCTTTCCGCGCGCGCGCGAACGCCTCCTCGCCCCACGCATACCAATCCACGGGGTTGTCCGCATGCTGGAGCAAATACGGGCTTGATTCATGAATCAGCCGGTTCGGCGTGCGCGTCTCGTTTTCAGTCTTCAAATCTACGTAATCCTCAAGTAACGGCAAAGCACTTCGCGCGCCGCCGGGCGCTGTAGGCAAGAGCGTACACACCAACCAGGCCAATAACAACTTCGCAGCGCCGAGTCTTACCGCCATCGTTAAATGCTCTTCGTTGCGTCCTGTCCCAATCCCTTTAAGAACAGTTCCGCGGCTACAGGAATTCCGTGTGCGTAAACTTGGGACCCCATGCTTCCGCTGCTATTGTCGATTTGGCGTGCTACAATGGTGCGGGTTGTTGGAATGCAGTGTGTCCATCGTCGTGATTGCGGGGAGGGAGCGCTCCGCGAGTTCAGAGCAGTGAACGGACGCCATGCTTGAGCGCAGTTTCACTCAGGAACTTCCCCCACGGAGAAGTCGTATATGAACTCGAGGTGAACTATGCACCCCAAGTCATTGGCCGTCCGCGATGTGATCAAGCGACTCGAGCATCTGGGCTTCGAGAAGGTTTCCCAGCACGGGAGCCGCCTCAAGTTGCGCAAGGAAACGAGCGACGGCGCGCACACCGTGGTCGTTCCCATGCACGGCAAGGATATCGACCATACCCAGATTGCCGGCATCCTCCACAAGGCGGGGATCGAATGGGACGACCTCTCGCCCGGGAAATAGCGCTTAGGGCTGCGGGACATTGAAAGGATTCGACGTCACCGCGCCACTAGCCCTTCGACCGAGCGCCCGCCCACTTGGGCCTGCTCCCGTAGTAGGGGTATTGGTCGAAGGCCTCGGCCCCACCGACCAGGCGCGGGTCGCCCGTCGCGGTCAGGTGCGTGTCCAGTGCGGCGCGCAGTTTCTCCCGCACACCCGCGTATTCAGGACGTTGCGCCACATTGTGCATCTGGGCAGGATCCTTCTTCACGTCGTACAGCTCTTCAGCAGGCCGCTTGCTTGTGGCGAGTTCGAATAGCGGGCGCACGTCTTCCCGTTCGCGATGATCGAGTAGATACGTCTTCGTGGGGGAGTTGCCGTCGATATCACCATAGACGTCCGGGTCGCCCGCGGGCCAGCGGTCCCGCGCAAAGTTGCGGATGTACAGGTGGTCCTTCGTCCGAATCGCGCGGCACGGATAACCCACGCCGCCCGCACGCAGACTCGTGTGCCGCTCACGACCGAAGAACACCTTGTCCCGTTGGGGATCGACCCAGCCCTGCTTGTCCGACGTGAGCACCTTCATCAGGCTGCGGCCCGTCATCTCCGCCGGCGGCTTCAGCCCCGCGGCCTCGAGGAACGTGGGCGCGTAGTCCGCGAAGCTCACGAAATCTTCGATGGTCTGCCCGCCCTTCACCACTGTGGGCCAGCGAATGGCGAGCGGCATGCGCACGCCGTAGTCGTAGAGGTTGGTCTTGGCGCGCGGGAAGGGCATGCCGTTGTCACTGGTCATGACCACGAGCGTGTTGTCGAGCAGGCCCCGTTCCTCAAGCACATCCAACAACTCCCCCACTTCCCGGTCGAAGCGCTCGATCTCGAAGAAGTAATCGAGGATATCGTTGCGGACCTCCGGGACATCCGGCAGAAACGGCGGCACCACGACCTGGTTCGGATCCATGCCGGACTGGCGCCCCGACCCCGGCTCGTAGGGCCTGTGGGGGTCGAAGCTCCCGAACCAGAAACAGAACGGCTTGTCCCCGGGCGCGGCGTCCAGAAACTGGGCGAAGCCCTTGTACCTCGCCCCAGCGGGATTCTGCGTTCGACCGCCCGGTTCGATCCTGCCGGGTCCCCACCCCTTGCGCGTCTGCCCGACGTGGTACCCGGCATCGCTGAGCATCTCCGGATACACCGCGAACTTGGCCGGGAGCGTGCTCCACAGGCAGGCCCCCTCCTCAAGGCGCCAGAAATCCTGGCCCGTGAGGATGGCGCCACGAGAGGGCGTACACGACGGCGCCGAACAATAGGCGTGCGTGAACAACGCGCCCTCGCGTGCGATCCGGTCGAAGGTCGGCGTCTTCACCACCGGGTCGCCCATGGCCCCTGTATGACACCACGATTGGTCATCCGCGATGGCAAACAGGATGTTCGGTTTCCGGGCCGCCCGGCAGCGGCGTGAAAAGGTCAAACCAGCGCAGCCAGCCAACGCGCCCGTGCCCAGCGTGCGTAAGAACTCCCGTCGTTGCATGATGTTTGCCTCCATTCTGTCCGTTGGCACGCGTGCCGCCTGCGCTACAAGTCGGTTCCCTCTGTTGCGTTGCGTTCCACTGAGGGCGGGCGCATGCGACGGCTACCCGTTGGGCAGCAAATATAGGGCGGCATCGTCGAACAGCACACGGACGCCCGGTTTCTGGTACTTGGCGCTCAGCATGAACACGAGCCGGCCGGCGCCGTCGGGCACGGTGGTCGCCAACGCGAGAAGCTGCCAGTCCGGGCCGGGTTCCGGCAGGTCCACCTTGGATTCCAGGTCGCTTCGTGGATGCCACTCGTCCGCGGAGGTCTGCCAGCGGACGCCCAGCGACGCGACCCCGTCTTCGTCCGGGTGCCCCTGCTTGACCCACAGGAGACACAGGTAGCGTTGCCCGGGCCGGACGTCCACCTTCTGGAGATAGCACGCGGAACTGCCCCCGGCGATGCCCGCGGCCGTCGTATCCGAGCGCCCCTCGCCGGATTCGCAGAAGAAGCGCGGCGCTCCGACACCGTTGTCCCAGCGTGACCACCCGGGCGGCGCGCCCGCGGTTTCCCAATCCGCCTCGGCTTTGCCTCGGTTCGATCCCGTCTTTTCGAAGCCGGGATTGCGCAGCAGGTTGCGCTGCTCGCCACCGGCCGTAGCAGCCCACGCCTGCGCCAACTCCGTGAAGTAACCGGCGTTCGCGCCTGCAAAGCGCTCGACTGCGGCGGCCGCCTGCCCGGGTGCGTGGGCGTGCAACACGGAGAGCGCCTTGAGCAAGGCGCTGCTGGCCCGCGCCTCGACGCTGGCGATCTGACTGGCCACGAAGTAGCGCTTCGAACTGAGGCCCCGCAGCGTCTCTCCCAAAATGTCGTCACGCGTCATCGCTTCGGCCCAGAACCTTTCGCGTTCCTCGCTCAGCCGCGTCAGTTCGGCCAAGCGCTCGACCGTGGCCAAGGCCGCGTCCGGGCTGGTCACCTCGGATGCACGAATGTCTTGCGCCAAGGCCTGGGCCCGGATGACGTAGGCCGCGTAGCGCAGGCCGGCCGCGACGACGTCGATACGCTGCAATACCTTCGGATCGTCGGACTCACCCTGCGCCTGTTCGAGCAGCCTCTCTGCCGCGGCCACGTCCTCGACCGCCATGGCGCGCGACTGCGTTCGCAGATCGCGATGCCCCCAGCCCAGGCGCCCGTCCCGCGGCGTCATCCACGACCGCTCCAGCAAAGCGTAGTAGTGCTTCATGGTCGCAGCCGCGTCGCCGAACATGCGCTCGTAGAACTCGTCCAAAAGCGCCTCGGTGTCGCGCGCCGTGTCCCATTGAAGTTTTGCGATCATCCACATCATCGGTGCCGTGTTCGGCAACAAGGTGTAGCACTCGTTATAGACGCCCTCGAACCCGAGCGAATGGTCGAACTTCATACCCTCGGCCATGGCATGCGGAAACACGCGCGGCGTCAGGAAGCCCAATCCCATGTAGTCATACCGGCTCATGTGCGCACAGCGCTTGCGCCATTCGCGGGTCAGCGCCAGGTCCTCTTCTCTCCGGCCGGGCCGCCACCACTCGGCGACGCACTGCGTCATCGAAATGAACACATTCGGTTCGAGTTTGTCGACCGTCTCCGGCAACTCCCGCGCGATGTGGTAGCACAAGGTCCCGATGAATTTGTCCGGATGCGTTTTCGCGAGTTCCCGCGCCACGGCGTTCACAAACTTGTAGTGCCGGTCCGAAAAGCGCCGCTTCTTGTAGTCCTCGGGGGAGGCGTCCATGGCGCGGCACGCGTCGCACCCGCACAGGCGGTAGATGTCATCCATGGCCAGCGAGAAGCTGTTGTGTTCCGGGTGTGCGTCCAGATATTCGCGCGCCGCCTCGACGGTGATCTGCACGACCTCGGGATTGCTTTCGCACGGCCGCCACGCCCGGTTGCCTTCGGGCGGGATCCACCGCTCGCCGTTAATGAGCGGGTAGTACTCCGGATGCGACGCCGCGTACTTCTCCGGCGCAAAGATCTTGTGCAGGTAGTTCTGCATATTGCGGAACGGCACCGGCGGTACGCAAATGGCCTTGTTGCGCAAACACCACTGCCGCCACGACGCGACCCAACCATGCCCGGACCACACCCGCGGCGACCAGTCCGGCACAACGTCCCGGTTCGTGACGTCGGCCGTGAGCCCGCCGGGCGTTCCCTTGGGCACGTACTCCCACAGGTCGCCGGGCGCGAACCACCGCACGCCGAGGTCGTCCTCGACAAACGAAACCACCGCGAAGGCCGTCGCTGCCGCGTGACGTCCTGCGAGAAACAGGTTTCCATCCCGCACCCCGATGGCGAAGGTCTCGGGATTGCTTTCCGCAGGCGGCAGGTCCTGATCGCGCGTGGGGGCGCACCTGCCAATGTAGATGCCGGCCCCCGCCACGGCCGCCCCGTCCTCCTTGAGCGGCAGTTCGACCCCGCAAACAGCCTGCACATAGTGCCGCAGATCCTCTGCGGCATCGAGCACAAGCTCGTCCGCCTCCTTCTGGACAACAATCGTGGCCAGCGGTCGACCCTCATCAGCCAGCCGTATGACCTCCGCACTGAGGAAACTACACGCAACCACGCCAATCACGAGTACACAACCAATCCGCATCGGTCATTTCTCCTTGGCATGACAACCCACACCAGTTTTCTCTCGGCTGTCCAAAATACCACGCAAGAGGACCGCTCTGCACGCGGAACCCGCTTGGCAGGGGAGGGCGAGTGGCCCCAGGAGCCCAAGACTCGCCCAGCCCGACCACTGCGCGTTCTGGTATCGAACGCACTCGATTGGGTATGCTCAACGCCTACGGTTTGACTGAGACAGAAGTGAGAAGCTTTGAGAATATGAGGAATGGCGCTATGACTACTTCATCCCGTCGCGAGTTTCTTGGGCAGTGCATGTTGATTGGGGGAGCGGGCGTGGCCGCAGGCCCGTTAGGTTCCGCGTTGGCGCAGGCTGCGGACGCGCCGGGCGGGAAGATGCGATTCGGCCTGGTCACCTACCAGTGGGGCAAGGACTGGGACCTGCCCACGCTCATGGCCCATTGCGAGCAGAGCAAAGTGCTCGGCGTCGAGTTGCGCACCACCCACAAGCACGGCGTCGAGCGCGAGCTGAACGCGGCACAGCGCGCCGAGGTCAAGAAACGCTTCGACGACAGCCCGGTGACCTTGGTCGGCATCGGCAGCAACGAGCGGTTTGACAGCCCTGACGCGGACACGCTGGCCCAAGCGCTCGAGGCCACCAAGGACTTCATCAAGCTCAGCCACGACGTGGGGGGCTCCGGCGTGAAGGTCAAACCCAATTCGTTTCACAAAGGCGTGCCGCACACCGTGACCATCGACCAGATCGGCAAGTGCCTGAACATCCTGGGGGCGTTTGGCGCCGATTATGGCCAGCAGATCCGGCTCGAGGTGCACGGGGAATGCTCGGAGTTGCCCATCATGGCGCAGATCATGGAGGTGGCCGAACATCCGAACGTGGCGGTGTGCTGGAACTCGAACGCCAGGGACCTCGAGGGCGAGGGCCTCGAACACAACTTCAATCTGGTCAAGGACCGCATGGGCGACACGGTCCACATCCGCGACCTCAGGACCACCGGTTATCCGTGGCAGGAACTCATGGGCCTCTTCGTGAAGATGGACTACGCCGGCTGGATCCTGCTCGAGGCCAGCACCAAGTGCGAGGACCCGGTCAAGGACCTGGCCGAACAGCAGACGATTTGGAAGAAGCTGGTAGCCCAAGCCGCGCAAGAGACCTAGGGGCGCGGCCAGAAAGTGCCCGTTCGGCATGCGGTGCGGTGAAGGGCATGCTGTAAGTCAATGAGCAGCAACGATGACAATTG
>Ga0272441_10013813_pt1 | contig 11561 bp, 14 predicted proteins | sample SSMProp6N_FD_193582 | JGI IMG/M metagenome (GOLD analysis project Ga0272441, IMG submission 193582) | Marine sediment archaeal communities from Little Sippewissett salt marsh, Falmouth, MA, United States - SSM-Prop-6N | ecosystem: Environmental > Aquatic > Marine > Wetlands > Sediment ... | reverse complement strand
TTGAGTATGAAAACGCATAAACATAGAGCGAGGTTTTTTAGCACCAAGTTTTTTAAGCTCTTTTGCCCAAATACGACGAGCTGCACGATATTTTGCAATTTCTTCGAAAAAATCATTATGTGCATTAAAAAAGAAACTAAGACGTGGAGCAAAATCATCAATTTTTAGTCCACGTTTCACAGCCCATTTAACATATTCTACTCCATCTCCAACAGTAAAAGCAAGCTCCTGGACAGCAGTACTGCCTGCTTCACGAATGTGATAACCACTTATACTAATTGTATTCCAACGAGGTATTTCTTTTGAGCCGAACTCAAAGGTGTCAACAATCAAACGCATTGATGGCTCAGGTGGAAAAATAAAAGATTTTTGGGCAATATACTCTTTTAATATATCATTTTGAATAGTTCCACCAATTATACGACGGTCAATACCTCGATTCTCTGCATTAGCAATATAAAAACCCCATACAATTGCAGCAGGCCCATTAATAGTCATACTAGTAGTAACCTTATCAATAGGAATTCCACTGAATAATATTTCCATATCTTTTAGACTACTAATTGCAACACCACATTTGCCAAATTCACCCCGGCTCATAGGATGATCAGTGTCATAACCATATAATGTTGGATAATCAAAAGCAACAGACAGACCAGTTTCACCATGGTCTAATAAATATTTATAACGCTGATTGGTCTCTTCTGCAGATCCAAAACCACTAAACTGACGAAAAGTCCATAGACGGCCACGATGCATAGTTGGATGAACACCACGTAAGAAAGGAAAAACACCAGGAAAACCAATATCCTTAATATAATCAAGATGAGAAATATCATTAGGAGTATACAAGTTTTTTATTTCATTCCAAGAAAGATTTTCAAACTTAGATTTACGTTCAGAATGTTTCTTTTTATGTTTTGAATAATGGTTTTTTTCCCAATCTGCTCTTTCTTTTTTAATGCGATCTAATTCTTTTTTATCATACATTATCATAGCCTCCCAGTTTTAGTAATCAACGCCTTTACGAGCTAATATACCTTGCTGATAAGGATGTTTTATTTCAAGCATTTCAGTAACTAAATCAGCTATTTTTACAATTTCAGGATGAGCATAACGCCCAGTCAATATCAGTTCTAATTTTTCAGGTTTATCCTCAACTAACTTTATCACTTCATTCAAATTTATTAAATTATAATCAATTGCAACATTAATTTCATCAAGAATAACCATATCATATTTTCCATTTTTTACAACGTCTTTTGCGGCCTTAAAACCTTCTTTTGCAAGATCGATATCAATTTGTTCAGGGCTATCTTTGTTAACAAACTCATCACGACCATGTTGAACAACAGTGAAATTAGATAAGTTTTCAATAGCATCAAGCTCACTATAACGGCGGCCTTTCATGAACTGAATCATATAAACTTTAAAACCAGCACCTGCAGCACGCAGACCTAAACCTAAAGCAGCAGTTGTTTTACCTTTCCCTGGACCAGTGTAAACATGGATATAGCCTTTTTCCAATGAAATCCCCGTCCTTGAATTAACTAATGCATTATATTTCTTTCTTTTAAGAAAAATTTATCTAATACATATGCACCTGCACAAAAACTATATTACTATTAAAAATCTCCACATGAACGAGGATGCGAAATGAAAAAAGCATTATTAATTATAGGCATAGCAATGTGCTTGGCGCTGGTAACAGCCTTAAGTGGATGTACAGAAGAAAAGGATAGTTCTAATGAAAATGGCGGAGGAGCTTCAACAGCTTCTACAGAGTTATCTAATTGTATTAAATCAATTACAGAAGCAAATATTCCAACTACACTTGAAGATTTATCAGGAACTGTTATAGAACAGACAGAACCTTATAATTGGGATCCAGATTCATCAGGTGAAGGTTCAAACTTTGATGTTAACTCAGGTTATATTTGTACATACCAGAATGCAGATCTTTCAAAAATGGTTTTAGCAAGTGTAGGAGTATTAAAAAACTCAGAAGATTATTCTACAATGTCTACAGATATAGAAGAATTTGATACAACCTATACAGATATTTTGACAACAACAACAATAAAAGGCGCAAATATGTACATAGTTGACTATACTCAAGACAATGAATTTGGTATTACTGGCATGATAGCATTTATGTCAACTGCAGGAGATAATACATTTATATCATTCGGTTTCATTGGTTATACTGTTGAAGAATCTACGAATTTATTAAATACCTGGTTAGACACAGTTTGTTGATGAAAGAAACTTGATGTTTCATTTTTTGTAATTCTTTTTTTTTTCTTTTTTAATATTTTAGATATTTAAATAAAAAGTATAGAAAGCTTTATTTTTAATAATTTTATTCGCACCTCCATGCAATTAGAATTAAACGAACAACAAAAAATGATACAGAAGATGGTACGAGAATTTGCCGAAAAAGAAATAGCACCTATTGCTGCCGAACTTGATAAAAAAAGTGAATTTCCACATAAAACTCTTGAAAAAATGGCAAAACTTGGTCTTTTGGGAATTATTATACCATCGGAGTATGGGGGAGCTGGTTTAGATACAATTAGTTATACAACTGTTATTGAGGAGATATCTAGGAAATGTGCATCTACAGGAGTAATAACCTCGGTTCATAACTCTTTAGTAGCATATCCAATTTTGAAATATGGAACAGAAGAGCAGAAAAAGAAATATTTACCTATTCTTGCAAAAGGTGAAAAAATTGGTGCTTTTGCTGGTACTGAGCCTAATGCTGGTTCAGATCTAGGTGCAATGCAAACAACAGCTGTTCTAAAAGGTAATAAATACATAATCAACGGTGATAAAACTTTTATTACAAGTGGGCCTGAAGCAGGTATTTTAATTGTGTTTGCAGTGACAGATAAAAGTGCCGGGGTAAAAGGAATTAGTGCTTTTATTGTTGAAAATAAATTTAAGGGATTTAAAGTTGGTAGCATTTTTGATAAATTGGGAATAAATGCAAATTTGGTTTCTGAACTAATTTTTGAAGATATGGAAGTTCCAAAAGACAACCTTCTAGGTAAAGAAGGAGATGGCTTTAAAATAGCTCTAAGTACGCTTGATGGTGGTCGTATTGGAATTGCCGCACAATCTGTTGGAATAGCACAAGCTTGTCTTGATGAAAGTATTGAATATTCCAAACAGCGTCAACAATTTGGAAAACCTATAGCTAGCAAACAGGCCATTCAATGGATGATTGCTGATATGGCTACTAATATTGAGGCTGCAAGATTTTTAGTTTTAAAGGCAGCTTACACTAAAGATCAAGGTGTTCGTTTTAGTAAAGAAGCTGCTATGGCCAAACTTTTTGCATCAGAAATGGCAATGGATGCAGCAATTAAGGCAGTCCAGATACACGGCGGTTATGGTTATACAAAAGAATATACTGTTGAGCGTTTATTCCGCGATGCAAAAATTACAGAGATATACGAAGGAACTTCAGAGGTTCAACGATTAGTAATATCTGGAAGTCTTCTGCGATAAATTTACGAGTGTGATATTAGATGGGGGAGTTTGACTACAAAAAAGAATATGAGAACTGGAAATGGAATATACCAGAAGATTATAACATAGGATATGACTGTGTTGATAAGCATACACTAACTGATAAGAAAAATAAGGTAGCGCTTTATTGGGAAGATGATGAAGGTTATTCTGAAAAATATACGTTTCTAGATATGAAAAATCATTCCGATAAATTTGGAAATGTACTTAGAAATCTTGGTTTTAAAAAAGGAGATAGATTTTTAATAAGACTTCCTAATATTCCACAGTTTCAAATTTCATTTATAGGTGGAGTAAAAATTGGTGCAGTTCCAATTCCCTCAAGTGTAATGTTTAGACCCCATGAAATAGAATATAGAGTAAACGATAGTGAATCAAAAGCAGTAATTACTACATCAAAATATGTAAAAGCTGTTGAAGAAATAAAAGGCAAATGCCCCAGTTTGAAAAATATTATTGTAGTTGACGATGCTTATGGAAATCAACTTGATTATAGTGAGTTAATGTCAAATTCATCCAGGAATCTAGAACTTGAACCTACAAAAAAGGATGATATGGCCTTTTTTTGCTATACCTCAGGAACCACAGGCAATCCTAAAGGAGCAGTTCATTTACATAGATGGGTTGCAGGAAATGATCCTAGTGTATTGTTTTGGCAACAAGGAAAAGATGATGATATTCTCGCCCATACCGGTGATCTAAGTTGGATCTTTCCTCTTGGTAATGGTTTTCTTTATCCGTGGAGAAATGGCTTTTCAACCTTTATTTATGATGGAAGGTTTAATCCTGAAAAATGGTATAGACTAATGGAAAAATATAAAATTACAAATCTAGCAAGTGTTCCAACTGCATATAGGATGTTTGTAACTATTGAAGACGCGGCTAAAAAATATGATTTATCTAGTTTGAAACATTGTATATCTGCAGGTGAACCACTTAATCCTGAAGTAATAAAACTGTGGAAAAAAATGTTTAATCTTGAGATTTATGATGGCATAGGAATGACAGAAGTCATGGTTTACCTTTCTAATATTCAGGGTATGAAAATAAAACCAGGTTCCTGCGGAAAACCCCAACCTGGAAAAATTTGTTCAATTGTAAACCATAAAGGAATACCAGTGAAAAAAGGAGACTCTGGAATTCTTGCTGTTAAAGATACTGATCCTGGTTTATTTAAAGAATATTGGAATAAAGCTGATAAAACAAAACAGAGTTTTAAAAATGGATGGTTTTTAACCGGTGACGTACTATACCAGGATGAAGACGATTATTATTGGTTCAGTGGCCGAGATGATGACCTAATTATGGCCGCAGGATATCGCATTAGTCCTTTTGAAGTTGAATCAGCAATTATATCTCATCCTGAAGTTTTAGAATGCGCCGTTGTTGCCAGTCCAGATGATATTCGAGGTGTTATTGTTAAAGCTTTTATTATTCTTCATGATAAGACTAAAGGCTCTGAAAAACTCATAAAAGAAATTCAGGAGCATACCAAAATGGTTGCTGCTCCATATAAATACCCAAGAGAAGTTGAGTTTGTTGAAGAGCTTCCTAAAACCCAAAGTGGTAAAATTAAAAGAAAGGAACTTAGAGAATTAGAAATTGAAAGAAAAGGAGGAAAAATAAAATGAATATAATTGTTTGTGCGAAACAAGTCATTGATGTTTCTGAAATGAAGGTAGATTCCAGCACAAAAAAACCTATTTTGCAGGGCGTACCTATGAAAATCAGTGACATTGATAAAAATGCTATGGAAGAAGCAATTAAAATAAAAGATAAAAATGGTGGAAAAATCACTGTTTTAACAGTTGGTACTGCTGATGCAAAAGAGCGTATTAAAGAGCTTTTAGCAATGGGTGCAGATGAAGGAATACTTGTAAGTCTACCAGATAAATATGATTATCATGTAATATCAACTTTAATTGCTGAAGCAATTAAAAAAATTGGTGAATATGACATCATTTTATGCGGTGAAGCATCTATTGATATGTTTTCTGGACAAGTTGGACCACGAGTTGCAGGATTATTGAAAATTCCACAGATAACTTATGCACAGAGCATAAATGCTGAAAAAGATAAAGTAACAGCTGAAAGAAATATGGGAGACCAAGCAGTAACCACTGAGTCAACATATCCTGTTTTAGTAACAGTAACAAAAGAAATCAACGAACCACGACTGCCAAGTCTCATGCAGATTCTCGCTGCAGCAAATAAACCAATACAAGATTGGATAGCAGATTCATTATCAAGTGGACTTGGGCCTATGGTTGATACAGTTGAACTTAAAGGAGTTTCAATGGAACGTAAAAATGTGATATATGAAAATGATCTAGATGAATCAGTTAGTAAACTCGTTGAAAGTCTCGCAAAAGAAGGAGTTTTGAGGTGATCAAAAATGGTTCTTGTTTATTCTGATGATAAAAAAATAACATTTGAGCTACTTGCAAAAGGAGCTGAACTTGTAAAAGATCTTGGAGGAAAAAATACTGCTTTAATAATTGGTAAAGCAGATGATGCACTTGCAAAAGAATACATATCTTATGGAGCAGATAATGTTTATATTGCAGAAACAAACATAGATAATGTAAAAGCAGAAGAATACACAGATATTTTTGAAAACATTATAAAAGAAACCAAAGAAGAAACGATACTAATTGGTTCAAATAAAAATGGTAAAGAACTAGCATCACGACTTGCAGGAAAAATAAATGCAGGATGTGTAATTGACTCTACAAATGTTTATTTAAAAGATAAAAAACTTACCGCGGAAAGAGTTGTATACAGTGGAAACGCAATAGCAATCGAGCAATTCAACTCAAAACCAAGTATTGTAACAATTCCTTCAAAAGTGTTTGATCCATTAAAAAAAGATGACAATAGAAAAGGAGAAATAACAAAAAAGAAAGTTGATACTGAAAAATCCAACTCAAAAATAGTAAAAGTTCAAGAGATGAAAACAGGTGGTGTTAATGTCGAAGATGCAGAAATTATTGTATCCTGCGGTCGTGGATTTAAAAACAAAGATGACATTAAACTTGTAAGTGAACTTGCTGATGTATTAAAAGGTAAAACTGTTGGATGCAGCCGTCCGATAGCTGCTGATATGAAATGGTTACCAGAAGATCATTGGATAGGACTGTCAGGTCACAAGGTAAAACCAAAACTGTATATTGCAGCTGGAATCTCAGGACAAATCCAGCATATTGCAGGAATGCGCGATAGTGGAATAATTGTTGCAATAAACAAAGATCCAGAAGCACTAATTTTCAAATCATCTGATTATGGAATAGTAGGAGATCTTTACGAAATTTTACCAAAACTTACAACTGCAATTAAAGAAAAAATGGGATAAAACTATCCCAACAATTCTTTCTTTAGAGTATACCAAGTTCAAGGTGGCTGATATTTATTAGTAGAGAAAAAGAAAAACAATTAATACAAGATATACCAAAAGAAAAACTTGCAGATTTTATTTTTATGCATCTTCGAAATATGTGGGCTGTAGATGGCTTTTATTATCTTTTCATAGAAGAAAAATATGGTACAGAAATTGCAACAGAAATTGATCGTAAAGTGTGGGAAGTAATGGGAAAGATTGAAGCACGTAAAATAAAACAGTTGTTTGATATCAAAGAAAATGATATTTCATCTCTAATGAAAGCCTTAAGTTATTCAGGTTGGTCAATGGATTTGGAAGACAAAGAAATTACAGTTGAAAAAGATAAAGCCATACTACGTAACGTAAGATGTCGTGTTCAAAACACTCGACTTAAAAAGGGTTTAACAGAATTTGGATGTAAACCGGTTCGGCATGGTTTTTTAAAATCATTTGCTAAAGAAATTAACCCAGAAATAGAGGTAATTTGTAATGTATGTCCACCTGATAAGCACCCTGATAATCTTTGGTGTGAATGGGTTTTCAAAATGAAATAGAAAGAGGATATTTATATGAAAACATCAAAGCAATATAAACAAAGTCTGAAGAAGATGAGACCAAATATTTACAAATTTGGCGAATTAATTAAAGATGTAACTACTCATCCTGCAACAAAAAGAACAGTTAATGGACACGCTCAGATTTTTGATGCAGCACAAAAAGACGAATACAAAGATATTCTCACAACTAAATCAAATCTAACCAGTACGCCAGTTGTCAGATATTTATCAATTCTTAGTAGTGCAGAAGATATGATAAATAATGTTAAAATGAAACGGCTAATGTTTAATTTAACTGGGACTTGCACAGGTGGTAGGTGTGCAGGTTTCAATGCACTTAATGCAATGTGGGCCGCCACATTTGATATCGACAAAGAACTTGGAACAGATTATCATAAAAAACTGAAAAACTGGTTAAAAGATGCACAGGAGCAAGATATAACCCTTGCTGGTGCTCTTACAGATCCAAAGGGCGATCGTTCTAAATCTCCTAGTCAACAAAAAGATCCAGATTTAAATCTTCATATTGTTAAGGAAAAAAATGATGGTATAATCGTCAGAGGCGCAAAGGTTATGATTTGTGGGATAGCAGCGGCAAATGAAATTTTTATAATGCCCGGAACTGGCTATAAAGAACCTGATAAAAACTATGCTGTTTCATTCGTTATTCCACGTGATATTGACAATTTAACAATTGTTGAAGCAAGACATCCCAGTGATCTGCGTGAATTAGAATCTGATTTTGATATACCTGTTGATATAGGCGGTATAACTCAGGCGTATCTATTGTTTGATGATGTTTTTATTCCAAAAAATCGAGTTTTTATGAAAGGAGAATTTGAATACTCTCTGAAAGCAGTTATGAACTTTATTGCACCATATCGCGCTGCAATAGGTGGATGTGTAGCAGGTCAAGGTGACCTAATGATTGGTGCTGCCGCCCTGATTGCTCGTGCAAATGGACTATCAGAGAAAGTATTCAGAGAAAAAATTACACAAATGATAATTAACAATGAAACAACTTTTGGTATGGGCATTGCGGCGAGTGTTCTTGGAAAAAAACATGCATCAGGCGTGTGGATACCTGATCAACTTATATCTAATGTAAATAAAGTACATGTTGGAACACTACCATATGAAACAAAAAGAATCACACAAGATATCGCTGGCGGTATTGCAGAGACAGGTTGCCTGCCATCATGTAAAGATATCAATAACTCAGAATATGGAAATCTTTTAAAGAAATATTTATCTGCAAATTGCTCGGGAGAAGATCGAGCAAAAATTGCTCGCTTAATTGAATGGCTCACAATTGGTGCAGGCGTTCCAGGTTGCATGCATGGTGGAGGAAGCCCTGATGGAGCAAAAATAATGATTAATGTAAAATCAGACATTAATCATTATATTGATCTTGCAAAACGTTTAATAGATTTGAAAAAGGATATTTAGGAAAAAAATATGATAACCGAGTTAAAAACAAATAGAATTTATAATATTGACTGTTTCAAAGGTTTTGAACTTGTTAAAAATCAAAATCTTCTTGTTGATATAATTGTCACATCTCCACCATATAATATTGGAAAAGAATACAATAAATATAATGATAAAAAACCAATAGATGAATATCTTGATTTCATTGAAAAAGTTGCATTTGAAAGCAAAAAGATAATGAATGATAATTCATCATTTTTTTTAAATGTAGGTGGAAAACCATCTGATATGTGGATACCACTTGATATTGCACGAAGATTCAGGAAACATTTTGTTTTACAAAATGTAATTCATTGGATTAAATCAATATCAATTCTAAAAAAAGATACAGGAAATTACCAAAATATCAAAGGTGACATATCTGTTGGGCATTATCAACCTGTAAATAGTGAAGTATATATGAACAACTGTCATGAGTATATTTTTCATTTTACAAATAAGGGAAATGTAAAATTAGAAAAAAAATCAATAGGTGTTCCATATCAAGATAAAACAAATATTGGGCGATGGAAAAAAGCAAATAGTGATTTAAGACCACGCGGAAACACATGGTTTATTCCTTATGAAACAATACAAAAATCAAGACCGCATCCAACCGTTTTTCCAGTAAAATTACCAGAAATGTGCTTGAAATTACATGGACTTGAAAAAATAAAACTTGCAATGGATCCTTTTATGGGAATTGGTTCAACAGCTATTGCATGTAAAAAAAATAATATTGATTTTGTAGGATTTGAAATTGATAAACACTATATTGATATTGCAGAAAATAGACTCTCAAAGTTATAATTTATTTAAAAAGGTAAGAACTGTAAAGATACAGGGTACCAATTGTACAACAATTCCTTTTAAACATAACTTTCAGAATATTAATTAAGGAGATAGTGAAAAATGAATAATGGTAACAGAACAGAGTTCGTCGGAATCGCCATGGAGCTTATTGTATCCTTTGTTTTATTTGGATACAGTTTTGCAGTTGTAGCATATATAGGATAAAACTATACTGTTAAACTTATCATTTTGACATTTTTACACACTAGGTTTAAATAAGATAAGTCGGAAAAATTATAGTGTTATATTACCAAAGTAAAGATGAGAGGAGAAGATAATATGAAACATAAATCCAGCAAAATCGGGGAATATGGGATTAAGTATGAGCCTGTTGAAGGCTATAAAACTAAAGACGGGAAAAAAATTCCACCACACTATAAAAAGGTGGAATTTAAATGGAAACAACACACCTAATTCCTTATTCCTAATTTTATATTTTTTTAAAATATCCAATTGATTGAAAAAATTCTTACCATATATTTTATAAATTATAAGCTGTTTCATTAATTATAGCAGGGAGGTTAAAATATGCCAGATTATAATGTAAATATCACAAGAATGAAAAAAGAAGGGGAAAAAGGTAACTTTCGAACAGAGATATGGGCTGAAATTACTAACAAAGAAACTATGATGAAAATGAATAAATTAATCTGGTGGGAAGATGATAATGGTGTTTTCCATGATGGAACACCAAATTTACCAATTGAAATAAGAAAAAAAGTAGATAATGCTTGGATTGAAAAAAGTAGAAAATGGTAATTATATTTTAAGTATGAAAAATAATTGCTTTAAACAAATGCATATCTTTTTAAACCTTTTTGCTAATATTCTTTACATGGGGGATTTAAGATAAAAAAAGAGAACTGTCCATTTTGTGGGCATAGATGGATAAGAAGTTCACAAGAATCACCTATAGTATGTCCTAATTGCCATAGTAAATATTATTCCCAAGAAGATCTTGAAGAAAGGCAATTGAAAAAAGAAAATTAATTATTTTATGGATTTATTTTTTCATTTTGACGTTTTATCACATTAAATATAAATAGTATCAGTGATAAATATTATCATGGTGTGTGACGGAGAGTTAGGCGATATTTGGTATTGACCTTTCTCGCTGTGATGAGAGCTTTGGAGATATTTGGTATCTACCATTTGCTCTTTCACACTTAACTGACTTTTTAAAAAATAATTATTATTACCTTCTTTCTTTTAAAGACTCCATTACGTCTCTACCAAAAGATGTTAAACCATATAACTTAATATTTTTTCCCCCATGTTTTTCTTCAACGATATCCAAATTCAAAAGAGATTCATCTTTTTTATATCTAGATTCCATACCTCGAATAGCGCCGATAACATTAGTCGGAGTTGTTTTTACGTTATAAGCAATTTCAGAAGTATAGCTGCTACTAGGACTAATTTCAAATAAATATTCGGCAATTTTTTTCCGGACATTACTCCGTCTAAGGGCCCTAATGACAAGCGGTCTTCTAATGTCTATAGGGACCTCTAACTTATTGTCTTCCTGCATCCCGTCCAAAACTAGATGCAACTCATTATTAATAAAAGTATTCTCTAACGGATAATTACCTGCACATACACCTGCATATACGCCTGCATAATCATATCCAACAATTATTAAATAATTAATTAATGGAAATATCCATAAATCAATGCATCATCATATACAGCATTATATACATTCTCACCTGCATATACAAATGAGCATTTACCTAAATACTCTTATATTAGTTATTAAATCGCAT
>Ga0272441_10013812_pt1 | contig 11561 bp, 18 predicted proteins | sample SSMProp6N_FD_193582 | JGI IMG/M metagenome (GOLD analysis project Ga0272441, IMG submission 193582) | Marine sediment archaeal communities from Little Sippewissett salt marsh, Falmouth, MA, United States - SSM-Prop-6N | ecosystem: Environmental > Aquatic > Marine > Wetlands > Sediment ... | reverse complement strand
TGGCAGGATGTCCTGTACCATCTCCACAGTTTAACCATGTCTTAGAGTCTACCCAGGGGATTATACCTTACGGCAGTATGATCGAGATAATTGGGTGGGAATCTGTAGGTAAAACTACACTCGCCTGGCAGATAGTCATGGCTGAACTCCAGAAGGACTCCAATTCTATTGCACATTATGTAGATGTGGAGAGATCTGGGTTTGGGTATAAGCTGGCTCAGGATTTTGCGATTGATGAGAACCGGTGTTTTATAACTCAGCCTAAAAACGGGGAGGAAGCACTGTCTTCTGTTAACCGGGTTCTTCTGGATATGAAGAGATACCGGGAACAGAAGGAAATACAGGCTATACCTGAGTCCAAGCGACCTCACGGTATTATAGTGGTGGATAGTATCCCTGCATTGGTACCTAAAGTTATCATTGAAGCTGATCCTGATGAAGAAAAGAAAAAGACTCAATTAGCTGCGCTTGCTGCGTTGATGTCTCAGACATGCTCGAAGTTTACCAGTCTTGTAGCTGAGGCCGGAGTTATTCTTATCTTTGTTAATCAGTGGCGCACTGCCTTTGATATTCGGACTGCCAAGTCCTGGCTTGAACCTACTGGAGGGAAGGCTCTCAGGTTCTATGCGGATATGAGGTTTACGGTCTCTAAAAAAGCCACTGCGAAAGTAGGTGAAAAGGAAGTTGGTCTGGAAAATGAGGTAAAATGTATCAAGAATAAACTTGGTGTACCCATGAGGGTTGCTAAGATTGTTCTCGGGTGGGGCAACGGTCCTTATGATCTTGGTATCGACATTTTCAATGACCTGTTTCTTATGACTAAAACTGCAGGTATCCGTGAACAGCCTAAAGGTAATACATGGTCGAGCATAACCCGTCCTGCAAAAGAGGAAGTAAAATTCCAAGGGTTGATGGGTTTTAAAAAGAAACTACTGGAAGACAAAGAGCTTCTGGAGTTTTGCATTAAATCCTGTGGTCTTGATAACTATAAAACCCTTTTCATAAACAGGTATAAGACCTTGAGGACGCGACAGGATGTCATCTCTTCTATAGAAGAAAGTGATATTCAGCATAAAGAAGTTACGCCGGAGGATGAGGAGGGAAGTAAAGTTAAACAGATGGACGATGGTGACTACAGTGCAGAGGCAGTAAGTCAGATGGGCGAAGACGCTGCTGACGTGGCTAAAAATATACCAAAGGGTAAGTAAGGTGACAAAGCAAACTTTACTTGACAGATTTCTTGTACTTGGTGACCTCCATATAGGGTTGGTCACCAAGTCCAGGGATACAGACGGAGTACCTGACCGTCACATTGAGTTAATGGATAGTATCAAGCATGCATTCAAGTATGCTATATCAAAAAAAGTAACTTACATTGTTATTGTAGGGGATTTATTTCATATAAATAACCCTTCACAGATGTACTACGCTGATTTATTTCCTATGTTTCGTGATTTATCTAAAGCAGGTATAGCAGTGTACTTGCTTTCCGGAAATCATGATGCAATTAACACTATACCTAAAGCGAATGCTTTAAGATCTTTATTTAAGTCTGACATTGAGTATATATCTGTTATCAATGAAATTTCTTGTGTTAAAAAACTGAGAGACAAATATAATCTGTTATTTATCCCTCACATCAACCGGTGTGAGTATTCTCAGTATACCCCAGAAGCGGAGAGTAAGCTCATTAAGAAAGCTATCTCGTATCAAAAATTGGAAGGACCTACATTGGTCTTTGGGCATGCAATGGTAGCTAACTCGATTCAGGGGGCAGAACGTCTTATTATGCGCGGAGGTGAGCAGTGTTTTGATGTAGCTGTACCCACCGCTAAAGCTTATTTCTTTGGACATATGCATACTCCTCAGGAAATGGTGTACAAGGGAGTGCCTTTGTACTACACCGGCTCTATGCAGACTGTAGACATGAGTGAGCGTAATGATGAGAAAAGTTTCATAGATGTTAAGGTGGATGAGGATGTCGGTCTCACCATTAAACGTGTAGCCGTACCCACCAGGAAGTTTTATCAGATTGACATACCTAACTATGAGGAGTACGTTAAAATGTATGAGACTTCTAATGTTGCAACAGATACATCTCATCCAGAAAGGGATGATAGTATTTTAAAAGTTGTTCTCAATCTTAATTCTGATCAAAAGAATCTTATTAATGAGAGTAAAATAAATGATTACCATAATAATGTTTACTGGATTGATATTGAATACAACTTGACCCGGAGGATTGCTTCTAGGAATGTTAATGTAACTATAGAGGCAGATCCTGATGTAGCTTTTCAAGAGTGGTACATATCCAAAGGATATGACGAATCAGAAATGAAAGATGTGATGGTTGCACATACCCGTATTATGGAGGAAGCAACCGCACTTAAGGAGTAATAAATGAAAGAGTATGAAAAAGCATTGAAATGCCTGTACTTAGAAGTACCGGCAAGCATTGCAGACGATGTTAAAAGTAAAGTAGAGTCAGAAATACAGCGGTTAAAAGATAAAGCCGTTGAAGCTATAGGATGGGCTTACGCTGATTGTTGCTCTGCCTTAGATAAAGGTAAAGATCCACGAGAAACTAAGATGCCTGATGTCCTCGAAAGGGCGAAGAAAGATCTTAATCTATAAAAGGAGTAACAATGGACGAAGCAACACGAAAGAAATTATGTTCCAGTAAAAAAACAGAGTATGAGACTCCGAAGGATCTCTACGCTAAGTTACATAAAATACATAAGTTTACTCTGGACCCAGCATCTACTAAAAATAATGCCTTGTGTAAGAAATTCTTCACTAAAAAAGAGAACGGCCTGGAACAATCATGGAAAGGTGAAAGGGTATTTTTGAATCCTCCATACGGTAGAAGGGTACAGTACTGGATTAAAAAATGCCATGAGGAGTTTAAGGCAGGTACTAAAGTTATTGTAGCCTTACTCCCGGCTAGGACCTGTACTAAATGGTTTCATCAATACATTTATAAGAAACCTGGTGTGAAGTGTGAGTTTCTTAAAGGAAGGCTCTTCTTCACTATTAATGGCAAACCAGATGTTGATAAGGACGGCAAGCCTACTTGTGCTATGTTCCCCAGTATGATAGTGACCTGGAAGAGATAACTATGATTACTTATGAACAGAAAATATACGCCCTGAACACCTTCTGCGCCATTAAAGGTATTTATAATACCAGGACAGATATATTTGAAGGGGATTTACCGGACACTGTGGTAGATGTACAGATTACCCGACATATTCAATACGCTCGTGCGATCAAGGATGGCTTTTCATATATATTCTTTCTAGGGTCTAACGAGGGTAAAGACTGGTTACATAACTTCCAGTTTCGTTTTCGAACTGTACCATACGAAGAAACTGGTACAAACAAACGCATTAAGGTACACTCAGGTTTCTTTAATTCATATCGATTGGTACGTGATAATATACTGCTTTATTCTGTTGGTTACAGTAAAGTAATTTACGTGGGACACAGTTTTGGCGGTGCTTTGGCCACCTTTGCAGCCCTTGATGTAAAGTATAACTATCCTCACAAAACTGTGGCTTGTATTACTGCAGGCGCACCTCGCTGTGGAAACGAAGCTTTTGCCAAGTCTTTTATAAACAGGGTATCAGATGTAACTCGCTATGTATATGGTAGGGATATAGTACCTGGAGTTCCCTTTAAATGTATGGGATATACAGATATGCCCGGTAGAATAGAGATAGGCCCTCGAAGGGTACTTCCTTTATCCATCAAACATCACAATGTTCAAAGGTATGCGGATTATTATAATGAATTGGTTAAAAAGTAGAATAGATAAATTACTTTGCAAATTGTTTGCTCCCCGTATTGCTGTACTAGAGGAGGAGATATCTTTAGTATACACTTTTCTGACAAGACAGGCTGAGATACAGACTGATGTTTTGAAAAAGCTTGCAGCTATTGATCAGTTTAACACTATTGTAACGGAATGTTTTACTAAAGATGCTGATATGAAGGATAAACTTACAGGGTATATTAAAGCTGCGAGTTCTGCTATGAAAGCGTCTGATGAGAGAGCAAATGAAATGCATGATGAGATACTCAGATTACGGAGTAGGGTAATAAATATTTCAAAGGACGAGAATTAAATGTTAAAAAGTCTTCATATAAGGAATTTCCAATCTGTCCGAGAAGCCAAATTGGATTTAGCCAGGTATAACTTGGTAGCTATAGTCGGTGAAGTAGATAAAGAAACGGATGCTTCCAACGGCGCAGGTAAAAGCACAATTGGAGAAGCTATACTGGTTACATGGTATGGAAAAACCAGTCCTGGTCGGGACATCTTTACTTACATGAAGGATGATGCCGAAGAAATGTATCTTGAGTTAGTCTGGACCATGACTGAACATGGTAAAGAGGTCGAGTATAAAGTTGTGCGACAGATTAAGAAAAAAGGCAGGACCCATAAGAGAGAGTTATTTGTTGCCGGTAGTGATAAACCCTTCGGGGGTGGTAAGACTGAGACCGATAGATATATTGAGACTGTCTTGGGTGCAGACTTTGAAACATTAACCGCAGCTAATGTGTTCCGGCAGAGAGAAGATGATGCCTTTACCTCAGCCAAAGTAGCGAAACGTAAAGAGTATCTCAAGAATATAATAGGAATGAGACTTTATGATGAGGCCGGTAAGATTGCAAGTAGAAAGGCTCATGAAACAGAAAAAAGTCTGGTAGCAGCCACTTCCCAGAGAGATACCTATCAGAAAGAATTGGATGATTTAAGTTTAATAGATTTTGATGGTGCCTTTAAACAGGCAGATGAAAACCTCGATAAATGTAAGACTATTATCTCTGAGTGTGAGACTACCAAAAAAGCTTATGAAGATCAATTATATACCCTTAGAAGTGTACAGGAAAACTATCAAACTACTCAGAACTTAGTAACCAGTTATAAAGACAGACTAACTACCATTACAGACAGCAAGAATAGCCTTACTGCGGATGTTACAAATGTCCGTGCGCAATTGACCCAGATAAATAATGCAAAGGTGGAATTGGATAGGCTCACGTTTCATCCATTCGATGTTGCTCGTTATCAGGAACTACCTGCTAAGATACAAAGTGTTATAGGTACTCGGAGTGGGTGTATGGGTAAAGCTTCCGTGTTTGAGAATATGGTAACACAGGTGGAATCCTTGGCCAATAACTGTCCTACCTGTCACCAGGATATTCAACCTTCACATAAAGATAAGTTGCTCCAAGACACGAGGGCCCAGATAAAAGAACTTAAGGATAGGGCAGCCACAGCAGAGAGTGAGCTTGGTGTTCTTCAGACAGAATATAATAATATGAAGTCCGTTGAAATAGAAAACAATCAGATTAATGCCAAACGAACTGAGTTGCAGGGCCTGGTGGCCAATGAAGAGGCATTGACCAATAGAGTTACTGCTGCCCAGGAGACTATAGCCAAGCTGGCTGAAGAGGAAAAGACAGTTAAAGCTCAGTATGATGAAGCATTAATTAAACTTAAATCTCTTCCGAAATACAGCGAAGCAACAGCGATACAGTATAAGAATGGTATTATTGCCCAGGATCAGAAGATTACTGAAACTCGTGACATAGAAAACCAATACCACGATTATATTGGTTCACTTAAAACTAAGCAAGCCCGTATATCTGAATTGAAGAACAGTATTAAAGATATAGATAAAAACTCCAAAGACCTGAAAAAGGAAATGCATATACATAACATATGTGCTGAAGCTTATTCTAAAAACGGTATACCTGCACTTATAATTGATAACATGTTTCCTATCATTGAAGAGAGCGCGAATAATATTCTTGCGCAGATTGATAATAAGCATAAATTAGAAATGAGCAGTCTTAAGTCCAAGGTTGGAGGAGGAGCTTCGGAAGGTCTTGATATCTGGGTACATAACTTAGTCAAGAATACAAAACGTCTTTATGAAACGTACAGCGGTGGAGAGTCTACCTTTATAAACATTGCGGTACGAAAAGCCATATCGGATTTACTGGCCAACAGGAAGTTCAAACGGCTCCCCTTCCTGTGGATGGATGAAGTGTTCGCCTTCTTGGACACTAAGAACAGGGAGTCCGTTATAAAGTGTATGAACCTGCTCAAGCAGGAGTTTGAGCAGATATTTATAATTTCACACACTGGGTTGCAGTTTGCTATTCCTGACATAATTAAAGCGGTTAAGACAGGGGAGGATACTGTATATATTCAGTAGGAGGTTACTATGTGTGCTGATGATGGTTATCCAGTCAATGGTGGTATTGATCCTGATGAACTTGATGACTATGGGGATTATCCTGAAGAGGATGAGGACTATGATGACTGCGATTTAGATGAGGACGAAGAGTGGGAGGACTTTGATGATGAAGAGTTGTCCGACTACGATGAGGATTATGACGACGAGGACTACGATGAGGATTATGATGATGACAGATAAGGTGTTGTGAGTTAAATTATGTTTGGATTTGGTAAAATAAAGACAATCGAACAAGCTAAGTCTGCAACAGTCAAAGCAGCACTACTTGACATGTTTAAAAATAAAAACCATTTTAGTATCTGTACCATAGATAACTGTCTTAAGGTAGCCAATATTATACCGGATGCAGAAGTATATAAGTGTCTCAGTGCTTTGCACTGTATGAATTGGAATGATATGGATCGAAAATTACGTAAATGGGTTTATGAAGCAGTATATAATATATTTACTGCAGAGCCTGAGAACGTTGATTTACAGAAATTTGAAGAACTAAGTCTTCCTGGACCGGCATTTGCTGAACTGTCAGGTTAAACTCAGGAGTTGGGAGGGACATGCTTTTAATCGAAGACCAGGAGACAGAACGTCTCCATAGATTTGATAACATACAGTTTAGTTCTGAAGAACATAAATATTTTATCAGAAAAAACGAACTTATTTCAGTTACAACTTTCACTCATGAGTATACTCCAGACTTTGATGCTGTAGGTATTTCAGAAAAGAATGCATACAAGGAAGGCATATCCCCCAGGATGCTCAGGGATAAGTGGAGTGTAAAGAGTGGCCTGGCTCGAGTAGTGGGTTCAGAGTTTCACCTGTATGTAGAAGCTTTTATCAGTTATAAGAAAATAATTCAGCCACTACTTACCCCTATACAACACAGGGTACAGGAGTTTCATAAGTTTTACAATGAATATATGCAGTACTACGATGTGATTGCTACGGAGCTTATGGTAGCTGATGAGGAGTGGGGAATAGCTGGCACATTAGACTGTCTGGCCCGGAGAAAGGACAATGGCCAGTACGTAATCTTTGACTGGAAAACCAATGAGAAATTCAGATATAAAAACTGGTACGGTTCCACACTTAAAGACCCTTTGAAGCACATACCGGCCTGTGAGTATTATAATTACTCTTTTCAGCTTGCAATGTACAAAGAAATAATTAGAAGGAATACAGGTCTGGATGTAAGGGACACATTAGTTGCTTACTTCCCTCCGGCTGGTGCATACCAAGTCATAGGTATGTATCACATGCAGCCGGAATTACAATTAATATTTGGAGGAACACTATGTCAGATCTAGATATAAAACTGAAAGTGCTGGCTAACTATCTTCAGGAAGCGAAAAGAAAAAAGCTGGCTATAACTTTCTTCTTTGACCCAGTATCCGGTGACTTGAAGGTATACAAGAGGCCATTGGACAAAGAACCGGGTTTAAAGAAATTGATATCCCAGGGTAATTAATGCAGCCCTGTATAATGAGTATAGGGGGGCATGAGATGATAAACCTTGCCCTTGTAGAGCATGTCAGTTATGTCCAGGGGGTAGCTCTGGTATTTTATTATGAAATATTAAACAGAGGTATAGCTGTATTCAGCAGGGGGGCTAAAATAGAAGTTAAACAGGGAACGAATGCTTATAACACCACTGAGGATATTGACACTATTCGCCGTGAAACTGCACCTGGTGATTACATAAAGGTTATTATTGTAGGCCCTGATATATTCAATAAACTGGTAGGTCAAGTACAGGATATTTTGACCAAATTTCAGATACCTTTATGCCGTGTATAATTTTCAAATTAGATTTGCTTTTTTAACTGGGTCATTGTAAAATACTCATATGAGTACAGCTGAAACCGACGAATTGGCACGATTAAATGTCAATATCGATAAAAAGAAATATAAACAACTCAAGGCTAAGCTCCTTGACCTGGATGGGAAAATAACTGATTTCATTAAGGATATGGTAGACATGTTCCTTGATGACGAGATAGATTATATTCCCCACCTAAGGAAAGGCAAGGCTAAGGACCGTGGAGAACAGTGATTACTTCATGGACAAATATATCTATGACAGAATAGATAAATTTAATAAAAGGAGGGGCGAAATGCCTAAGAAACAACCAAATACAGAGACTAAGGAAACCCAGACAAAGCAGGCTAACATACCTTTGATTGCATGTGATTTCGGGTATGGTATGACCAAAGCTTTTAATGGAAGCGACAAACCTCTGGGGATACGTTCCCTGGTAGGTGATCCTATTGGTACTATCAAGTATCAGACCGGAATGCAGCCTATAAAAGTTATTAGGGATATGGACTGGCTGTCAGTTCTGTTTCCCGAAAACGACCAGAGGTACTTTATAGGGGACCTGGCCCGGAGGCAGTCAGAACATGTTTATTACATCACTGACAAAGACAAACTCTCCTATGCCAGTACCAAGGCGCTTATAAATGCGGCTATCGCTATTTTACTGCCAGAAACGGTAGTCAACAAGCCTGTACCTATCGCGCTTAACGTAGTAACCGGTTTACCGGTAAGCTACTATATTAAAGCGCAGATAGAGGGCATGCAGAAGTTGCTTGTCGGTGAACATGCCATTGATTTTGACTGGGACCGGAATAACTCCTATGCCCATAAGTACAAATTCAAAATTAACGGTATTAAAATTATCCCGCAACCTGTCGGTACTTTTTACGGACTAATACTTGATGAAAATGGTGAGTTTGTAAAGGGGAAGGAAGAGCTTGCGTCCAGTACTGTAGCTATAATTGATATAGGCTATGGTACCACCGATTATTGTATACTCAATGCTGCTGAGTATATTGAAAGAGGCTCTCGAAGTAGCAATACAGCGATGAGTAGTGTCTATGGGCATGTGGCCAAAAGACTCAGTGAACACGCCAGTACCGAAATACCTGCATGGCAGGTTGAACCGGTTATTCTCAAAGGTGAAAAGGATATGCCTATCCGTATCAGCGGTGTAACCTATAATCTCGAGAAGCTCTACCATAAAGCTGTTGACGCAGTTTTTGAAGAGCTGATGGCTGTAGCAAAAGGCCTGTGGCGTAAAGAGTACCAGATAGACACTTTTATCCTGGCAGGCGGAGGCTCCTATGTCTTTGCTGATAAGTTCCAGGAAAAGTTTGGTCTCGAAGGCCAGGTTATCATTGCTGACGATCCTATGTACAGTAATGTACGTGGTTATCATAAATATGGCAGGAGGACTTTCAAATGAAGGTAATAGTGGAAAAGGTACCTAATGGGTACATTATCGGTTCATACGCAAACGAGACAGTAGGGTATAAAAATATACATCCTACTCTACAGGATCTTTTCCGTGACCTGCTTCACCTGTTCGAGAAACGTAAACCTATGGGAGAAAATGTTGAAGAGTACGGTGATGTGTATATCGTGCGCAACAAACCCATCCCAGAAGAAGCGGCAAAGCATCTCGAAGGCGTACCTCATGCAGTGAACCCGCAGCCGACTGTTCCTGGTGGAAGCGTGTCAAAGATTAAACAAACTGACACGGTAGAATTTCCGGATGGCAAAGAAAGTGCTGTGGATAAATTTAAAAAAGTGGAGGGGAGTGGTGAAGAAAAGGACAAAAGTTAAAATAATCTTGGGAGCTATCGGTGCTTTTATAATCACCGTGCTGATCCTCATTAAAGAAATCCTGCGCGGCAGGGTCACTTCGGATAACCTTGATGAACTGAAGAAAGGTATACTGGATGAGAAAAAGGAAAATGATAAAATCATCAAAGACAGCATGAGCAATATCAAAATACAGAATAAACTCATCAAAGAACGGGAAAATGAAGTCCGTAATATGACCATGAAGGAGCAGGCAAAACTCGCCAAGAAAATGGGCTTAATCTAGTGGACATTTATAATCCTAACTGTACACGATGTGAGCTTCATACTACTCGCACTCAGGTTGTTCGAGGTAAAGGTGACCTGAGTTCAAATATACTGGGGTTGGGCGAGGCCCCAGGGGGAGAAGAGGATAAAGCAGGAGTATGTTTTGTTGGTACTGCGGGTAAACAGCTCGATGAGATGCTTAAGTATGTCGGACTTTCCTATGGGGAGTGGGCTCCAGCAAATATGTACATTGATAATCCCATTAAGTGCAGACCGATAATACAGGGTGTGGGTGGCCGGATAAAGAACGGTAAGCCTACAGCTAAGCAGATACAAGCGTGTGATTACTTTCTGTGTAATCTGCTTAACAGTATGGCTCCAAAACTGATAATTTGTTTTGGGGCTATAGCGTCAGACATCATATGGAATAAAAGACATGCAGAGACTGGTATTCAGATTTACTGGGAACGTGGTAAGCTTTTTCAATGGAGAAACCATATGGTGTTGCCGTTGTATCATCCTGCTTTCTTTATCTACAACCCAGATAAAGCTTCTGATACATGGAAACATTTAAACGACAACAGAACTGCTATTTATAAAGCAATAGCAGGGGAGGACATTTGTGAGTGAGAAAGAACAACCAGTAGGACCAGATGAGATAACCAGAAAAGCAGAAGTCTACATGACAGACTTAAAGTGCAAGAAATGTGGTAAAGGGGTTATGAATTTTACTGGATTGCAAAGAAAAGGTGTTCAGAAAGTTGTTACTCCTGGCATGCCTCCTCGTCAGAGTATGATATTTCTACATAGGTGTGATAATGCGGAATGTAAAGCTGAAGCCGAAGTTACTAACATGCAATACCCTAAAATAAATTTCAGGCCAATAGATGAGATCCGGTAAAGGACCTAAGTTAAAGATAGGTACCCGGCGTATCCGTACCGGGTTTTTATTCTTTCCCAAGCTTATTCAAGGTCAGTGGCGCTGGCTTGAGTATGCCAGTTGGGAAGAGATTTTTAAGAAATGGGAAGCCCACCCGCCCGACTTACACTCTATTACGGTTTGTGGCTGGAGAGCGATAAAATGGCTTTGAATAAAGTTTATTAAACAATCGGGGCTGTAAGGGTTTCGACGGTAGGAGGAAGCTTAACCTGCAAGTAGTGGAAACACTTTAATTATAATAATTGCTAAAAACAATATTATACCTTTCATTCCGCAGACCACTTTGATGGCTGCGTAATGAACGGGGCCTGGTTCGTTCCGGCGGGGCCAGTAGCCTTGTTATAAACAGACGGATAGGGGTACTGGGAATTTGAGCGTTTATTATACCAGTATGTAACTCGAATCCTCTTAGGCGCTATCGTGTCGGTAGAAGTCCACCTCACGACCGACATTAAATATTTGGTGGTCTAAACTTGTAGACGGT
>Ga0272441_10013811_pt1 | contig 11562 bp, 10 predicted proteins | sample SSMProp6N_FD_193582 | JGI IMG/M metagenome (GOLD analysis project Ga0272441, IMG submission 193582) | Marine sediment archaeal communities from Little Sippewissett salt marsh, Falmouth, MA, United States - SSM-Prop-6N | ecosystem: Environmental > Aquatic > Marine > Wetlands > Sediment ... | reverse complement strand
CAATAGTTAGAGAAGGTAAATTACCCCCTAGAGAAACAAGATATCCATCAGACATCATGTACTTTAGCAATAAAAGTTTTATAAAATATAATCCTGCGCATATGGCTCAACTAATTCATAAAGATAAAATCTATCATAGTGGAGTGATTAATAATCATAAGTTAGACGATTTATCGATAGATATTTTGATGAAATTAGTAAATGGAGAGGGAGTTCAAACAAACGAACATTTTTTAGCAGAAAAGCATGGAATTCATAGAAAAACGATAGAAAGAAGAATAGAAAAACTACTTGAAGGTAATATTGTTTTGCCCCCTACCTGTCGTTTTCCACGTTTTTTGGTTCCTGCAGATTACACACTTGTGGTTACATTAGTTGAAATAAAAAAACACCAAGACAAGGTTATTAAGGCTTGGCGTTCTGACCCTCGAGTTCCCATTATGTTGTCTGCCAGTACAGGAAGATACACTAATCTTTTATTTTGTAGTTTTTATAGAATTAGAGATCATCTTGCATGGGAAGAAAGCTATGATCAAAGATTTCCAGGTTGTATTGGAGCAATTAAGAATAAATATCTCTCACCGTCAATGATGTTTTCAATAGCGCAACAACGAGTTTCGTTGTATATAATTAACAAAAAATTAGAACAAATTAAAGGTAAAGAACTAGTGAAAATGATGGCAAAAAAAGAAGAAAAATAGTTAAAAATAAAAAGGTATGATAATCATGGGTGTTGAAAATCTAGATAAAATTTTTAAACCAAATAGTATAGCAGTTATCGGAGCCAGTAACAAAGTTGGCTCACCAGGCTACAATATTTTTAGAAATCTTATAGGAAGCGGCTACGAAGGTGTTGTTTATCCTGTCAATGTAAATAAAGACAGTGTTCAGGGCGTACAAGCATACAAAAGCGTTGATGATTTGCCAAAGGTTGTAGATCTAGCAATAATTGCCACCCCAGCTTTAGTAGTTTTAGATATTGTTGAACAATGTGGAAAAAAAGGTATAAAAGGGATTTTAATAATTTCTGCAGGTTTCAAAGAAGTTGGAGAAAAAGGTGTAGAGCTCGAAAAAGAACTAGAAAAAATTAGAAAAAAATATTCAATTAGAATTATAGGTCCAAATTGTGTTGGTTTTATTCTTCCTTTCTTAAATATTAACGCTACTTTCGCAAGAGCAATGCCTTTAAAGGGCAACATTGCATTGTTTTCGCAGAGTGGTGCAGTATGTGGAGCAATATTAGATTGGGCCGCAGCCTCTAATGTTGGTTTTAGTAGCTTTGTTTCTGTGGGTTCAATGCTTGATGTTGATTTTGGAGATTTAATAGATTATTTTGGAATGGATATTCATACGAGAAGTATTGTACTTTATGTTGAGTCTATTACAAACGCACGCAAGTTTATGAGTGCAGCTCGCAGTTTTGCCCGCAGTAAGCCTATAATTGTAATTAAGTCTGGAAGATTTAAAGAAGGAGCAAAAGCAGCTTCTTCACATACCGGTGCTATGGCCGGAGAAGATGCAATTTATGACGCAGCTTTTAAAAGAGCTGGAATAGTACGTGTAAAAAAAATTAGTGATCTTTTTAATTGTTCCTCAATTCTAGCAAAACAGCCTAGACCTACAGGTCCAAATATAGCAATTATAACAAATGCTGGCGGACCTGGAGTGCTTGCAACAGATGCCGTTATTGAGGGAGGAGGAAAAATAGCAAATCTCTCTGAAGAAACAATGAATAAATTAAATGATTTTTTGCCACCCCACTGGAGCAAAAGCAATCCAATAGATATCATAGGAGATTCTGACGAGAATATCTATCAAAAAACTATTGAAATCTGTATCGAAGATAATAATATTGATGGTCTCTTAATTATCTGCGTTCCACAAGTTGTTGCAGATCCAAAAGCTTTAGCTGACAGATTAATTGATATTTCAAAAAGAACAGTAAAACCTATGATGGTTGCTTTTCCAGGTGAGGAAAGTGTATATCACGTTAGAAAAATATTGAATAGAAATAATATTCCTGCTTATGCCTCACCTGAAGAAGCTGTTGAGTCTTATATGTATTTATATAGTTACGCACGTAATCTACAGTTATTATATGAAACTCCGGAAGAACTTGTGACCAAACCCTCACCTAAAGACCAAAAGAAACTTAAAAAAATTATTTCAAATGCCTTGAAAGAAAAAAGGATTCTATTAAACGAATCTGAATCTAAAGATTTTATCGAAATTTATGGGATTAAAACAACAAATCCTAAAATTGCAAAAACAGAGAAGGATGCCATTAAGATTGCACAGGAAATTAAATATCCTGTAGTTATGAAGATTTATTCCTCAGACATATCTCATAAAAGCGATGTCGGAGGCGTAATCTTAGATATTCAATGTGAAAAAGATCTTAGAGCGGGCTATAAGAAGATGATTAAAGACGTCAAAGCAAAACAACCTGAAGCAAAGATCGAAGGAGTCACTATACAACAAATGGTTAAAAATCAAGGATCGGAATTGATAATTGGATCAAAAAAAGATCCTGTTTTCGGATCTGTAATATTATTTGGAATGGGTGGAGTTTATACAGAATTATTAAAAGATAGATCTATTGGTTTTCCCCCTCTAAATCAAGTTTTAGCTCAAAGAATAATTGAAAAAACCAAGGCTTATGAACTCTTAAAAGGCTTTAGAAATATTAAAACAGTTAATATTCAAAAAGTGGAGGAAACTTTAATTAATTTCTCTCAAATGATAATAGATCACCCAGAATTTAAGGAAGTGGATATTAATCCACTTATTGCATATGACGATAGTCTTATAGCTGCTGATGCACGGATTGCCATAGATAAAAAACCAAAGGATAATCCACATTTAATAATTAGTTCATATCCTAGCAAATACATTAAAAAAGTAAAACTCAAAGATAAAACAGAAGTAACTTTAAGACCAATTAAACCAGAGGATGAATTTCTTTGGCAAGAAATGTTTAACACATTCTCTGAGGAAACTGTAAGATTTAGATTTTTTAGAATTATTAAAGAAACCCCTCATGAAATGAGGACAAGATATTGTAACATTGACTATGATAGAGAAATTGGAATTGTCGCAGAGATTGGAGAAAAAGGTAAAAAAAGATTGATTGGAGTAACAAGAATCATTATGTCGCCTGGCCGGAAAGATGAAGCAGAGTTTGCACTAGTAGTAGGCGATAAATGGCATAGATTAGGATTAGGCTCAGATCTTCTTGATTTTACATTTGAAATTGGACGTGACAAGGGCTTGAGCAAAATCTTTGGAATTGTACTAAAAGACAACATACCAATGATAAAATTATGTCGTGAAAAAGGATTTAAATTTAGCGATGGAGATCCTGGCGAGTACAATATTGTATACACTATTGATTGAAAAATGATAAATTTGTATATTTTTCAGACCAAGAAATATAAAACTAGTTTAAATATCAATTAATATTATGGTAATATGCGGGGGTTTTTATGAATAGAAATTATTGTCCCCATTGTGGAACAAAGTGGTATATTGAAAAGTTAAATTATACTATATTAGAAAATATCAATGGATATAAAGTCTCAGAAGATAGCGTAATAATCGAGCAAAGTGCAAAAAAGCTATCATCATGCTACACACAAAAATGTGTTTCATGTGGATATGAGGAAAACCAAGAAATTAAATTTTAGATTTTTTTGACAAATTTATTAAGATTTCCATTTATTCTAAAAATCGGTGAATTTATTTGGAAATTAAGTGCAGTAAATGCGGAAAAATATACAAGGACATGTTTGATACGATAGTCCATTGTGATTATTCAGAACCAGGAAAAGGAAAACCATATGAATGGCATCTTTGTATTAATTGTCGTAAGAAATTAATAAATTGGTTTGAAATCAATGACTCTTAATCAAAATTTTTATTAAATTATATCTCAATTAAACTAGACTAGTTCATCATATAACAGAAAGTATCATTATTTCGTTTTTAAAACGAGATCGCCTACTTTAGCATTAATATCCTTGGCAACCAAAGGACATTTTGCTACTAACATAAAAAAAATTTCACGATCTTCACTACTTAAACCTTCGTAATTACCTTGTCCTTTAGAAATCAACATATCTGATGATTTAAAAAGCCTTAAAAGATCTTTAGAGGAATATTTCATAATGATACCTGGGGCTGATATTTTATAACCTTCGTCCCCTATGATTATTGTAGCTAATTTATCAATGTCTGCATATTTTGCATCTTTAAGAGTTGCGTCATTAATTATAGGATTTGATTTTACTACATAAAATATTTTTTTTCCTATATTGTAAAGTTCCTCTAGCAATAATTTATCAAAAAATATTTCTCCGCTGTTATCTGCTAAAAAAAGTATTGTTTTTGATTTTTCAAGAGTTTTAATAAATTTATAATATGAAGATTTATCAAATTCTTTTTTAATAGCAACTTCAATCATATCATCTAGATTAAATCTATTCATTGTACCAAAATCAATAACATTACCTACAATGGATAATTTTATTGACATTAAAAGTGGATCATCTGACTCTTTGACTAATTTCTTAAGATGATTATATTCTTTTTTTGCTAGTTCATTTGACTTATCTTTAACTTTTTTGTAGGGATCTTCTGACTTTGTAACTTTTCTAATAATCTGATGTACTTCTCTAGAAATTTCTGGAGGGGACTCTAAAAAAGATATATTTTGAAGATACTTCATAACTTCTTTTATAACTTTGGTTTGAATTTTTTCATCATCTGTGGCCATACGTGCAGATTCTAGTGACTGGCTAATGAAACAGGGTATACATTCAAGATGTGCTTTCATAATTTCACTTATTGAGAACCGTTAAATCACTATCAGTGATGATGTCTATCTCTAAAAGCATGTTCTCCACAGGCATCATCCATACTTGCTTTCTGTAGCCTGCCGTTTTTAAAAGCATCAATTGCATCTCTTACAGTTCCAGATGCTCCAATATAAACATCAATACCTAACTCTTCAAACATAGATATAGCACGTCTACCAAGTCCACGGCAAACCATTATGTTCACTCCTTCTCTAGCCATTATCTCTGGAGGATCACCTTGTCCGCCCATATGATGGCTAGTATTAGCAATCACCTGCACTTCGTTTGTATCAAGATTTACTATGGTATAAGTAGGTACTCTACCAAAATGCTCACCGACAATGTTATCAAGACCACTATCACCCATAGTAGGTATACATATCTTCATAAGTTTTACCTCCCAATTCCTGAATGACTACCAACATTCGGCTGTTTTGTCTCGTTAAGTTCCCCTTTTTTACACTTATTGATTATATCTATAACCTTTCCACTTGCATCTGTATATATCTTAATACCTGCCGCTGCCAAAGTTTGAAATGCATTTGGTCCAATATTACCTGTTATTACTGCTTCAACCCCTTTATTAGCAATAGTCTGAGCTGCTTGAATACCAGCTCCCCCTGATGCCATCATATTTTCATTTGATAGAGCTTCAAAATCCATTGTTTCTGTATCTACAATAATAAAATATTTACATCTTCCAAATCTTTGATCAATGTCAGAATCTAAATTTTCTCCATTTGAGGTTATTCCAACTTTCATTTTATTTCTCCAAATTATCTATTGCCATTTCAGCTGCATTTACAAGTTGGTATGCAATAGGCGATGCTGTGACCGCAGGATGTGTCCCAAGTTGAAATGTTGCGATATCATCAGCTGTCATCTTTTTCTGAATGCAAGCACTTACTGTGTTAATCAACTCACCAACACTATGGCCTCCTCTTACCTGACCGCCGATTATCTCTCCACTCTTTTTGTTAAAAACCAGCTTAACCTTCATAGCACTCATTCCAGGCATACCGCCTGGGTGTCGATTTGGGGCCTCTGCCTGACCTACTACAGGCTCATATCCACATTCTCTCGCAGCCTTTTCACTAAGACCTGCCATACCAAACGCCTTATCACCCACGCATGTTGAAAAAACTCCTACGACTCCCTGATTCTCGCGTCTTTTTCCAAAAAGATTTGCACCTGCAATTCTAGCTTCCATTGTAGCTATTGATGCAAGTTTTAGACCAGATGGTTTTTGAGTAAAGAATGATTTTTTGCTTGTACAATCTCCACATGCGAATATATTTTCGTCTGATGTCTTCTGGCAAGAATCAACCACAATTCCACCACGATCAGTTTCCAAACCCGTGCTTTCTGCAAGTTCAACATTAGGTTTTACACCAACTGCTACAAGAAGAAGATCAGCTTTTATTGTTCTACCATCTGAAAGTTTTACACCTGAAACTTTTTTATCTCCTAAAACTTCTTCAAGTTTAACATTAGTAATAAGATTTATACCCCTATCTCTAAGTACTTCCTCAGCCTCCTTACAAAATTCATCTTCAAAAGCCATCATCAGACAATGTGGCAATAATTCTACAATAGTTACATTAACATCTCTATTTTTTTTACACTCATCTGCAAATTCAACTCCAATGAAACCCCCGCCTAAAATCACAATATCTCTCTTATCTTTCATTTCTTCTAAGAGATTATGTAAATAAGGTGTGTCCTTTTTTACCTTGAATACATTTTCTTTGTCTAAACCTGGAATGGGGAGGTCCAATGGAATTGATCCGGTTGCAAGCACAAGTTTATCATAATTTACTATTTCTCCACTCTTTGTAGTTATATTTTTTGCTTTTCGATCGATCTTTTCAGCTTCATCCACAAGTAAATCAATACCCTTACCTGTAACCGCAGCATCTGGAATCAAGTTGTTTTCCGGAGAATTCACAGTTCCAAATATGTAAGGAATACCACACGGAATTTGGACCTGCTTTTCCTTCCTAATTAACATTACACTTTTGTCTGGATAATGTCTGCGACATGTTATTGCCGCTGGAATTCCTGCTGCACTTCCTCCAATTACAACAACGTCTGCTTTTTTCATATAATTCCTCCTTTTATATTTTTGAATTTTATTTCTAAATTACAATTACTTTTTCTCTTATTTAGAGGAATGCAGATAAAAAACCACCTTATTAAGTATTTGTCTAATTTTTTATACTTTATATTATCTATGCTCGTGTCATTGGTGAACCGCATTTAGAACATTTTTTTGTATAACACGGTACTCCTAATTGATGAGGTTCTTTATTTCCACAGTTTGGACAATAACATTCTGCTGGTTGGCCACGAGCGTAGCCGCCACCTCGACCAGCGCCTCTTCCTCTTGTATTTGGGGTCATTTCATATTCACCTCCTTTTATTTTTATTGCTTTTCCATTTGTGATACAATCGGCTATTTTTCTCCTAGCGGATAATAAAATCCGATGAAAAGTGGGCTGTGATATATCCATTCTAACAGCACATTCTTTTTGATCTAAATTGTATAGGTCTTTTAATCTTATAGCCTCAAATTCTACCACCGTTAAAACATTTTCATCAAGATCAAATCTTCCTGCTCCTAATGGCTTAAAGTAAGTAAAATTTGGCATAAACCCAATTCTCCTACATCGTCTTGGTCTTGGCATTTTTAAGTTTAAATAAAAAAATTAATAAAGGCAATTATTTAGATAATTTATTCCTTTTTTTCTGAAAGCTCTTCAATTCTTTTTTTAACCGATTTTATCTCTTTTTCTAGATCTTTGACAAGGTTTTCAAGATAGTTTTTTTCTTCTTTTCTGCTTGGTTCTGAATATATGTCTCGATAATATGGTGTTGGCTCATAGTATGGATCTCGATAGTATCCTCTTCGCCAAAAACCTCTTCCACGTCCTCGATAGCCTCGTCCGAAACCTCTTCCAAAACCTGGCGCATCGTTTCCTGCACAGTATCCTAATGATCGCCCAGTCATTGGCCCTCGACCTTCAGGTCCAGTTCTGTCGCCACCTGGCATATTTCTATTTCACCTCCTTTTTAATATTTTTAGCCATATAATGAATATATATTCATAACTACTATTTAAAAATTATGTAGCCATTAAACCAAAAATTATCAATTTTACATAAATAATTCAAGAATAACAAAATACAAAAATAAAAACAGCCATAATCAATACAACTTACGAAAATAGTATAGTAGCCAAAAATTAAAGGAGAAAGAAAAAATGGATTTTAGTTTTACAAATGAACAAAAAATATGGAGAAAAACAGTAAAAGAATTTGCTCAAAAAAAAATTAAACCGATAGTAAGAGAAATTGATACAAATAAAAAAATCCCAGAGGAAATAATCAAGGATATGGGAAAATTAGGTTTATTAGCTCCAACTGCCTCCAAAAGATATGGGGGGGCAGATTTAGATTGGACAATGGCAGCTATTGCGGCAGAGGAACTTGGACGTGCGGATATAAGTTTAGCAATACCTGTTTTATACTTAGTTGAAGCAGCTTGGGGATTTATTTTAAGTAAATATGGAACTAAAGAAATAAAAGAAAAATATCTGCCAAAAATTACGGAAGGCAAAGCATTCTGCGGAATAGCAGTAACAGAACCGGAAGGTGGATCAGATATATTAGGTGCAGGTAAAACTAAAGGAAAGGAAAAAGGAAAAAACTGGATAATAAATGGAGAAAAAATATTTATAAGTGGAATCAGAGAATCAAGTGAATGGGGAGGAGTACATTTAACCCTTGCAAGAACAGATCCTAAAGCAGGACATAAAGGATTTTCATTTTTTGCAGTACCTATAAAGGATAACAAAAATATTGAAAAAACATTATTTGAGGATATGGGACGAATGGGGATATCAACTGGTGGATTCACTATGAATAATGTTGAATTACCTTCAGAGAATCTTATAGGAGAGAAAAATAGAGGATTTTATTATGCAATGGAAGGATTTTCTGCTGCAAGAACCCTTATTGGTGCAACCTGCGTAGGTGCCGCAGAAGGTGCACTAGAATTAGGAATAGAACATATTAAAAACAGGACTGCTTTTGGAAGAAAATTAGGAAGCTATGAAGGAATACAGTTCCCTTTAGTCGAACATAAAACCAATCTTGAAAGCGTTAAACTATTAACTTATAAAGCAGCCTGGACAATGGATAAATTCTACAAAGAGAACAAAGGAACCCATCACGACATAGCAATTACAGCAGCTATGACAAAATTACGAGCTCCAGTGCGTGCCTTTGAAGCAATGAATGAAGTTGCAGATTGGCTTGGTGCCATAGGATACACAAAAGAATATCCAGTTGAAATGGGAATACGAGCAGTCAGATCATATTCCATAGGTGCTGAAGGGACATTAAACATCATGAGAATAATTATAGCTAGAGAACTATTGGGTAAAGAATTTCTACCATATTAATAGAAAAATAATTTATTATCTTTCTATCATGTAAACGTCCATTTTAAAATCTAAAATCATAAAAATATATCAACTAGAAAACTTAAATTTTTTTTACAACGGGATCTAATTGAAAGTCATCTGGCCGTACATAATCTCCATAATCTTTTTGAGCTTCAAGTAATCTATTTTCTTGCTTTTTTAAAACCTTAAATAAAATCTCTGGTGCATCCTTAACCCTAGATTTAAATATATACTCCATGCGCTCAATTTTAGACATATTTTCAGGAATTCTAAGTGTAAATTGTTTGATATAATCTTCCTTACTGTATTTTTTATTTAAAACTTTCTTAAACAATACTTTTAAATCCTCATATTTTGGTATAAATCCAGTAGGTGTTTTTATTGCATCTATCTCATCATTTGCTCTTAATTCCATCCATTTCAACCAAATAGCCTTATCGTTTTTATGGTTCAACCAACTTCCATCTTTATCTCTTAAAAAATAATTGACAGAAAATATCTTTGGAGTATCTTTTAAACTCTTTCCAAATTTTATGTTATTCTTTATATATCTACCAATTGGAATAGATAAAAAATCAATATTTGACATTGGATTAAAGACTCTGACTCCTTCTTTACCTAATGTCGCAGCTGTAGTTTCAGATTCTAAACATGCACCTTTAGTAATAATCCCATGAGCCCAGTCAAATGCCTCTTCAACTGGCACAGAAGTATCTGAATCACGACCGCCGTAGACTATTCCACTTACTTTTACGCCTTTAGGATCATGTAATTTTTCATCAACATTATCCAAAATATCCATCTTAAAAGTAAAACGAGCATTCTTATGGGAAGGATTTATTAGATTTCCATCTTTGTCTTTTTTCCCTTGATGCCATCTTCCAGAATGATTAAAACCTTTCTTAGGTTTTTTAACAGGTTTTCCATTCCAATAAACTTTACCATTGTTATAATAAAGTTGGTTTGTAAAAATTATTTCCCCAGAAGAATTCAATGCATTCCATTGTAAAGGATCATCTTTATCATTTATACCTTCAATAATGCCAAATATTCCTGACTCTACATTAACAGATCTTACTTCTTTATCTATATTACGTAAATAAGCAATATCATCACCAACTATAGTCTCCCCGTTTATCATTGCAGTAGATGTTTTACCACACATCGAAGGAAAAGCACCTGTAAAATAACTTTTACGATTATTGGGCCCATGTACTGCCATAACAAGCATATGCTCAGTTAACCAACCTTCTTTAGATGCGCGATTGATTGCCAAACGCATCGCTAGTTTTTTTAAACCTATTGTATTACCGCCATATTGAGTATTTGTACTATAAATAATCTCATTTTCAAGGTCAATGTAGACTCTTCTTTTATCAATATTTTTACTCACTAAAAGACCAAGACTTGATTCTTCTAACTCACCTTGAGAATGAACAAATTTGAAAAAAATTGCTTTTTTTCCAAGCTTGACAAAATCCTGATAGCCCTGTCTATAAAGAAGATCTTCACTATGTGCAACATAAGCAGAGTCAGTTAATTGTACGCAAGGAATTGAAAACTTCGAATTACTAGGACCTAAACAAAAAAATTTTATGAAAAGCTCATGATTTTTCATTATATTTTCCATGATTTTGTAAATCTCTTTTAAACCCTCATTTTTTTTCATTGTATTTAGTTCAGGTCCAAGATCTTCCCCTTTAGATAAAAGAAATTTAGTTCTTTTTTTATCACGAGCTTGATCATAATAACCGTCATAATGTATTGTATGTCCTTTGATTGCCAATTTGCTTTCTTCTTTGTTTTTAATTGCCGCTTTACGTGTATATAAGATATCTTTTTCACTATCATCACATACAGTAACCTTTAGAGGATTGCATATTTCGATATATTCTGCGATAAAAGTATGAAGTGTGGGGTTATCGATTCGCAATAGTTTTCTGTAATCTAGATTACTTAATTTTTTTTTAAGGAATAAGCTAGCTTTTTTACTCATTTTTAGATGCTCTTCTTATATAAGTGTGGGGCCGTAATAATACATTAATATTTAAATAAATTGAAATAAAAAAAACTAGAATGGAAAATACATTTGGAAATATTTATTAAATAATGTCTTTTTCATTGATTGAAATAAAATGACAGAAGAACCGATATTGATGAGGAGTGGAGACGAAAAAAGCCGAACCAAAACACCTGGAAAGATATTCAGGTTAATGATTAAGTCTAAACATATAGAAG
>Ga0272441_10013810_pt1 | contig 11563 bp, 8 predicted proteins | sample SSMProp6N_FD_193582 | JGI IMG/M metagenome (GOLD analysis project Ga0272441, IMG submission 193582) | Marine sediment archaeal communities from Little Sippewissett salt marsh, Falmouth, MA, United States - SSM-Prop-6N | ecosystem: Environmental > Aquatic > Marine > Wetlands > Sediment ... | reverse complement strand
GGCCCTGGAGGAAGAATTAGGTAAACCGGAAAGTTACGCCGCTTTCGTGGAAAAGGCTGCCGGAAAGAGCGATCTCAACCTGATTCTGATCAGCAAAAATACGGAGTGTCTGAAAGCCGCTCTGGAAAAAGTGAAAGAAAAGAAACCCCTGATCTATGCCGCTGATAAGGATAATTTCCAACAAATAGCGCCCCTGGCCAAAGAATCAGGCTGTCCCCTGGCGGTGAAGGCTGAAGGTTTGGAAGAAGTCGCCGACCTGGCGGCCAAGATCAAGGAGCTGGGAGTGGAAGAACTGGTCCTGGATCCCATGCCCTCCGATCTCCATGCCGCGGTTAACGATGAGGTCCTAATCCGCCGGCAGGCTCTGAAAAAACACTTCCGGCCCCTGGGTTTTCCCACGATTGCTTTTACCAGCGGTAAAAATGATTTCAGCGATGCCCTCGAGGCATCCCTCCTCATCACCAAATATGTTTCCATCATAGTGACCGACCTGATCAAGCCGGAATACATTCTCCCCATCCTGACCACCCGCCAGAACATTTATACCGACCCCCAGAAACCCATTCAGATGGAAGCGAAGCTCTACAGCGTCGGCGAACCCGACAAATCCTCGCCGGTGATGGTGACCACCAATTTCTCCCTCACCTACTTCACCGTGGAAGGAGAAGTGGAAGCCAGCCGGGTCCCGGCCTATATCGCGGTGGTGGACACCGAAGGAACGTCGGTCCTGACCGCCTGGGCGGCGGATAAATTCAACGCGAAAATCATCACCAAAGCCCTGGAGGATTTCAAAACGGCGGAAATGGTCGATCATAAAAACCTTATCATCCCCGGCTACGTCGCGGTGCTCTCCGGGAAACTGGAGGATGAATCCGGCTGGAAGATCCTGGTCGGGCCCCGGGAAGCATCGGGGATACCCAAATACCTTAAATCTACCTACAAAACATTAGTGTAAAAATAATTGTTAAATTTGCGATGAGTAAATTTAAAGTAACATTTCTGCCTTCGGAGAAAACCGCTGAAGTCGAAAAGGGCGAGACACTGCTCGAGGCGGCCAAGCAGGCCAACGTTTTCATTAACTCGATCTGCGGTGGGGACGGCATCTGCGGCAAGTGCCGCCTGATCGTTAAAGAGGGAGAGGTGGATAGCCCCCCCACCACCCTCCTCGACCGAAACGAGATCAGGCGCGGTTATGTCCTCGCCTGCCAGGCCGGGGTTCAATCCGATCTCACCGTTAAGGTACCTCCGGAATCGGCGGTCGCTGCCGAAGAAAAAGAGCTCGACGAAATCTCAATCCGTTACCGGGACATCGGGCCGGGGAGAATTCAGAAGGTTACCTTCAAGCACGATCCGATGGTAAAAAAAATCCATTTTCAAATCCCCTCCCCCACCCTGGATGACAACCTCAGCGACCTCGACCGGATTTACCGTGAAATCAGAAAGAAAACCAAAACGAAAAATATGCAGACCGGTCTCGCCATCATCCGGGAACTTCCCAATCTCCTGAGGAAAAGCGGCTGGGACGTGACCGCCACCCTGGGAAGCCGGGCCAACACCACCGAAGTCATCCAGCTCGAGCCGGGTGACACCGCCAAAAAAAATTACGGGGTGGCGGTGGACATCGGCACCACCACCGTGGTCGGACACCTGGTCGATCTGAATTCCGGCGTGACCCTGGAAGCGGAAGCCACTTACAACTCCCAGATCAAGTTCGGGGAAGACATCATCCGGCGCATTATCAAAGCCGAGGAGGATGGTATAGAAGAATTGACCGAGGCGATCCGGAGCGATATTAACGACATCATCGCCCGGATATCTTCGCGGGCGAAGGTCAAGCTGAATGACATCACCGCGATTATCTGCGCCGGCAACACCACCATGATCAGCTTCCTTCTGGGACTGCCCCCGGAGAATATCCGGCGGGAGCCCTATATTCCCGACGCCACCGAGCTGCCCCCGTTCCGGGCCGCTCAGGTGGGAATAAAAATCAACGGACGGGGGCTGCTTTACTGCGTTCCGGGAAGGGCCGGATTCGTCGGCGGTGATATAACCGCCGGGGTCCTCGTTTCCGGGATGAACCGCTCGGATGAACTTTCCCTTTTCGTCGATATCGGGACCAACGGCGAAATCGTGGTCGGGAATCGTGATTGGCTGCTCGCCTGCTCCTGCTCGGCGGGACCGGCTTTCGAGGGCAGCGGGGTGACCAGCGGAACCCGGGCGGCGACGGGCGCTATCGACAAATTCACCATCAAGGACACGGATAAATTCGAATACCGGACCATCGGCGGGCTGCCACCGATCGGTGTCTGCGGGTCGGGTCTGCTGGATGTAGTCGCCGAGCTCTTCCGGGCGAAATACCTGGGGCGGGATGGCCGTTTCGATCTATCGAAAAAAACGGACCGCATTCGGCAGAGTGACGAAGATATAGAGTTTGTTATCGTCCCCGCCGCTGAAAGCGCCACCAAAAAGGACATCGTCATCACCCAGGCCGATATCGATAATTTGATCCGGGCCAAGGCCGCGGTTTACGCGGGGATATCGGTTTTGCTGAATGCGGTGAAAATTCCGGCGGAGCAGGTCGAAAACATTTTTATCAGCGGCGGATTCGGAAGCTACCTGAATATACGACAGGCGCTATGCATCGGCCTCCTCCCGGATCTTCCCACCGGCAAGATTCATTTCATCGGCAACGGCTCGGTCCGGGGGGCCAAAACCATCCTCATCTCTCAGGAAGCCCACCGGGAAGTTCATCAGATCGCCAAGATGATGACTTATTTTGAATTGAGCACCGACAACAATTTCATGGAGGAGTTCACCTCGGCCCAGTTTCTGCCCCACACCAACATCGAACTCTTCCCCTCCTGCCCGGTTCACGGTGAGTAGAGAGTAGCAAGTAGCGAGAAATGGGAAAACGGAAACCGGTTGATAGAAAACAGAAATCGGTAGGGAAAACAGAAAACTGAAAACCGTAGGAGTCGGATTTCTGATTTCAGATTTCACTACAGTTTTCTTTTTTCCTCCAACTGTCTTCCGATTTCAAAAGTATCGACTACAATAATGAATTTAGCTTGTACATTAAAATTTTAACAAGATGACAGCTTAAGTTATTTCGGAGGAACAACTATGGAAGATGTGAAGGAAAAATGGAGCCATAAAATCAACGAGGTAACCATCGGGGCCACGAAGGAAGAGGGCGGAAGCCGGAAAACGACCGTCACCGTCGGGGGTGAAACCACCCTGCCTTTTCTTGACTTCGAAGGCTCGATCCCCCATCGACCGGTGATCGCGCTCGAAGTTCTCGATTTTGTTCCCGAGGAATGGCCGGATACCCTCAAAGAGCCCTACCGGGACGTTATGGATGATCCGGCGAAATGGGCCAAAAAATGCGAGGAGGATTACGGGGCAGAATTAATCTGCTTCAAGTTGAAGAGCCTTCACCCCGACTGGGGCGATTCCTCTCCGGAAGAAGCGGTCGAGAAGGTAAAAGCGGTGCTGGAAGCGACAACCGTTCCCCTGATCATCTGGGGTTCGGATGATATTGATAAGGACAACCTGGTCTTTCCCCTCTGCAGTCAGGCCGCGGCCGGGGAAAACTGCCTGATCGGTTTCGCCACCGAGGATAATTACAAGACGCTGACCGCCTGCTGCCTGGCCGATAAGCACAAGATCGTGGCCCAGAGCCCGATCGATATCAACATCGCCAAGCAGGTCAATATCATGATATCGGAAATGGGATTCGATCTGAAAGACATCGTCATCGACCCCACCACCGGCGGCCTCGGCTACGGGATCGAATATACCTACTCCATCATGGAGCGGGCGCGACTGGCCGCCCTCGGCGGCGATAAGATGATGGCCATGCCCATGATCATTCACGCGGGACACGAAGGGTGGCGGGCGAAAGAATCCAAGGCGCTGCAGGATGAATACCCGCAATGGGGAGATGAAAAAGTAAGAGGTCCCCTCTGGGAAGCCTCCACCGCTTCCATCCTCCTTCAGGCCGGAGCTGACATTCTCATCATGAGGCATCCCCAGGCGATAGATGAAATCCGCAAGCAGATCGACGAGCTCATGGGAAGGAAAAGTAGCCCCGCAAAATGAACTTCGTTCATAGCCCCGTACGGCTTCGCCACGGGGCGGGGCGGGGTCTAAGAACTTCATCGGATTTACGTTCACTTACGTTCCGTAAATCCGTGAATTTCTAAGACGAGCAGAGAGTAGTAAGGAAAAAACGAAATCCGTTGTTAGAAAACCGAAAACGGCAGGGAAAACAGAAAACAGAGAACGGCAAGAAACTTATTTCAGACTTCCGATTTCACTACGTATTTCTGATTTCATCCAACTGTTTTCCGATTTCAATATATGGTGCTCTAAACTTAATCCATGTTCAACACAAGGAGGTCGTGAATGTATGTAATTTCAGAGCGCGTCAACGGAATGTTCAAGAAGGTGAAAAAGGCCATCGCCGAAAAGGACAAGAAAGCGATCCAGGAGCTGGCGAAAAAGCAGGTCGATTGCGGCTCCCAGGCGCTGGATATCAACGTGGGAACGGCGGCCGACGATCCGGAGAAAGCGATGGTCTGGCTGGTGGAAGCTGTCCAGGAGGTGACCGAGGCGACCCTGTGCCTGGACAATCCCAAGCTGGAAGTCATCAAGGCGGGGGCGGAAGCCTGCAAAAAGCCCTTTTTAATCAACAGCACCACCGCCAAGGAACCCGACCTCGGTCAGTTCATGACCTTCGCCGCCGAGAAGGGAGCTTCCATCATCGGCCTGACACTGGACGAGAAAGGCGTGCCGAATACGACCGAAGCCAGGGTCGAGATCGGGGCCAGAATATTGACATCGGCAATGGAGCACGGTGTCCCCACCGATAAGGTTTATATTGATCCGATTACCCTTCCCATCAACGTCGCTCAAGACCAGCCCCAAAAGATGCTGAAATCGATTGAACAGTTCACAATGCTCTCCGATCCCCCCCCGCACATCGTGATCGGACTCTCCAACCTCTCCCAGAGGTGCAAGGAGAAGTCGCTTCTGAACAGCGTTTTTTTGGCGATGTGCATCGCGTCGGGCCTGGACGCCGCCATCCTGGACCCGGAGGACGAGTTATTGATGAACACCATGATCACCGCCGAAGTTTTGATGAACAAGGCTATTTACAGCGACGATTACCTGAAGGCCTACAAAGCATAAAATTTTTCTGCGAAAATTTTATTGGTATTTAGTGGAATCTATCCGCAGTGACCGATAAATCCAAACCCCTAAAAGGTAACAATCAATTACTTGATAAACAGGTATTGATTCTTGGGGCGGGAATAGCCGGGATTACCTCCGCCCTTCGACTCGCCCGGGAAGAAATAACGGTCCACCTGGTGGAAAAAGAATCCTCACCCGGAGGGTGGGCGGCCACCTACGGCTGTAAGGCGGCCGATGTCTGCGTGAAATGCTCGGTCTGCGTGGTCGCTAAAAAAATCGAAGATTTTTTTAAAAATCCGCGAATCCATTTCCATCCTGATTCAAAGCTGGTGTCCTTTGAAGAACGCGATTCCGGGTTCCTCGCTCATATCAGCCGGAAGGAAGTCAGGACAACAGCGCCGTCCCGAGCGGGTTTCAGGATCGGAGCGGACGCGATCCTCGTCGCCACCGGTTTCAAACCTTATGACGCTCTCCACAAGGGCGAATACGGCTGGCAGCTCCACCCCAACGTGATCACCGGTCTGGAAGCAGAACAGATGCTTCTCGAGAAAGGTGAGATTTTAAAACCCTCCGACGGGAAACCTCCACAAAAAGCGGCCTTCATTCAGTGCGTGGGCTCCCGCTACGCCCAGTACGACACCCCGGCCCATATCCGGACTTACTGCTCCACCGTCTGCTGCGCCTACGCCCTGAGGATGGCCAACCTGCTGGTCAAAAGGGAAAATCCGGCGGAAGCCACCGTTTTCTACATGGACCTGCAAAATTACGGCAAGGGCTTCAATACTTTGCTGGAGAGCTGCCGGGAAAAAGTCAGATTCATAAGGACCATACCTTCCGAGATAAAAGGGAATACGAACGGCGGACTCCAGTTGACTTACGAAAGCCCGGAGGAAGGGAAAGTGGTCAAGGAAGATTTTGACCTGGTCATTCTTTCCATCGGAATGGAACCGAGAGATGACGCTTCTCTCATCGCCGAAACGCTCGGTCTGAATCAGAATGAACACGGTTTTTTCGAATCGATTCATCCCGATCAAACCACGCTCACCGGACGGAAAGGACTATTCATGGCCGGGGCCTGCGTTTCGCCCAAAACCATCGCGGCTTCGATACTGGAGGCAGAGAAAGCCGCCGGAAACATCTTGAAGTATCTGGGGGGGGTAACAAGACTATAAAGAAAAATATATGTATTATCACCACGAAGTCACGAAGAGCACGAAGAAAAATACGAAGAATTTAATTAAATTATTTATGTTTCTTTAAAATCCCTTCGTGAACTTCGTGTCTCCGTGGTTAAAGTAGCTGCCCGAGTGAAACGAGGGCTGAGTTCATTTGGGCTTTCAATATTAGTCATTGGACATTCATTCGGGTTTTCCCGCCTGTGGCGGGAACCCGCCACTCGGCGGGGGCGACATTCGCATTTAGTCATTAAGAAATACTGTTAATTTTTTACCTCTAAAAAAGAAAATGCCTAGCCATGGTTGATAAAATACAGAAATTACGCATCGGGATCTTCATCTCCGATCCCGATCGGTATCTTGGCAAGAAGATCGATTTCAAGGTACTCGCCTCCAAACTCCGGAGTTTGCCGAATGTTGTTACGGTACAGGTCAGAACGGACCTCGCTGATGAAAAGGGCCTTGATTTTCTGTCGAGAACTTTCCGGGAAAAGAAATTAAAACGGTTTGTGATCGCCGCCGCCGCTCCCTGGCTGCACGAAGAACTCTGGGGTAACCGGCTGGAAAAAGCCGGCCTCAACCGCTACCTCCTGGCGACCGCCGACCTGACCGGCCTTGAATGCTCCACCGGGAAGAGGAAAAAGCAGGCGACCCTTCAGGCCGTAGAAATCATTACCGCCGCCGCCCGACGGGCCGCTTACCTGGAGAAGATAACCCGGGAGGAAATCAAACCTTCGGCTCAAGTCCTGGTTATCGGGGCGGGGCTGGCCGGATTGAGCGCGGCGAAAGAACTGGCGGGAAGGGGATACCGGGTTTCCCTGATCGAGGAGAGCGGAGCCGTCGGGGGGATCACAAAGGATCTCACCGGATTATACGAGGACCTTCCCTCCCTGTACGCGGGCGACCGCCTGCAACCGGCCGCTTTGATCGAAACGCTGAAGAATGAGATCGAACGCGACCGGCGGATCGATCTTTTCCTTTCAACCCGGATCATAAAAATCCGGGGGCAGGTGGGCGACTTCACGGCGGAGCTTACGGGACCGGATGGGAAACGGTCCGTTATTTTCGGGGCGATCGTGGTCGCCGGCGGGATGAAAGCTGTTTCTCCCCTCCCCTCCCTGAAATTGAAAGAATCGACACCGGTAATCCTTCTCAGTAAAGCCGGTCACCGGATAAACTCTCTGACCGCCGGCAAAAACACAGTCTCGAAAATAGCGTTCTTGATGGATGTCGGCAAAGAGCAGGGTGTCGTTACCACCGGTGCCGTCCTCAATCAGGCGCTGAGAGCCCGAAAAGCGGAAAGGGAAGTGACGGTCCTCTGCAAAAATATCCGGGTGGCCGCCCCGGGGCTGGAAAAGCTCTACCGGGAAGCCCGGGAAAATGGCATTTTCTTCGTGAAATACCGGAAAACGCCGAAGATCGAGGCCGTTAACGGAAGCGTGTCGGTTTCGGTTCGCGACGAGCTCATGGGGGAAGAATTGAGATCAAACTACGATCTGCTGGTAGTCGCGGAGGACTACATCGCCGGAGATGAAGCCTTGAGAAAAATCCTCCGCCTGAAAGGCGATCAGGAAAATTTTCTTCAGGAGGATAACGTGTGGCTGTATCCGAACGAATCATCCCGCCGCGGGATCTTCATCACCGGCGCCTGCCGGGAGCCGATGACGGTGAGCCAGGTTTTTGAAGAATCGGCCGCGACCGCGGGCGCGGTCGATGAACTGCTCGGGGAGAAAACCATCGCTTTCGATCTCGCCACCGCGACCATCGATGAAGATAAGTGCGTCTTCTGCCTCACCTGCTACCGGGTCTGCCCCCACGGAGCGATCGAAATGGATTTTACCAGGAACGTGGCCCGGGTTTCCGAGATCGCCTGCCGGGCCTGCGGGATCTGCGCCGCCGAATGCCCGGCCCGGGCCATCCAGCTCCGTCATTACACCGATGATCAGCTGGCGGCGGAGGTGGGCTCTCCTCCCCAGCTTTTGATTTTCGCCTGCGAGCAGTCCGGAGTCAGGGCGGCCGCCGCGGCGGCGGAACTCGGCTGGAAGTTCCCTCCCGGCACGATGATGGTCCGCCTCCCCTGCGCCGGAAAAATAGACAGCGCCCTGATTCTGAACAGCCTTCAAAAAGGGGCGGAGAAGATTTTGATACTGGGGTGCCACCGGGAAAACTGCCATTACCTCCAGGGAAGCACCCGGGCCGACAAAAGGGTGGAAGAAATCAAGCGGCGCCTCCAGGAAGCCGGCCTGGATCCGGAACGGGTGGTTCTGGCTAATCTGATCTCAAAAGATGGCGCGAAGTTCCGGAAATATGTGGAAGGGTGCAGTGTTTAAGGTTCTGATGACTCCTTAAACGAAAGGAAACACGGCTTGAGGTTCAAAACTAAAATTTTTCCACAGGAAAAATTTTTAATGAAGACTCAATCATCGGATACCAGTTTGAAAGCGGAACGCTTTCTCATCCGACGCTTGCGGGAGTTGCCGACTTGGGGGAAAGCTCAGCAGTTCAGGCAATTAACCCAGGCTTGCCAGAAAATGGCGATGGTTGGCATTAGCAAAAGATATCCTCAAGCTGGGGAACGAGAACTCCGCCTTCACCTGGCCGCTCTCCGATTAGACAGAAAAATAATGAAAAGCGTATTTCACTGGGACCCCGAAAAGGAAGGTCTATGACTATCCCGGACCCCATCCATATAGTAGTCCGTCTGGCAGAGATATTTGATAAGCTCAATATTGAATATATGGTGGGCGGTTCCTTGGCCAGTTCAATTTACGGCATACCGCGATCTTCCTTAGACGTGGATTTAATAGCAGCTGTCGATGCCGGCCGAATTGACCCTTTAACTCAACTGCTTAAACCAGAGTTTTATATTGACCCGGAAGCGATGCACGAGGCCATCAGACTAAAAACATTTTTTAATGTGATTCATTTGCAGACCATGTTTAAGGCCGACATCTTCATCCATAAGGCGACCGCTTTCGCCCGGGAGCAGATGACCAGACGTTGCCGCGAGTTGTTGCTTCCCGAAAAGGAGGTTTTCATATGCAGCCCGGAAGACCTCATCTTAGAAAAAATTAGATGGTTCCGTCTTGGAGGCGAAGTATCTGACAGACAATGGCAGGATGTGCTCGGTGTTATTAAAGTGCAGGGTTCACGCCTTGACTTGAATTATCTGAAATCATGGGCCGAAAAACTTGATTTATCGAATCTTGTGCTTAAGGTACTGGATGAATCCGGGATAAAAAATTAAAATTTATAACCTCGGTAAACCCTGATAAATCAAGCTGAGGTCTCGGCAGAAAAAATTTAAGGGGAAATTCTATGAGCGCCGAAATAATCGACGGAAGAGAAATATCGAAACAGATCCGGGCGGAAATCGCCTCCGAAGTGGAAAAGCTGAAAGCGGAGACCGGCAAGGTTCCCGGCCTGGCCGTGGTCCTGGTCGGCGAGGACCCGGCCTCCCAGGTTTACGTGGGGATGAAGGAGAAGGCATGCCGGAAGGCGGGGATCAATTCGATCGAACACCGCCTCCCCGCCGACACGCCCCGGGAAGAGCTCCTGGAGCTGATAAAAAAATTGAACAGTGATCCCGCCGTGAACGGGATTCTGGTTCAGCTGCCGCTGCCCGACCACATCGACGAGACCGAGGTTTTAAACGCCATCGCCCTGGAAAAGGACGTGGACGGCTTCCACCCGGCCAACGTCGGAAAATTGATGCTCGGCGAGGAGACCTTTCTCCCCTGCACCCCCCACGGCATCCAGGAACTGCTGCTGCGAAGCAAGGTTCCGATCAAAGGAGCGCACGTGGTCGTGGTGGGAAGAAGCAATATCGTCGGCAAACCGGTGGCGATGATCCTGGTCCAGAAGAAAGAAGGGGCCAACGCCACCGTCACCATCTGCCACACCCGGACGAAGGACATGGGCTTCCATACCCGGCAGGCCGACATCTTGATCGTCGCCGCCGGGAGACCGAAGGTGGTCACCGCGGAGATGGTCAAGGAGGGAGCGGTGGTGATCGACGTGGGCGTGAACCAGACCGGAACCACCCCGGAAGGGAAAAGGATCCTCTGCGGCGACGTGGATTTCGAGAGCGTCAAGGAGAAGGCGAGCGCGATCACGCCGGTCCCCGGGGGCGTGGGGCCGATGACCATCGCCATGCTCCTCCAGAATACGCTCAAGGCGTTCAAGCGGCAGGAAAGAATTGAAGAAAATAACCAATAACCAAGATCCAAGATACAAACAAATCCAAAATTCCAATAACCAAACTTTTAAAGACTATTTTTCCAATTAAAATTCCGAATTTGAGGGACTTCTGATTATTCAGTTATTGGTTATTATTTGGTTATTGTATCTTGGTTATTGATGATTAATTCCGGAGAAATAAATTGATTATAGCACAACGTAAACCAATCAACGAATTGACCGGTTTCCTGAATGATTCCAAAAAAATTCTGGTTCTGGGCTGCGGGACCTGCGTAACTGTCTGCGAAGCCGGGGGCGAGAAGGAAGTCAGGGAACTGGCGGCTATTCTAAGACTGGCACTTCCCGAAAAAGAATTCCTGGAAGACACAATCGAGCGCCAGTGTGATCGTGAATTCTTCGAAAAAATAGAGGAGATCGTTCCCGATTGCGACACCGTTCTCTCGCTGGCCTGCGGAGTCGGCGTCCAGCTCGCCGCCCAGGTTTACCCGGAAAAAATGGTGTTCCCCGCCCTCAACACCAAGTTCATGGGGATCAACGAGGACCTGGGAAAATGGACGGAGAACTGCCTGGCCTGCGGGGACTGCAAGCTGGGAATCTTCGGGGGGGTCTGCCCGGTCACCCGCTGCTCCAAGCACCTGGCCAACGGTCCCTGCGGGGGTTCGGTCAACGGCATGTGCGAGGTGGACCCGGAAAATATTGAATGCGGATGGCAGATGATTTACGACCGGATGGAGAAACTGGGGAAGCTGAAAGACCTGGAGAAGATCGAGCCGCCCCGGGACTGGTCAACCAGCCACGACGGCGGCCCCCGCAAGATCCTCCGGGAAGATCTTGCGGAGTGAATCACTAACGAGGGACGAAGGACCCCGATAAATCGGGGCGGAGCGAGAGACGAAGGACGAAGGACGACGGACGAGGGACCCCGATAAATCGGGGCGGAGCGAGGGACGACGGACGACGGACGAGAGACGCACTGAATAATGACGAAATCC
>Ga0272441_10013808_pt1 | contig 11564 bp, 7 predicted proteins | sample SSMProp6N_FD_193582 | JGI IMG/M metagenome (GOLD analysis project Ga0272441, IMG submission 193582) | Marine sediment archaeal communities from Little Sippewissett salt marsh, Falmouth, MA, United States - SSM-Prop-6N | ecosystem: Environmental > Aquatic > Marine > Wetlands > Sediment ... | reverse complement strand
CATCGTGATCGAAAACGAGAGCGTCAAGTACGTCATCGGCCCGGACGGCCGGAACCTCAGCTTTGTCGACAAGGCTACCGGCAAGGACTACTGCGACCCGGGCACGGCGCCTGCCTTTGCTTACGTCAAGCAGGCGGGCCAGACGGCGCCTGCGTCGCGTGTGGCCTATGCGGACGGACGGTTGGCCATCACGTTTGGCGATGCGGGCGTCCGGGCGGTCATCGCGGTGGCAACGGCGCCGCGCTACTTCTCGTTCGAGGTCGAGTCGCTGGACGGCGCGGAGGTCGAGGAGTTCACCTTCCTCGACGTACCGCTCACGCTTCAGGGCGCGCTCGACGAACCCTTTGCCTGTTGCGCACTGGCGTTGAATTTGCAGACCAATGTGCGCGAAATCCCCGGCCCGAATCGCCGCCTCCGGGCAATGTGCTACCCGCGTTTCGGTTGTCCTGGCGCGGAAGTCGCGGTGGTTGCGTGTGCGCAGGGCGCGCTCCGCGACGTCATGAAGGACGCCGTGACCGCGGCCGAGGACCTGCCGCATTCCTCGATTGGCGGGCCGTGGGCGCTCGACGCTGAGACGAACAGGGGCTCGTATCTTTTCGATTTCGGGGCGCTCAACGAAGAAACCGCGGACCAGTGGATCGACCTGGCCAAGAGCCTCGGCATGACGCAGATCGATTTCCACACAGGCAAGTCGTTGCGGTTCGGCGATTGCTTCCCGGACCCGGACCTGTTCCCGCAAGGTCGTGCGAGCGTAAGAGCGACCCTGGACAAGCTTCATGCCGCGGGTATTGCGGCAGGCCTGCACACCTATGCGTTCTTCATTGCCAAGCAATGCCCCTACGTGACGCCAGTGCCGGATCCCCGGCTCGGGAAGGATGCGACGTTTACCCTGGCCGAAGCCCTGAGCCCGGAAGCGGTCGTGGCGCCTGTCGTCGAATCCACGGAAAAGATGTCCACCACCACCGGGTTCTTCGTGCGCAACAGCGTGACCCTCCAGATCGACGATGAACTGATCACGTATGGCGGCGTTGCCAAGGAGGCGCCCTATGCCTTCACCGGCTTGACGCGAGGCGCATGCGGCACCAAAGTCGCGGCCCACGCCAAGGGCGCGAAGGTGCACCACCTCAAAGAGTGCTTCGGGCTTTTCACGCCCGACGCGGATTCGACGCTGTTGGCCGAGGTGGCCGGGAACACGGCCGACACGTTCAACGAATGCGGGTTCGACATGATCTACCTGGACGCGTTGGACGGCGAGGACATCCTGGGCGGCGGCGCGAACTCGTGGCACTATGGGTCGAAGTTCGTCTTCGAGATCGCCAAGCGCCTCGAGAAGCCTGCGCTGTTCGAGATGAGCACATTCCACCATCATCTCTGGTACGTGCGCGCCCGCATGGGCGCCTGGGACCACCCGTCGCGGTGGCACAAGCGCTTCATCGACGTGCACTGCGCCGGGAACCAGGCCGGGGCCCGCATGTTCCTGCCCATGAACCTGGGATGGTGGGCCGTCAAGGTGTGGGGCGGGTCGCGCACCGAGCCCACGTTCCCCGACGACATCGAGTATCTCATGGGCAAGTGTCTCGGCAATGACATGGGGTTCGCGTTGATGGGCGTGAACCCCGGCAACATCGGCAGTGTCCCGGCGTACCAGCGCCTCGCGCCCATCTTCAAGCAGTACGAGGAACTGCGGCATGCCGGCTACTTCCCCGAGGCCATCAAGGCGAAGCTCCGGGTGCCTGGGGATGAGTTCACGCTCGAACAAACCGCCGACGGGCAGTGGCAGTTCCGACCGGTCCAGTACGCCAAGCACAAAGTGCAGGGCATGGACGGGTGGAGCAACACGTGGGTGAGTGCGAACCGGTTTGGGCAACAGCCGGTGCAGTTGCGCATCGAGGCGCTCATGTCCGCGGCCGCCTACGATGCCCCCGAGGCCGTGGTCCTCGAGGATTTTGCGAAGCCCGACGCCTTTGCCGACTGCGCGTGCCAGGGCGGTGTGACCGCGAAGATCGAATCCTCCTCGGACCCGGTGAAGGCCGGCGCGGTCAGCGGCCGCTACAGCGCGCGCAATGAAGCGCACGAACCCAACGGCGCGTGGGCCAAGGCCCGGCGGGTCTTCTCGCCGGTTCTCAACATCGCGAATCAGAAAGCGCTCGGGGTCTGGGTGTACGGGGACGGCCAGGGCGAGGTCCTCAATGTCCAGCTCGGGAGTCCGCACCACATTGCCCGCGGGATCGCCGATCACTATGTTAAGGTGGACTTCACCGGGTGGCGGTACTTCGAGCTCATCGAACCCGAGGGCGGGCATATCGAAGACTACACCTGGCCTTACGGGGGCGCCTACGCGATCTACCGCGAAGATGTGAATCACGCGCACATCGAATCGCTTTCGCTGTGGTACAACAACCTGCCCAAGGGCAAGGACGCCGCCTGCTCCCTAAGCCCGATCAAGGCGCTGCCGCTGGCCGCCTGCACTGTCGCCAATCCGAAAGTGACCATCGCAGGCAAGACCGTCGCGTTCCCTGCCGAAGTCGAGAGCGGCTGTTACCTCGAGTTCCGTTCGATGACGGACTGCAAGCTGTACGGGACGAAGGGCGAACTGATCCGGGAAATCACCCCGGAAGGCGAGGCGCCGCTGCTCGAGCCCGGAGACAACCGGATCGAATTCGCCTGCGACGCATCGGACGGCGTCAATCCCCGGGCCTACGTCACCGTCATTGGTCAGGGCGAGCCGTTGCGCGAGTAGTCGTTGCGTCCACGTCTTCATTTTGTCAGAATCCACGCGATTGACATAGGCCACAGGCATTGAGAGGAGACACCATGCGGACAAGAGATCTTTTCATCACAGGCGGCGCCATTTTCGCGCTGGCCCTGGGACTTCTGGCGGGCGGGCAAGGCTTCTGCGACGACCTCCGTATCGGCATGATCGGGCTGGACACGTCGCACGTCATTGCATTCACGAGCCTGCTGAATGACCCCAACCACAAAGACCATGTGCCCGGGGGCAAGGTCGTGGCTGCGTACAAAGGTGGCAGCGACGACGTCGAGTCGAGCTATTCGCGCGTCGACAAATACACCGCGCAGTTGGCGGACCAGTTCGGCGTCAAGATCGTGGATACCATCGAGGAACTGTGTACGCTGGTGGACGCGGTCATGCTCGAGAGCGTGGACGGACGTCCGCACCTCGAACAGGCCAAGCCGGTGTTCGAGGCCGGTAAGCCCATCTTCATCGACAAACCCGTGGCCGGTTCGCTTCGTGACGCCATCGAGATATACCGGCTCGCGAAAGAACACAACGTGCCCTGCTTCAGTTCATCGTCGTACCGGTACTACGAGGGCCTGGTGGAACTCAAGAAGCAGGACGTGGGCGAGATTCGCGGCGCCATCTCGTACGGCCCGTGCAGCCTCGAACCGCATCACCCGGACTTGTTCTGGTACGGCGTGCATGCGACGGAAGCCTTGTTCGCCGTCATGGGGACCGGCTGCGAGACCGTCGTGCGCACGGCAACGCCCAACACGGACGTCGTGACCGGCGTGTGGTCCGGCGGGCGCGTGGGCACGCTGCGCGGGCTGCGCAACGCGTCCACCCCGCACAAGGTCATCGTGTTCGGCACCAAGGCCGTGGCCGAGCAACAAGGCGGCGGCAACTACGCGCCCCTCGTGGTCGAGGCGATCAAGTTCTTCCAGACCGGCGTTGCCCCGGTGCCGCCGGAAGAGACCATCGAGATGTTCGCCTTCATGGAAGCGGCGGACGAGAGCAAACGCCAAGGCGGCGTGCCCGTCAAGATCGGCGACGTGATCAAGCAGAACGGGGGATAGGGCGAGCCGTTCAGTTAAGCCCTTGTCGTCTTACTCACGGAAGTAGGAATTGGCCGAGGTGGGGCGAGCGTCCTCGCCTGCTTCCGGTGCGCAACGGATGCGCCGTTTCTGTGGCCTTACGCGAGCCGACTGCCGGCCGCCGGGCAGGCCGCGCCGTCGCACCAACTGAATGCCCTCCCCGCCGCATTGCGGAAGGGAGGGCAAAGGACTTCACGACGGCACGCGGAAGGCGGCTACAGGTCTGAAGCCAAGGCGACTTCCGCTGACAGCGCCCACGCTGCGCTCACGGGGAACTCGTCGTCTTCGGTGCCGACAGCGCCGTTGTCAAGGGTGGCATCCGCGCGTTGGACGTAGCGCAGGAACTCGACGTGGCCGTCCAAGTACAACACGTTGCTGCCGCCGGGAACGTGATTGAAAAGGGCGGGGTCCGTGGTGGTCACGTCCCAAATGACCGCCAGTTCCGATTGGGCTTGTGCCGAGGCCGCGGGATTGAAGATATCGGTGATAAGGAACCGCTCGATCCCTTCACGGAACCGGTAGATATCGAGCACCGTGCCGGCCGCAATCATGCTGTTGCCGGGATGGGTAAACTGGATATCGATATCGAGGTTGGCGTCGACCGTCGCGTACTGGCCCATCATATACGGGAGCTGAAGGAGTGTCGCGTACCGGCCCAACAGCGAATCGTTCGGATTCGAGATGACCTCGGCAAGCGTCGGCACGGGTATCAGCCATGAGTTGTCGCGGATCGCCCAGCCCAGATACATGTACGATCGGTCCGACGAATCCGTATGGCCCGGATCCCCGTCGGGCACGGACACGTAGTTCCCTTCCCGCGGGTCGCCGTCCATCATATCGAGCAGGAGGTTGCCATCTGCATCCACCCAGTCGCCGCCCTCACCCATCAAGAGGTGGAGATCCTCGGAGTCCGACGGACAGAAGAGGGCGTTGACGTCCGTCAGATACTCGGGATACGTCGCTTTCATCGAGAAGAAGAAATTCCCGGGCTCGAGGGATTTCGGGGGGTACAACTGGCCCGGGGACTCATTCGAGTACATTTTGAGGACGAGCCCAAGTTGCTTGAGGTTGTTCTGGCACGAGGCCCGGCGCGCGGACTCCCGGGCCCGGGCCAAGGCCGGCAGCAGGATTGCCGCCAAGATCCCTATAATGGCGATCACGACCAGCAACTCGATCAACGTGAAGCCGTTCCTGCGCAATTGTCTAGGCATGCTTGACCCTCCCCTTCGGTGTGCAGCGCCCGGGCTGGGACGCCAAAGACTCTTCGTTCTCCTTACCTGGACGGAACTCCCACACGCCATTGTAGACGTTGAGGTCGCATTTTGGCAATGGCTTTCTCTGGGGCGTGCCTGCGTCATGCTTGGGCGTGTGGTGCCCTGGAGCCCTCCACGAATGAACGAGCGCTTTGGGAGCGAAGGGCTTCAAGGTTTAGCATATTAAGCCTATCTTGTTAGATGGCAAGCGCTCTAATGAACGGCCCGGGGGAAATCACCCGGCGAGAAGCGCCTTGGCCGGTACAGATATAACGTATGTAATTACAGTATGTTACGAATGTCTGTCGCGCTTTTTCTTGCATTATTGCCAAGCCTGTGGCACAATTGGATGGGTGATTTTGACCCGGGCGCCTAGCCATTCCGAACAGGGGGGGGAAGTTCAGAGACATCAATTGAGATGCTCTGACCGGGCGAAGTAGTGTAGACTGCGCATCGAGAGTATGGCATGTTCGGAACCGGCGTGCGCCTCTGTGGTCAACCCGGCCTGCGCGTGTGGTTGTCCTGGCGCCTTTGGGAGGTGAGCTATGCGTTTGACAAGGACGACACGGAATGAGGGCTTCACCCTGCTCGAGCTCACGCTGGCCGTGGCCGTCTTTGCGGTGGCGATTGGGGTTGCCGCGCAATCCCTGATCTCGTTCTACGCAACGATGGACATGCAGCATCAGCGCACAGTGGCGCTGCAGCATTGCCGGGCCGTCCTCAGCGACATGCGCAGTGTGCGCGACGCCCACCCCAACACCGAGGAGCTCCCCACGAACTTCCAAACGGCCGTGTTGGCGCAGTTCCCCGAAGCGACCATCATGACAGGACCGCCCGAACTGGCCAACGCGGAGGTGGAAATCACGTATGAGGACCCGAACGCAACGGCCAATCCGTTGGCGCCCACGGTCACGGTACGGTGGCAGGATCTGCGGGGCCGGCAGCTAAGTGCGGCGGCGTCCACCGCGTTGACCGATCAATAGGAGTCGAACCATGGCAGGGATACATCCAGCGGCACGTTTGACGGCGTTGCGCCGCGATCTCGCGACGCGCGGCCAGGAAGGCTTCACCCTGCTCGAACTCATGGTCGCCTCCGCCATCTTGGTTGTGGTCAGCATGCTGACGTTTGTGGTGGTGCAGTCGGCCAACTCCGGGACCTGCGTGGCCCAGGCGAAAGAAGCTGCCCAAGCCTCTGTGCGTGACGCCCTGACGGCGATGTCGGCCGAGATTCAATTGGCCTCGAAGCGGAGCAACGACGCGTTGGTGCCGGCGCTCGAGGCCTTGCGCATTGTCAATGCGTCCGAGCTGGTATTTCAGATCCCTGCCGATACCTTGGGGCTGGTCTGGTCGCCCCCGATCACGTATCGGTTTGTCAATGAAGACACGGCGCCGGAAGGCGTTGAACCCAACGCCCGGCTCGATCCCGGCGAAGACGTGGACGAAGACGGGGCACTCACACGGCGTATCCTCCGCATCCAAGGGGATGACGTAAGGCCCATCGGGGCCGCAAACGACCTCAGTGCCGTCCAGTTCTTACTGAGTCCGAACAATGACGTGCTGACGATTAGCCTGAGCGCCACCAAGGCGGTGGAAGACCGGCGGCATGACCTTGTTCGGGTGACGGCTACGAGTCGCGTCCACCTGGTGAATTGACCACCTCGAGAAAGGAGGGCGGCCTATGAGTACTACGAGACGAACCGGCGAGCAAGGCCTGGCACTTATCTTGGCGCTGATCGCCATCATCATGATCCTGGGGGCCGTTGCTTTGGTGATGGACAGCGTGCACACCGCGAAACGCGACACGGACCGCGCCGTCAACCAGGTGCGCTTGGAGGAACTGTGCAAAGCGGGCATCGACATCGGCATTGAGGCCATCTGGAACAGCTACCGGGAGGGCCGTGGCAATACCACGGGGAACCTGGCCTCCTACCGGGTATTCATCAGTGATGTGGCCCCCAACAATGAGGACGTGAATGGCAACGGCGTCCAAGACGACGACGAGTACGACTGGAACGGGGACGGCACGTTCGAAGTCAACGATCCGGTAGCCTTGATCGAGCCCGACGAACCCAGGGCATTCACGTCGGGTGGTGAGATCACCGAGCTGACACTCGCCCGGACGGACGACATCACGGGATCGATGCTCACGCTGCGCGCCACGGCCAAGATCGGCGAGGCTACGCGCACCGCCATGCAGACGGTCCGGGTGTCCGGCCAGCGCTTTGCGGGTTTCCAGTTCGCCGTCCTGGCCAACAACATTAACTGCATTCTGTGCCACGCCGAATTCCGGTCGCTGGATCTGGAACTCAATCTGGCCAATCCCGACCTTTACAACACCTTTGACCGGATCAAGATCGCCGCGCTCGAATCGCTTCTGATACGGAAGGATGAGGCCGCCTCGAACGTCGCGGGCACGACGTATACACGGGGCCGCGTGTACAACAAGGACGGCTCGCTCCTGAGCGAATCCGGGATTGCGAACTCGCAGCTTAAGGGCTATGAATTCAGCTCGGACAACGGCAAGATCGTGCAGGAGGAGACGACGGGCACGATGAATCAGCAGAGCCTGGTCAACGCCGGAACGGATGACGAGGGGCTCCCCGAGCAGTTCGCCAACTTGTACCTGGACTACCCGACGGAGCAGGACCAGATGACGGACGGCGAGTTGCCCACGTCGTTCCCCGCGCCGTTCCCGGACGACAACGGCGACCGCTACGTGAACCAGGAAGAGTTCGACAAGTACATCAACAGCGCCGACGGTTCGATCGAGTTCACGCTGCCGCCCGAGGAGGTGGGCGGCGCGATCACGGCCGGCGTGGCCTACGGCGTCCCGGAAGGGAGTTCGTACACGTCCACGTCGTTGCCGGAGAACTCGAACGAGGCCCTGGACCAACTGGCTTCAACCGGCACCTACGACGGCAACTTGATCCTCGTGGGCACGGAATACGACCCGATCACGATCCAAGACCGCGTGGCCATAAACGGCGACCTCGTGATCAAAGGACCCGTCAAGGGCCGCGGCCAGTTGCTCGTTAAGGGCAATGCCTATCTGATCGGCGACGTAACCTACGACGATGCCGAGGAAACCTTCGGCCAGGCAGAAGACGGCACGGAGAACGCCTTCGCACTCAGCGCCGGCGGCAGTATCCTGATGGGCGATTACGTCACGATCCGCGCGAAAAACAACTGGAAGAACGGCAATCCGGACTACATCGACCCCTACGTCTGGCAGGGCAAGTTCATCCGGGTGGACAAAGAGCACAATAACAAGAAGATGAGCAATGGCGAGTACACGCAGATCGGCTATTTCGACGAAGGCGTGGTCGATGCCGGTGTGCCGCAAGGCGATGAGGGGCAGTACAGCTTCACCACCTCCGAACTCATGCTGTTCAATCGCATGGAGCGGCAGAAGTGGGCCCCGCCGGGGCACGTGGACTATAACCCGGACCTCTATGTCCCGGACTATACGCCACGATACTACCGGCTTCGAGAAGGCGCACCCCTGTACCAATACGTCTTGAGCAGCGTCACCAATTCCTCGCTCAAGGAACACGCGGTCAACTATTTCAGTCCGGGCGTTGAGATCATTCCAGAGGACGACCTCGGGAACGGCGCGGTGCATTGCCTCAATCCGTCGAGTAACTGGCTGACCGAGGACTCCTTGCGCCATTTCTGGTTCGACGATGAAGCCGACCGCCGGGCCAAATCCGGCCGGGATCCCTGGCGGTTCGACGGGCTGCTCTACACGAACAACTGCATTTTCGGCGTGGTGCGCAGCAACGGGCGCCACAAGTCCGATACCTATGGCACGCTGGAAGTGCGCGGCAGCATCGTGTGCGCGGACCTGGGGCTGCTCATGATCGACAACGGCGACCAGAACAACACCGGGTGCCGGTTCTACTACGACAAACGCGTGGATGCGTTCCTGAACGTGGAAGACCCGAGCCAGGTCGCGTTCGGGCGCTTGGCGTACCAATACGTGCTGTGAGCCCGACGCGCCATGCCCGCGACCAAACCATCAGGCGAGTTCTCATGTGCAAAGGAGATTCCCCATGATCAAGCACCTCCTGTTACTCATGCCCCTCGTGCTTTGCTGCGTTCCCTTCGGGTTTGCGGATACGGTGTTCTTCAAGGACGGCACGACGCTTGACGGCGTCGTGACCCGGCCCAACGCGGACACCATCGTGATCCAGATCGGCAAGGGCAAGACCACGTTTGCCGCGGTGGACGTGGCGAACGTCGAGATGAACGACAAGAAGGGCGACAACCTCAACATCAACCGGATACACGCCCAGCGGCGGGCCGATTTCCTTCTTGAGCGGACCGGGCTTACGCGCGAGCAGCGCGACAGGGTCCGGGATGCGATTGACCCGCTATGGTCGCCGGACGAAGCTACGCGGAACGCGGCGCGGAAGAAGCTCGTCGCGATGAGCAACGAGATGTCCGTGTTCAAGTACATCGTGTCAACGCTGCCGTACTCGAAGGGCCTGGTCGTACCGGAACTGATGCGGGTCCTTGTCGATATCGACCCGAAGCAGGCCAAGAACGTCCTCGGCCAGCGGTCCCAGGATCTCGATCCGCGCAATCGCGCCCGGGCCCTCGAACTTCTCGGCAGCTACAAGAAACCCGAGGACCTCGATACGGTTGCCCGCGGTATGGTGGACCTCGATCCGCGGGTTCAGATTGCCGCGGCCCACGGGCTGGCGGTGTCCGGACAGAAGGGCACCACCCCCGTCCTGCTCGAAGGGCTCAAGAGCAACGATATGAAGGTGCGAAACGCGTGCCGCGAGGCCCTCAAGCAACTGTGGAGCACCGCGAACACGGCCGTTGACTTTGAAACGGCCAACGAATGGCGCGGCTACTGGAACACCAAGGCCGCACGCGTTGAAAACGTCATAAAAGCCTCCGGACTCACGCCGCTTGTGACCCCCGAAGACCTCGAAAACGTCAACCCCGAGCACGACGAGTAAGCCCGTCAGCCTGCGGTGGTCATCGGACTTGGCGGCCTGGCAACGGCAGGCTCGCCGGTTTGTTCGCCGGTTTGTCCGCCGTTCCTGCCGTATGCTCTAATACCGGCATGAGCATTCGTATGGCCTTCATCGGGTTCCGCCATGGGCATATCCTCGGCCTGTACCGGTTGGCCGAGGAACGCGCGGACATCGAGATTGCGGCGGTGTGTGAGGAAGACGCCGCGACCCGCGCGCGCCTTGCGCAAGATGGCGTGAGGGTGACGCATGCGGCCTACGCGGCGATGCTGGCCGACGTCGAGTGCGACGTGGTGGCCTGCGGCGATTTTTTCGGGATCCGCGGCGCGCGCCTGATCCAGGCCCTCGAGCGCGGCCGCCACGTGATCGGCGACAAGCCGCTCTGCACATCCCTGGACGAGCTCGACTGCATTCAGGCACTCAGCCGCGCAAGCGATCTGCGCGTGGGGTGCATGCTGGACATGCGGGCCTTGGGTCCGTTCCTTACGCTGCGCCAGATACTTCGCCAAGACCGCATCGGCGAGGTCCAGACGATCCTTTTTTGGGGCCAACATCCGCTCATGTACGGCGAGCGGCCCATGTGGTATTTCGAGCCGGGCAAGCATGGCGGCACCATCAACGACATTGCCGTTCACGCCGTCGACATCATCCCGTGGCTGACCGGGCGCCGCATCGTTGAAATCACCGCGGCGCGCGCCTGGAACGCACGCTTGCCCGAGCACCCGGAGTTTCAGGACGGCGCCGTGCTGATGCTGCGGCTCGACAACGGCGGCGCCGTCATGGGCGACGTCTCGTATTTCGCGTCCGACCGCCTGGGCTATCAGATGCCGCAGTATTGGCGCTTCACGATCTCGGGCACAGACGGCGTGGCCGAGACCGCGTGCACCGAATCGACGGTGCGCGTGTGGCGGCACGACAGCGACACGGCCATCGAGGAAGCGGCCGCCGGGCCTCAGCGCGGCGCGTACCTCGATGATTTCCTGAAGGACCTTGCCGGCGCGCCGAACCCAAACGGACTCGATACCGCCCGCGTCCTCGAGTCGAGCCGGATCACGCTGCTCGCCCAGCAGGCCGCCGACTCCGGCGAATTCCCGGTACCGGTTCGTCTTGGGTAACGGCAATGGTTTTCAGTTAGGCCCTTATCGTCTCACTCATGGAAGTGGGAATTCACCACGGTGGGGCGAGCGTCCTGAGGCTGTCTGAATATTTACTTTGACAGGGATCTATTAAATGTGTATAATGGTCCCTGGAGGATTTGAACGATGAGCCATAAGATCGAACCCGATTATGAGCAAGGCTTCATGTTTCCGCCCTACATGGAAGATTGGGTAGGGCCGGAGCATCCGGCCCGCTTCATCCGGGCCTTTGTGGACAAGCCTGGACCTCGATGCCGCAGGCATCCGATGGGGCAGCCCGAGCCTGCGCGGGCAGCCGTCGTTCAGCGCGGGCCTGTTGCTGAAGATCCATCTGTATGCGCGGTTCCTGGGCATCAAGA
>Ga0272441_10013807_pt1 | contig 11564 bp, 10 predicted proteins | sample SSMProp6N_FD_193582 | JGI IMG/M metagenome (GOLD analysis project Ga0272441, IMG submission 193582) | Marine sediment archaeal communities from Little Sippewissett salt marsh, Falmouth, MA, United States - SSM-Prop-6N | ecosystem: Environmental > Aquatic > Marine > Wetlands > Sediment ... | reverse complement strand
CGCGGCGTGTGGACCTACGCCAACACCTGGTACTGGGGCTCCGCCTCCGGCCTGGTTGCAAACGCCCCCTTCGGTTTCAACATCGGCTACGGCTTCGGGGACACCTCCGCCGCAACCGAAAACATGCTCTTCTACAACGGGAAAGCGCACAAGCTGGCCGACGTGACCTTCCACATCCCCGAGCCGGATTCCCTCAAACCGTGGACCTTCACCAGCAGCGACGGGCGCTTCGAGATGGATTTCACGCCCGTCCTCGACCGCTTTTCGGACACGAATCTGCTGATTCTTCGGTCATGGCAGCACCAGGTCTTCGGGCGCTTCACGGGCACGGCCGTGCTCGACGACGGCACCCGCCTGGAGGTCAAAGACCTGCTGGGCTTCGCCGAAAAGGTCCGCAATCGCTGGTAGGGGTTACAGAGAAGACCGCTGGTGATCAAACCGTTTGTTGAATCCTCTGAAGGTACCTCAACGTTTGTAGGAAGACCTCGTTCGTTTTGAAGGCGTTGTTCCATCATCCGTCATCTCACACAAAAGGGGATCTACCCATCATGAAGCACACACCGAAGCCGCTCATCCTGCTAGTTGGCCTCCTGCTGACCATCCTTCCGACCGCATCCTGCGCCCCGCCTCTCACGGAAGCGGACATGACCCTCACGCAGGTGGCCCTGGTCAGCCCTACGCCCACGACGACGAGCACGCCCAGGCCCACAGCGACGCCCACGCTGCCCCCCACCATTACCCCGGCGCCCACGCCGACACCCCTGCCCTTTTACGTGCGCACGCAGCGCGACGGCAGTACGCTCGTCAGGAATGTGATGCATGGGTTCCAGTTTGAGATTCCCGAAGGCTGGACCTGCCCTTCAGCCTGGGAGGTGTCAAATGGGATGGGGTATTGCTACTTCAGGCCTGATAACGGCGACGGATCAAGAGCTGTGCTGGAACCTCGCTTTGCATCCTACAATTTATCCCTCGAGGGCATTCTTGGCTGGCAAGGGGGTATGGCGCGTGGCTTTGGCATGACCATTCAACGCGAGGGGGTCATGACCAACCAGCATGGGACCCCTCTGGGTTATCTCCACCTCGTCGCCAATCCAACAGGTCAACAGACCATCCGCATGGTGTACATCTATTTTGAAGCAGAGGGAAGATTGATTGAATTCTTCCTGGATGAGAACCTCAGCCTGGTGATGAACGACATTGAATCGCTCAAGGAATCGATTCAGTTGATCGACGGATGAGCCCGGGGTATACGCCGCCAGCTCCGCCAAGCCGTAGATAAAGGACCAGCCTGCAGGGCTCGCTGGAAACGTCAGGAGGCCATCTGTGTCGCCGCCTTCGACGTCTCAATCACCTCTTCGTTCATCCGGGCGCAGAACCTCGGCCCGGTTATCTCGACACCATCGCGGAGAGCGAATCTAGCATCCCTTGCGGCGCGGTGTTGTTCACGTTGATGATTCGGATCTCAGGGATGCCGCCAAAGACCTGGTAAGCCCGATTCAAAACCCTGTCATCCCAGATGCTCAGGATGTCGTTTCGGTTCAGCCTCTCAGCCTGGAAAGCCTCGCTGAGATCTCCCAGCCGCAGCACCACAAACCGATTGAGATTGCTCACGATGAACTGGCGTTGATACGGATCTCTCGAACGGGCTACCTGCTCCTCGTCCATCGCAGACCGGTTTTGCAGCAGCCAGGCCAGGGCGAGCATATCGTGAACCACAACGGACTCGGAGGCGATCACCAGGCCTGGATCCGGCTGTGCGACGAAGCCATCATCAGGACCGAGCGTGGTGAGGATCTTGGTTGCATCGGTGATGACCAGCCGCTGCTTATCACGCAGGCAAGTCACCGTGTTCGCATCCGCCGTCTTCTCCTGAATGGTGGCGGCATGCTTGTGATAGTCGAGGCGGCTGTCCGTTCTCCAGTAGCCTACCGCGCACTTCAATCCAAGGCTGCTTCCCAGCAGTACGTGGCGGCTGCAGCGGGGCATCAGGACGATGTGGTCAACGTCCCGGATGATGTTCGGCATCATAATCCCCTTGTTCCAATAGGTGGTATCGGCTGGATGATCCTCAAAAAAAGCATCCCAGCCCGCCTCTTCGGGAAAATGAAGGTCCGCACCCGCAGTCAGCGCTGCCTGCGCGATGCCGCTGGCATGCATCAGCTCTCTGGAACTGCCCTGCACCCCCTCCGGGGTGAGCTTGACATGCTCGATCCCGGACATGTCACTCACAATCACCCGACCCGCTCCCTTTTGCAGCAGGAGCTCAACCATCGCCTGGATGCTTAAAGGGCTTGTGGTGGCCGGAAAGGGATTACCGGAGTTCAGCGCCACCTTGATCAGCACCGCATCTCCCCGGGAGAGCCAGTTAAAATCAGTCGCTGTTTGCGCCGCGTCCTGAACGGCGGTAATCCTAGACTGCTCCGGCGCATTTCGATCGACCGCTGCGAGGGCAGCCGGAACTGGATCAGCGCTGATCAACCCGGAGATTCGCTCTGCGCTTGACCCAGCAGCGTCGGGCGGGTGGACGCCAGCGGTTGCCGTGGTTTTCAGCCCACTGACTGGGTCGATGTTCGCCATGCTTTTCAGCGCTGGCAGGCCCACTGCTGCCAGGGCACTGACCTTCAGGAATGCTCTGCGGGTGATTTTCTTATTATCTGTCATAGGTTTTTCCTTCATGGATGGTTACCGAATCCCTCGCTGACCGGTATGAGGATCGTTTCTCACAACCTTCACCGTCGATCCGGTCAGCCTGTCTGTTGCCGTTTATGACGCTGACGATTCGTGTCCGCTGCCAATCGGTCTTCATCTGCAAATGCTTTCTCATGGATGGGCGCTGATTCGTCTCGCCGGGCAGTTCCCGCCGCGCAGCTCGGACGCTGATGGCTCGCCAGAGATGGTTGACCGTACGATGTCAGCCAGAAGGAGAGGGGCATCAACCTGCAGGTAATGATCCGCACAGGGGATCCGCCAGTACGCAGCCGCAGCCGCTCGATGTTCCAGGTAGTTCATCCACACATGGTCAGGAACCGCAACCGGCGCGATGCCGTCCAGCTCACCCCAGATCAGCGTCGTGGGGATCTCGCTGTTGGCCAACGCTTCCAACCAGGCAACTTCATGCTCAGCGCGCTCATCGAGGTACAGGATGATCTCATGCTGGACACGGGTCCCATCCTGGTAGGCAAACTGGGACGCGTAGGCTTCAATTTCGCCCTGCGGCAGGGGACCCGCAAACGTGGTTTCAGCGATGTTGTTCGCCAGACGATCCGCGTCGAGCAAGGAGGAAACCACGGGGCCGGCAATTGGATTCAACATTATTCTCTGTCCAGCTGTCAACTGCGCCAGGGGGAGATAAATGTTGCCGTTCGTGATGAAATGATGGTTGATGCTATATGGTTGCTCGTCGTAAGCCTGATAGATCGCCAGCAAGGCCAGGCCAACGCTGTCTCCCTTGTCGTGGGTTAACAGGGTGAAATCATCCAGAACAGCGACATGGCGGATGTAGTCATCCACCAGTCGGGCATCATCAAAGATCGAGTAGTCGAATCCATCCTGAGGTTTATCCGAAAATCCATACCCGGGCGTATCCAGTGCGCAGACATAATGGTCCTGGCTGAGGTCCATCATGAGTGCAGCAAAGTCGAAACTGCTTGTTGGATAGCCGTGGATCATAAGGATGGCTGGATCAGCCGGATCCCCCTGGCAGATATGAAAGATGTTCAACGCTTCGAAGTCTGCGTTTTGAGGCAATGTGGATTCCCAGGAGAAGTATTCCCCAGCACGGCACCATCCGTGGGCGGCAGCCGGGGGATTGTCCATCCCGGCATAAAAATCCATACACGATCGCGATGGATCCCCTGGTCGCCACGCAAGGAGCGTAATACCGAAAAGCAGGATCACTACAACCGCCAGAGGGATAAGGTATGTTCTTTTCATGAAAGCTCCTACATGCCAACTCAGGGAATCGGGATCACGATCATCATCCCGTCTTCACCGACAGAGATGTCACCCGTGTACAACTCCCGGATGGGATTCCGGTAAAGCCTGTTCGCCTGCAATCTCCCCTGTGGTTTTGGCGCCAGGTGGTTGAGGACGAGATGCTGGACGTTCGCCTCCTGCGCCAGAGCGCCGACATCGCTGACATCCATATGGTAATCCTGGATGTCGAAGAGAAGGGTTGCCTGATCCGTATTCCCCACTTCCCGGAATGCCTTTTCCATCGCCGTCACCATGGCCTTATTCATCACTTCAGAGACAAGGAGATCTGCGTTGCGGCTGTTTTCCAGCAGCGAGGTGGTGCGCACGGTATCCCCCGAGAGAACGATGACCTTGCCCGCATATTCAATGCGATAGCCCACGGAGGGCTCGACCGGCGCATGGTTGACCCGAAAGGCCTTCACGGTGACCCCGTCCTGTTCGTACACCACAACCGCGGAGTCATCCAACGGAGGCGCAAATTCGGAGGGCTCGGACGGCGACCATTCCGGCGGCATGAGCTCCTCGCCATGATGGGCCGTGCGATAACTTTCTTCCAATTCATAGGCAGCTAGAAAGCCGTTCACGATCTGGGTGATCCCGGTGGGACCGTAAATGGGCAGGATGTGCCGCCGTCCCAGGATCCAGGACCATTCCATCACATCACCCAGATCGGCATAATGGTCGTTATGAAAATGGGTGATGAAAACGGCATCCAATTCATCAAGCGGGAGATTCAAACCGTTCATGGAGCTCAGCGTATTGTTGCCGGCATCGAACAACAGGAATTGACCGTTGACGAAAACGGCCGTACATGTCTGGGGTCCCGTTTGCGAAATCGGACTACCTGTTCCGCATAAAACGGTGGTGATCCGGTCGGTTCGCTCCAGTTCGGCCGCGGCGGCATCGGCTTGTTCCTGGCGTTGGATCACTCGGTTGCGGAGGCGTTTGATAGGTGAGCGGGTCCTCAGGGTGATGAACAGCACCACGCCTACGGCAACGACAGAGAGAAGAAGCACCAGTACGATTGTCTGTTTGTTCATCTTGACGACTCCATTTTGAGGTATCCCCGAGACAGCAAGGCTGTGATCGATCATCGGGAACTACCAAACAACGTTCCACTCTGTCATCCATGCGGTTGACGAACATGGAATGTCCTTGCATCCATTCAGTCACTCATCACGCTTACTTCGTATATCCGGCCATCAACGCCAGGGAAGTACACCCGGCCACCATAACCGGGACTGATGTTGGCGCCCTGACTCATGCGGGGCAAATTACCGCTACGTGCCAGTTCCCGCCCGGTGGCGGCATCGCGGAAGACAACCTGTTCATTTGTTGCACCTAGAATGGAGAACGGGGTCAGTCTGAGGCCGATATTGACAATTTCCGAGGTGACGATGACGCGTTCATTTGCGTGTCCAATTAATTGCAGAAAGACGCTGGTGGTCTGCTCTTCCCGCCAGACCACTTCAAAACCGCTTTCCGGGTCAAACCTCATCGCTGAGACATACCCCGTCCCGGTGTCGGCGGTGTATAGAAACCCACTCGCTGTGTCGAAGGCACCATGGGCAACGGCAAAAGAAAACCTGGTATCGATGTCCTCGAATGGCTGAATCAAGAATCGTTCTGTCGAGTCCACCGCCGAGATCGCCCAGACCGGCATGGGTTTCGAGGAGCCGGTGTTGACCTGCACGAATACCCAGTCCCCGATGACGTTCGGTGCCATGGCGCCCAGGTCATCATCCTCGATCACGCTCACAAACCCCCAGTCCTCATCGAGTACAAGCGACTGATCCTCCCAGCGATAGCGGTACACTTCGCTGACACCCGGCATATACACGTAATCGATGCCATCATGTACCGCGATGGGAATGCGTCCTGTCGAGAACACGGGCAGGTCAACCTGGGTGATCACCTCCAGTGACACCGGGTCGAGCGCCAGCAATATTTGTGTTGCTTCTGTATCCAGGCACCTGGTCAGGGCAATACCCCCGGGTTCGTCGCAACTGCGGAAGAGCGCCTTGGTAAAGAGAACACCGTCTGAGGTGGTGGCGAAGCCGTTGTAGCTGCCCAGCGCGGGGTCTTCCTGCGGCAGATCGACCTGATTGATGATGTCACCGGTGTCAGGGTCAAGCACCGCGGCGGTGTTGCCCGAAACCACAATCAGCGTGCCGTTACCGTGCAGCCCAATCACGCCGGGGTAGTTCCACGCCGTTTCGTTCTCGTAGACCGCCAGCTGCGTATGCCACACCTCTTCAAGCGTGTTGGCGTCAAGCAACGCGATCGCCGGACCTGTCGACCCCTCTACATCGCCATACACACCATAGTAGACGAAGAGTTCATCGGGGTTGCGCGTGACCACGTTATATGCGCCCGGGTAGTCGGGGGATGTCGCTCGCACGATCACTCGATTGGCAGCCTCTTCATCCAGGCTGCCGCCAAAGAGTGCATATTCAAAGATATGGCTGCGTGCATAATCCGCATGTTCGGCAGCATTGACGGTGGTATAGAGATCGGTGTCATTGGGACCCGGCGTGATGTTGGATTGTTCCAGCGGCGCCCCTTCCAGCACACCTTCATACAACGGCGTGATTGGAAGACCCCGGTCGGCACCGGATGTCATCCCTGTGAGAAAGACCACCGCAGTGCCGATCACAGCGGCGGCAAGAGCAGCCCACCAGCGAAGATAAAAGCGTCCGCCGTCATCCATCGCAAGGTAGACTTGCGCCGATCGGAGCAGCAAAAAGACGTTTACCGCACCGAAGACGAGCATGGGAATGGCAGCGCCATGCCCCATCGCATGGATGCTATCAAGCAGAACAACCACGGCAGCCGCACCACCCAGCATGTGGGGTGGATAAGGTTTGGCAAGCCCGAGCAGCACAATACCTGCCGCCGCGATGCCCACGATATTGCCGCCAATTCGTAATGGTTCGGCCATACCAATCGCTACATGGACGATAATGTCGATCAGGTTCCAAAGCATGATCACGGTTGGTAGCCATCGAACGTTTCGTTTCTTGTTTTCCGAGTTCATGTCTTTACCTTTTATCTATACCAACAGGCGTATGGCTATTGCTTTGAATGAGTTGTTTCGTCAGGTACGGTTGCTCTTATTGGAAACGGAAACATGGGCGCATTCATCCTCGTCACCCAGTCACCGTCGTGGTCATCCACCGGGCTCGCCGGTTCAAACGGGACGGCCGGCTGACCCGAGCAGCCAGCAATCAAGCATGAGCTGCTCGGTTTTGCCATGTATGTACTGTTGCCGATCCTTCGTTTCTTCATGATTACCAACAACCATTTTCGTGCTCTACCCACCGAAGCAAACCTGCCCGGCTGTCCCTGCTAGTCCTGCCCTGTAGCTGCGATAAATGCATTCATACGGCGGGCGATCTCTGCGCCCTGGTCATCCTGCAAGAAGTGGCTGGCTTCCGGCAGACGGACATGATCCCAACCTTCAGAACCTGGAATATGCTCAATCAATGCCTGCTGGACTTCGAGCTGCCCAAGGTTACCCGGATCGTTGCTGGCCCAGATGGTCAGGAAGGGCTTTTCAAACCGTCCTAATCCTTCCCAACCTGCATCGGTCACACCGGCTAATTGATTGACAAGTCCGGGGAATGCGCGGGGTCCACCCATAAAGATTCGGGATGGAAAGGGCGCGTTATATGCGGCCAATTCTTCGTCCGTGAGGTCGTAATAGGTCATCGCCTCGATGATCTGTGATGCCTGGAAGCGTTCGTCATTGCGGGAATAGTCAATCCATATGCCGAAGTTGACCCCCATTTCGTTTTGGAGATTGCCATCCTCATCATAAAAGGGCTCCTGTTGCTCAGGAATGGACGTTACACCCTGATAGAACAAGCGCCTTGTGATGATGGGGATACTTGGCAAGGTAAACGCGAGGCCGTCTTCATCCAGGGACAATCCGCCATTGCTAACGGTCGGAAGGAAGCCATCGCCAACCACCACGCGATCAAACCAGTCCGGATGCGTACCGACCACCTGCAAGCCAATCAGGCTGCCCCAGTCCTGGACAAAGATGGTCAGGCTGGCGCTATCCAGCTCCAATTCCTGGATGAAAGCCTCCAGTCGATCGACGTGGTCCAGGAACGTGTAGGTATCGGGGTCAATGGGCTTGTCCGATCGCCCCATGCCGAGGTGGTCCATGGCGATCACGCGATGCCCGGCAGCCTCGAGAACCGGGATCATCTTGCGGTAGAGATAGGACCAGGAGGGCTGGCCGTGCAGCAGCAGGATCGTCTCTTCGGCATCGTCCGGGCCGACATCGACGTAGGCCTGGCGCAGGCCGTCTATGTCAACGTAGTGCGGTTCATACGGCCAATCCGGCAGGTCGTCAAAACAGGCGTCCGGCGTGCGGACAAACTCCACACCGGCATCGGTGGTCATGATCTCAACCTCGATCCCTTCCAAACAGGCCGCTTCCTGAGGGGGTGACGAACAGGCGGTCAGCGATAGAAGGATCAGGCCAAGCAGGAGGTAAACGGTTTTATTCATGTCGGAATCCTTTTTGTTCGCACCTTCATGGTTTTCCAAACAATGTGTTCCGTGAAGCAGCCTGATGCCTCACGAAACACATCATCTGAATCGCAAGCTGCTTTTTGCGCAACGGGTGGTCGTGATGCGGCCTTCTCGTTCGCGTTGTCCATACCGGTGTTCCTGCCCGCTGCCAGCTCAACGATCATTTTCTGAGAAGCAGAACACCCCAGACGAAAAACCCTGCTTCGACGATCGTCGAGACAATCGTGATCGCGTCCAGCGTTCCTTGGATGAAAGCGGGAATTCTGGTCAGGATCAGCAAACCAAACACCACCAGCACGGCCTTGATATAGGTCTCTTTGTTCATCGCTGCGCTCCTAGTTCCATAGTTCTACGATGTCGATCTCGGCAGAGTCAATCGGGATGATGACCATGGTGCCGTCATTCGCCATGCGGACATCCCCATCGTACACGTCCCTGGCGTCTGCCAGGAAGGTATTCACCAGAAAGTCCACCGGCACCGGCGGCAGGATGTGGGTGATGAGGAGTTGAGATACGCCCGCCTCCCTTGCGACGATCCCCGCACCTTCCGGGGTGATGTGATAGTCCTGGATATCTTCAGCGATCGTTGAGATATTGGTTTCTGATTCACGCCCGGCATCCGCCACCATCGCCGACATGTCGTGATCCAGGGCCTCGCTAACAAGTACATCGGCTCCCATTGTGTGGTGAATCAGGCTATCCGTGAAGATTGTATCGCCGGAGATCACCACACTTCTACCTCGATAGTTGATGCGATAGCCAACCGCGGGGAACACCGGGGTGTGGTCCACATTGAAGGCGATGACCTGCACGCCATCCTGTTCATACACCACCTCACTGGACATCAAATCGGCGCCCAGGTCGAACGTGTGCACCTCCGCCCCGAATCCGGTAGGAGGCACAGCCTCTTCACCGTGATGGGCAATGCGATAGGTTCTGTCCAGCTCATAGGCAGCTTCAAAGCCTGCTACAACGGCATCCGCACCGGGTGGGCCGTAGATGGGCAGGGGTTCATCGGGACCGCTCGTTGCCCATCGCTTCAGCATCAACTCACCAATATCGCCGATATGATCGGAGTGGTAGTGCGTCAGGAACAGGGCATCGACAGAACTGATCTCCAGACCTGACAGTTCGATATTGCGCGTGCTGCCAGGGCCGGCGTCAAAGACCAGGAGCTGATCCCCCGCCAGGACAACCGCCTGCGGTCCAACACGCCTCCGATCCGGCATCGGCGCCCCGGTTCCCGTGGTGATCACAAAGAGGGCATCTTCTTCAAACAGACTTTCATCCTGATCCGAATTGACGACGAACTTGATGAGCGCGGCGACAACGGGATCCGGCAGGTCGTTCAGGAGCCAGGCGCCACCAGCAACCAGGAGCACCAGGACTATCAAACCAATAAGAAACGCTTGCTTGTGCAAGAGGACAAAATCCACCATCTCAGTTCCCCTTCGCCAGCATGCGCAGCAACGTCTGCGCCGTCTCGCCCGAAGAGTTCTGATTCTGACCGGTGACAATGTTTCCATCCACAGCGACGTAGGTGGCAAAGAAGTCCCGGAAGGCGGTGCTGCTGACAAAGTTGGCGCCCTGCGCACGCAGCTCTCTTTCCGGATGCTGCGGTGTGATCTCGATGCCCAGTTCCTCAACCTGCTTATCGGTGACCGCAGTCATGGTGCGGCCTTCAACGAGAGGGCTGCCGTCGACATCCGTCGCCATCAGAAAACCGAGTGCGCCATGGCATACCGAACCCAGCAGTATACCTTCCGCATAAGCTTCGGAAATTTTCTCGCCAAGCACTTCGCTGTAGCCCAGATCGTAGGCTGCACCCCACCCGCCGGCCATCCAGATGATGTCGTAGTCCAGGAAATTGACGTCTTCAATGCTCAGTGAATTGGCGGTTCTCTCCTGCGCATCGGGATCATCCAAATAACGTCGATCGGCAGGGGTGGCAAGCGGATATCTTAAACTCACCGGTTCAAAAGGAATCACGCCTCCTTCGATGCTGGCAATATCGACGGTCATGCCGGCATCCAGGAACTCATAATAGGCAATGGTTAGTTCGGAACCATACACACCCGTGGCGCGGCCGCTCTCGCCCAGCGTATCGTGATTGGTCGCGATGATGAGCGCCCGTCGCCCCTCAAGATTGAATTCCTCTCGCTCGTAATCCGGATGGAATCCAAGCGCTTTGACGATCGATGGCAGCAGGACGAGGAGGAGTGCAACGATACCTGCCAACACGATTCCCACAACAAGAATTGTCTTTTTCATCAGCTTTTCCTTCACCTTTCTTATTTGTATCATTTTGATTTTTATGTTACGGTATGTATCGTAATTAAGATCAGCGACATTGACAAGAGCCACTTTTTCAAAGCGTTACTTATGTAACAGGAGTATCTTAATGGGCGTCCAGCATGTGGATAAGCGGGTCATCAAGACGAAGCGCGGGCTGCGTGAAGCCTTCATACGTTTGCTGTTCGAAAAGGGGTATGATGCGATTTCGATCAAGGATATTGCTGATGAGGCTGAAGCTGCCCGGGTGACCTTCTACAGGCATTACAAGAACAAGGAAGAATTACTCATTGATTGCATCGATGAGATCTTTGACGACCTTGCGAAGAAAATCAAGCAACAATCCGGGGGGGGATTTCAGCAAGGCGGCTCACCGATGGTGGCGTATTATCAACAGCTTCAGACCGATGGTCAGATTTATCGCATCCTCTCGAAGAGCCAAGCCGGGCACCTGTTGATGAAACGCTTGATTGATCTGTATGCGAATCAATTTGTAGCGCAAATCGACGCGCGTTTTCCAGAGCAGAAGCGGTTGGTTCCGGCAGACATCGTTGCCTATCACATGGCAAGTGCCCTGGTTGGAATCACGAACTGGTGGATTGAGCACGACCAGCCCTACTCCCCGGAATATATGGCGAGGGTATCCTTCTGGTTGAGTGTTGCGGGCAGCGCACGCGGTCTTGGCCTTGAGGAGATTCCGGTCGTGCCGCCCGATATTCCTATGACGGCGGAGGATGAGGAAGATCGCTCCA
>Ga0272441_10013806_pt1 | contig 11567 bp, 6 predicted proteins | sample SSMProp6N_FD_193582 | JGI IMG/M metagenome (GOLD analysis project Ga0272441, IMG submission 193582) | Marine sediment archaeal communities from Little Sippewissett salt marsh, Falmouth, MA, United States - SSM-Prop-6N | ecosystem: Environmental > Aquatic > Marine > Wetlands > Sediment ... | reverse complement strand
ATGCGGATATCGTAAATCACTTTTTGACCAATCCATTCCATTAAATATGTCTGGGAAAATCGTATTATAAATTGAAATATAAGCACCGCCAGAAATATGATAAGTAATGTATGAATCTGACTGAAGTCGCCATCCATGATGTAATCATCTATCGCCACTTTCACCAGATATGGAGTGGCGAGATCTGCAAATGTGTATCCCAGCATGAGTACGATAGCAACAGCAACCTGTAACCGATATGGCTTCAAGTATGTGAGCAAACGCCGCATCAAACGACCATCATACGCTTTCCCGGTTATTTCATCTTCATGAAAATGCTGCATAAAGCATCTTTCCTTTACATGTTTTCAAGTGCTTCTTCCAGAAGCTGCTTCTTGTGTAAATTAGCATAAAATCCATCGATTTTTAGTAGATCGTCGTGTCCACCCTGCTCAATAATTCGCCCTTCATCAATAACAATAATCTGATCCGCATCTTTGATTGTCGAAACACGTTGAGAAATAATAATCCGTGTCTGCCCATGGGGCATTGTTCTGATCCTTTCTAAAATCCGGTGTTCTGTGGCGCTATCAATCGAGGAGAAGGCGTCATCGAGGATCAATATTGTTGGATTCTTTATGATTGCTCTGGCAAGAGCAGTTCTTTGCTTCTGCCCACCAGATAATGTTATCCCGCGCTCCCCGATGATCGTCTCGTAAGATTCAGGGAATTCTTGTAAATCATAATGTATCGTAGAAAATTTCGCGGCGTCAATTATTTCAGGCTGTCCCGCAGACCTGGCTCCGAAAGATATGTTTTCAGAAATACTGTCCGAAAACAAAAAAGTCTCCTGAGGTACATAACCAATGTGGTCTCTCAATACTTTGATGGGAATCTTTTTGATGTCATTCCCATCAATTTTAATGATACCATCTGTGGGTTCAATAGTTCGACATATCAAATTCACCAACGTCGACTTGCCACAACCAGTGGGACCTGTTATACCTAACGTGGTACCCTCCGGTATATGAACATTGATGTTTTTTAATACATATTCTGTCTCTTGTGAATATTTGAATGATAAATTTTCTACACTTAAATTTCCCTTGATTTCGCAAATCTTGAAATCTGTTTCCTTCGTATCCTTTATTGTAGGTTCATTCTTCATGATCTCATTGATTCGTTGCATGGAAGAAGCTCCTTGTTGAAAAATGTTTATAATCCATCCAAACGAGATCATCGGCCATGCAAGCATACCTAACCAGACAGAGAAAGCAACAAAATCACCTATTCCGATGGATCCCTTCACAACTAAAGCTCCACCTCCCCAAATAAGAATCAGCATGCCAAATCCCATAATAAATGTGATACTCGACAGAAGAGTTGCCCTGATCTTTGTCAAACGTAAATTGAGATGCAAATACTCTTTATTCAGTGATGAAAAATCTTTGATCTCATTCTTTTCCTGCACATAGGCTTTCACAACGCGCGCCCCTGAAATATTTTCCTGAGTCTTTGCCGTTAAATCCGAATACTTGGCCTGTAACTTCTTTGATGTGCTGAATATATGCTTGATCATTAACTTTGAAACAAGAGATACTAAAGGAAGCGGAATCAAAAGGAAAAGAGTCAATTTTACATTGACAGCTAACATCATGATGATAACAAAAATGAAAAATATAAAATTGGAAATCCCCTGCATGATACCGGGACCTAATACAGAACGAACTGCATTCAGATCATTCGTGGCCCGTGCCATGAGATCTCCTGTTCGGTGCGTTTGGTAAAACTTCATGGGCTGTCTTAGCAGATGTGCAAAATAATCATTTCGTAAGTCATATTCTATTCTCCGTGATGATATGATTATCGTATATCGCACCAGATACCTGAATGTCAAATGTAGAAGCGATACAATGACTAATAATAGCGCATAATACGCTAAAAATCGAGCCTCGATACCATCCTCAATATCATCGACAATATATTTTAGTATCCGCGGTGAAATTGTGTATAGAAAATTTGAAATGATAATGTAAATCATACCAAATATATATGATTTTCGATATTTAAGAAGATACTTTTTCAGACTTAATAGCGATTTGATAGCTAACTCCTCGAAATTGGAATAATCTGTATTAAAATTATAAATTAATACAATTTATAAGTCATAAATATAAAAGTCAAGATAAAAAAAAAGCAGACACTAAAAAGCATCTGCTTTCTTCTTAAATAATTGGATCAGATTACTATTTTGCCGAGATTGTAATCTCTTTGGGCTTGACTTTTTCTGCCTTGGGAAGCTTTATTGCTAAAATACCGTCTTTTACCTTCGCTTCCGCTTTCTCTGTATTAATCTCAGTCGGTAATAACAATACCCGCTCAAATTTTCCATAAGTCCGTTCGCAACAATGATATGACTCTTCATCATGATCTTCTTCCACTTTCTTCTCACCCGAAATAACCAGCTGATTTTCTTTTATGGTGATTTTAATATCATTTTCTGTCATACCCGGTACTTCGGCCGTTATTATAAACTCATCCTTCTTGTCCTTCATATCAACTCTTGGATTCCACATCTTGTCTCTTGTTACATTTTGTGCCGGAAGAAAGTCTTCCCAAAGTCTGTCAAATTCATTCGCTAAATCATAAATTGATCGTCTCGGTATCCATCTTACTAGTGCCATAATTAACACCTCCTGTTACATGTAAAATATATTGTCATTTTTTATGCTCTGTTTAACATCCTTTCTGCATCTATTACATTCAAACTCCATGCCAAAATACTAAAACAATTCTTAATATGTTATTATTATTATTCTTATGTCCTTAATAAAATAATTTCTCATTAATTGTTGTCTATGCCATTATGGCATCATATATATCCATTTTTCAGGAAGTATGCCATATTGACATATCCGATAATTGTAAACGAAATATTAATCATAGTATATTCAAATTTAATTATTGACATTTATTTAACAATTTCTTATTATTTACAAAAGAATTGGAATGTAAAAGACAGGATGAGCGATGAAAAATGTGCCTGTTATTTCTGTTTCGACCATAAAGAACTATCATCAGGCTATTCAAAAAATTCTTGAACATTTTCCCCACTTAAAAGATCAAATTAAAAAGAAAAAGCATATTTTCATTGTCGGATATATCGACTATCATTACAGTGAATATCTGCATAGTGATACCGATTTTTTAAAAAAACTTTGTGAATATATCCGCAACGAAAATCCAAAAGCAAAGATATATTTATTACTCAATAATATTTTTGGATTTTGCACGCGATTATTTGTTAACTTGACTAATATGAGAGATGAATTAAGAAGACACAAAATAAAATTTATATTTTTAGATGAGAAAAAACCTGATCTGGTGACAGTTAAAAATGGGGCGCATTCCTGTCAATTTAATCTTCCACGGATAATCAATACCAAATTAGTCCAAAACAGAAACAATGCATTATTATTCAATGTATCGCCGTTGAAGACACATCATTATAACAAGCTGGCGGGAAGTCTGTTTCATCATATGCATCTCCTAAGTCCTGAATCTCAGAACGAAATTTACAGCACCAATTTACACAAATTCCTGCCATATTTAATTAAACATGTGAAATCCGATTTTACATTCATTAACGCGACAAATGTAATCAGTCATGGATTACTGACGTCGCAATTAAGGATCTCTGAATATTCCAATTTTTTCAACACGATTTTGGGTAGCACAGATCCGCTCGCAGCGGATCTTGCCTCTTTACAGTTATTGGGCTTCAATCAAAATGATGTCAAATATATGAAAAAAATTCATCATAAAAATGATTTTGAGGTTTACGTTCAGATAATTGGTGAGTTATCCCCATTAAAGGATCCAATTGCTTACTCACCCAGAGTCTCACATCTCCCTGATGATCTGGACATCATCATCGGGGGAAACAGGAGTGCAGTTGATCCACGACTTGGTATAGCATTACACTTTATTCAAATCATGAATGACGATTTGAGAGGCAATGCCGGATTCAGCCTGATTGCTGGTAACGAATTCAAATCATCTCAGTTCACACATGTACAACAACCGCTTATCGTATTGGGTTCTTCCTGCTGCAAAGAGCTTTCCAAATTTCTTCAGGAAAGATTTAATGATATATACTTTGTTGCAGATGATACTCCAATTCGATATTTGCTTGGCGTTTTATTGAAAGTCATGCATGTTGATAAATATAATCTAATGGGTACAAATCCGGTCTATGCATGGAGATCAGCTCTCATTTCAAGGTTCAAAGGCTCCAGATATCGATTTCCATCCGTTCCCGGGAGATTAAAAAAATGGAAAGTTCAAACATCTCAAACAAAAAAGGGAAGTCAATGATAAAGATACTTACCCGAATAGTTATTTTAGCAGGTATTACTTTTCTAAACTGCGGAATCGAATCAGCTGATCTGATCATAAAAAACGGAAATATTGTCACACTAAATGAAAACAATGACATAGTTGAAGCAATTGCTATAAAATCCGATCGAATATTAGCGGCTGGTTCAAACCTGATGATCGACAAATACAACTCTAACAGCACGATTGTAATCGACGCTCACAACAATACCGTTATGCCCGGCTTCAATGATGCGCATTGTCACTTTGCCTCGGGCAGTAAATCACTGCGAACGCTAGATTTTCGTAATGTAAATTCACTTGAAAAAATAAAGAGTATGGTAGCCGACCAGATCAGTCAATTGCCTCCAGGTGCCTTGATAATCGGTAGCAATTACGATCACACACTTTTTGATGATGCCAGATTTCCATCCAGGTTCGACCTGGATCCGGTGTCTCCCGACAATCCTGTCATCATCAAACGAGTCGATGGCCATTCCTGTTGGGTCAACACATTGACACTGAAACTCGCCGGGATCACATCAAATTCAACATCTCCATTTGGTGGTGAAATAATGAAAGATGAAAAGACCGGTACTCTTACAGGAATATTAAAAGAATCGGCCATGAACTTGCTCGATCAGCTGATTGAAGAGGAATCTGATACTGAAATCACAGAGGAAGATATTGTACACGGTCTCGCGCATGCAAATAGGTTGGGTATTACAAGCATACATACCTCCGCTGGACTAGATGAGTACAAGCTATACGAAAAACTGAAAAATCAGGATAAATTGACTGTTCGCATTTACGCGTGGCAATACCTGGAAGAATTGGATTCATTGCTTGCACTTGGTATGAATACCGGTGATGGTGATAGTTTGTTACGCGTCGGATTCCTTAAAAGTTATATCGATGGCACTTTGGGATCAGGTACAGCACTCATGTTTGATCCGTATCAAGATAACCCGGAGACTAACGGTCTCATACAGTACCCGGAAGAAGAATTTAAAAACATGATTTCTCGGGCTCATCGTCTCGGATATCAAACTGGTACCCACGCGATAGGTGATAAGGGAGTAAATGTAGTGCTGAATTCGATCGAATACGCTCAACACGAACATGGCATCAAGCAATTAAGGCATAGAATTGAACATTCTCAAATAGTTATGGAAGATGATTTTTCGCGATATAACGACCTTGGAGTCATAGCATCTATGCAACCAACACATTGTACAACAGACCTCAGGTTTTGTGAACAACGCATTGGCAAGGAAAGATCCAGCGGAGCCTACGCATGGCGTACATTCATCGACAATGATGTGCATATTGCATTTGGCACTGATTGGCCAGTGGAACCTCTTGATCCCATGCGCGGTATTTTCTCCGCCATTACACGACAACATATTGATACTGGCCAGCCTGAAGAAGGATGGTTTGCTGAACAACGGTTGAATCTGACTGAAGCATTAAAATTCTATACGCTTGAATCAGCTTACGCCAGTTTTGAAGAGGATATCAAAGGCTCACTCGAACGAGGCAAGCTGGCCGATATAATTGTGCTGGATTCTAATATATATGATATCCCGCCCCGCGAATTACTGGTAACTAAAATCAAATATACTATCATGGGAGGTCGGATCGTCTATTCAAATCCATAATGGATAAAATGAATTTCTCTACTTTCTTTGTGTCTGATTGTCTTTTTTTAGAAGAAATCGATCGTAATAATCGATATTAAAGTAGAAATATATTCCTAAAACAATTAATAATATTATAATTAAAAGGTTCTTTTTTGATCGTTTTGTCATGACTACCTGCACGCAGATTTCAACATTTACAGATTAATTCTAAATAAATTTTCCAATTCTATTTTCAACTTACCATTTTCTATATCTTTTACCAGTGCAATTATTTGCTTGTTGATGGGCACGGGTATTTTATGCTTTGAAGCATTTTTTACTATATATCCATTCAAATAATCAATCTCAGTTGGTTTACCACGTTCAAGTGACTGGAGGGATGATGATTTCAATCGACGATATTTTAAACCGATCCCCATGATGATGATATGTTTCTTAATTAGTGATAAAGTAATATTATGATTAATATCGTTTCCTGTTAAAGCCAAATCATATGGATTCAGTTTGTCAGCGACCTTTTCCAATCTGATCCCCATTGCCTCTGCCACCTCAATGGATTCTGTAAAAATTCGTATAAATATTTTACGCGCTAAACTCATATTGAGCAATTCGCCCAGTTTAAGCCCGGTTATTGCTCCTAACGATGTTATACACGAATTCACCATTAATTTTGAGAATAAATCGCCATATATATTATTGGAGATTTTGACCGGGAATATTTTTTCAAGTACTGATTTTAATACATAGAGACGGTGCGTATTCTCCTGATTCAACTCTCCTATGATAAACCGTCCGTTCGAAGTGACCTCCATGCGTCCGACAGCCAAATACGTTGATCCCCATTCAACGACGCATCCAATAGTTCGATTCCGCCCAACTATCTCTGAAATCTGATCTTCCATGATTCCATTTTGAAGTGACACTATCATTGTGTCATCATGAAGGAATGGTTTGATTGATCGCGCCGCTCCTAACACATCCGTCGCTTTGGTGGCTAAAAATATAATATCCGGTTTCTCTGAAATTTGTGAAACATTGATTACAACGTCTGGATATGATATGATACTTTTCTTTTTCCCTTCCACCCGCAATCCATTGTTTTCAATGAAGTCCACGCTCTCTTTATGCTTGCATACCAATTCGACATCATACTTTTCTTTTGCCAGGTATCCAGCGACTACTCCTCCCACAGCGCCAGCTCCTATGACAACTATTCTCATTTAACCCTCCTCCGAACAATCAATCAATTAGCCGGATTTAAGACAAACCGTCTAATACCAGCAAAATTATTTTTATAATATTCGCTTCTGAGATCTGATATCACAACCCCCCGCTTAGAGCTTGCATGTACAAATTTTGTACCAACTATATATATACCAACATGATTTATGCTGGTCGATGAATTCGTCCTGAAAAATAATAAATCCCCAACCATGGGCTTACTATGTTTAATCGGTTGACATTCATGGTAAATTAAGAGAGAATTATGTGGCAAAGTAATTCCAAACGTGTCCTCAAAAACACGAACAACGAATCCAGAACAATCAAAACCTGATCTTGTGATCCCACCATATCTGTACGGAGCAGCAAGATTTATTCTTATCTGATTGAGGATATTTCTGCTATCCAGTGAAGTATACGTTCTCATCGCTCTGTCCATTACGCTCCGCCACTCCTGAGGCACCCTGGATTTACTTGTATTACCAAGCTCGTTTGGCGCTAACTTCCTGATCGTACACGACATCGATGATACTGAAATTAATACACAAATTAAAAGTGCGATTCTTGACCTGTCCACCGAACCTCCGAAGCATTATTGGTAATTTCCGAGTGATAATCATGAGAAGAAAATAACGAGGAAACGATTGCCTTAACTCTATACTAAATCCCATATTAGCATGAGTATTATTTTTAATGCACTATATATTTGACGCACGTAAGAATCTAAATTACATTTTATTTACTAAAATGTCAATACTTTTTTATGTTTTTATTTGTAACACTGTTTCATTTTGGACATTTTTTATCAAGTATGCTTTAATGTTTCAAAATTTTAAACATTTAACCAGTTGAATTTATTATTCTTTTTAATGAGCTCAATAAAAAGAATACTGGCATAATATTAGCTACTTATTTTTGGTTAGATAAATATTTTTGTGATCATTTTAAATAATATGTTCTCTGTTCCGGAAACCTGACTTTCCGGGAGGATTCAACTACAATTACTCAGTAAAAAATCCCTTTATAATATGGAGGAAAAGGTTAATGCCCATTGCTTCAATGCTATCATTCTTACAGAAACGAAAATTTAGAGTACTACTCATACTTCTTATTCAGTTGTCATTCATATTTATGACAATTGGCGTCGACAATAGCATGGCACAAATCCGTATAATGCCCCTGGGCGATTCCATTACACATGGTGAACATGGTTCCACACCGACTATTGGAGGATTTCGCGATGATCTCGCTTTCATGCTTCTCAGTGAAAGTGTTGACTTTGATCTTGTTGGTACATTTAATGATGGCCAATCGGCTTTTCCATGGCACCAGGGAGATCCCGGTAAAACAGCTGGCTATATTGCCAGTCATCTACCGAACTGGCTCTCAGAAACCTACCCGGACCTTATCCTTTTCCATATCGGAACAAATGATGTCTACAGCTTATATACAACACAACGAATTATCGATGATATCGAACGAAATCTTGATCATATATGGTCCTTTGGCGAAGATATTCCGGTTCTCCTCTGCAGCACGATACCTCGTAATGATATTAAAAATGACAGAAATACCGAGCTGGCCCGCGCTATTCATGACCTTGTAATCGATAAGATTCGTGATAATTATCCTGTTCGGTATGTGGGACAAAATGAAGTGTTTGTCGAAAATCCAAACTGGGCTGATGACTATTTACATGACCTGTGGCATCCCAATAATCTCGGCTATAGCATTATGGCTGAAGTCTATTTCAATGTTCTCATGACCGAATTGACCGCAGGTCGTCAACTCGTTACTTATAATTTCAATCGCTCACAATTCGGGCAATTTTCCTGGAAATATGATGGCCATTATGAATTACAAAACGATAAATTGACTATAGACACCGGTGGTAACTATTGGTGGAAGCCCGCTGTTTATATCGCTGAAATGGATCCAATTGCTGTCAGTTTCACCTTTGGTGAAAATGTCGATGCCTATACTGATGGCAATGCTGGCATCGCTTTAATGCTCGATGATAATTCTCAGAATGCTGATGGTTATCTGGTCTACAAGGAAAGTGAAACAACAAATCTGAAACTGTATTATATCCAAAATGGACAGATAAGCCAATTAGTCGATGAAGTGCCTGGATTCTCAGGTACACCAGTTATTGATGACACATTCAAAGTCGCATTTTATTCCGACGATGATGGAAATCATTTCAACTGTATGATAAACGATCAATTCGATGGCAAATTGACTGATCAATCGAAATTACATAACAATAACTCCAATCAATTCGCTGGTCTTATGCTTGCAGGAATTCAAAATAATATTGTTGATGATTTCACTCTCATTCATTATGAGTTTCAACCTGAGAAAATGATACTTGTATCAGGCGATGGTCAGGTAGGCGAAAAGGAAACAACATTATCAGATTCAATCGTTATCGAGGTAACGGATAATTACGGCAGCCCAATCTCCAATGTACCTGTAAATTTTGAAATCACCTCTGGAGACGCTACAATCGTAGAAAATAACACCAGCAATCACATTGTCTTCGAAGCTGAAGACGGTATTCTGACATACCCCATGCAAATCAGAAGCCATTCAACTGCCTCCGGTGGCAAATATATTACTGTTCCTCAAGAATATCCGGATGATACTATGGCGAAAGCTGTTTACGACTTCAGTGTCTCCAGTGGTGGTACGTATGTAATCTGGGGACTCGTTAGATCCGCCGGCGATACTCATGACTCATTCAAAATCATTATGGATGATCAGGATGAAATTGTATGGCATATTTCAGGATTTTGGGACTGGACATGGGACCAGGTCTACATATATAACGGAGACGACCCGGTTCAATTAAATTTGGCTCCAGGTGCACATTCACTGACTGTCAAAAACCGGGAATGGGGCTCGCAAATCGATAAGTTGATCATCACGAATGACCTCGGATTCAATCCGAATTCTTTCCTGGCTAAAAGTTATGAGACCGTTATCACCAATACATCGGGCAAGGCTTATGCAAAGGTTCAGCTGGGCTCAACACCCGGCCCGATCGAGGTGACCGCATCATCACCAGCCCTTCAAGAACAGGTCGTGTTTAATCTCTCCATCAAGTCTGATGAACCGATACCAACTATTCTCGCTATTACCGGAGGCGATAACCAAACTGAAGAAATAAATCAGGTATTACCACTTCCAATGGAAGTTAAGGTCACTGACTCTGAAAATAATCCTATGAGTAATGTCTCCGTACTGTTCGAAATATTGCAAGGGACCGGTTCAATTGCAGAGATACAACCAGTTCTCACTGATGTTAATGGACTTGCACATATCTACTTTACGCTCGGTGCTGAAGAAGGTGAACGCCTCATCCAGGCTTCTTGTCCGGACCACCCCCAAATTCAACCCGTGATATTCCATGCGACCGGAGTTCAGACAGGATATTCAATCAGCGGATCCATAACATACTTTAGCAATGATAATCCAGTTGATGATGTGGCACTAACGTGTATGGGCGATCTGATCTCTGTTGATTCAACTGATGTTTCAGGTTCATACACAATTAATTCTATCCAGCTCGGCGACAACATTGTACTGACACCGACAAAACTGGACTTCACAAACGTAGATAATAGTCTTGCTTTCATGTATAATGCCGCTCTCACTATGAAGCATGTGGTTAAACTTGATACTCTGGAAGGATATTATCTTGAGGCGGCAGATGTTGACAAGAATGGCCTTGTTCAGACATATGACGCGGCTTTAATCGCTCACTACGCTGTCGGATTGAATAAAGGTCAGGACTCTCATGTGGGTGAATGGCAATTCCATCCACCATATAGACAATATTTCCAGGTATCCACTAATTATTCATCTCAAGATTATCTAACCCTCATCCTCGGAGATGTGGCTGGCGGATGGGAACAGAATAATGTGATTGAAAAATCTGTTCCTGGCAATATGCTGAAAAATTCAAATCAAATTTCTGCCAGGTCAGGCTCGACTTTCTCCATTCCGATCTGGATAGAGGGCGATATGAATATGATCTCATGTGATCTAATGGTAAAATATGATCAGAATGTTGTAAGATTTGTGGATATTGAAAAAACTGTATTAAGTCAGGGATTTGAAATTGTCTCCAATGAGATGAATGGAGTGCTGGTTGCAGGACTTTACGGTGCGTATGAGATTAATTCGAGTGGTGTCATATTCAAACTCATATTTGAGGCTGCCGGGAATGTGGAGCAATCAACCGCTATCGAGATCGAACGTTTCAGGATAAATAATCACGTCGCAGAATATACAACGGCCGTTGTCAATATTCAGGACGATGTGGCGAAACCAAACGATTTC
>Ga0272441_10013805_pt1 | contig 11567 bp, 8 predicted proteins | sample SSMProp6N_FD_193582 | JGI IMG/M metagenome (GOLD analysis project Ga0272441, IMG submission 193582) | Marine sediment archaeal communities from Little Sippewissett salt marsh, Falmouth, MA, United States - SSM-Prop-6N | ecosystem: Environmental > Aquatic > Marine > Wetlands > Sediment ... | reverse complement strand
GAATCTCAGCAGCGACATCGTGGGGGCTATCCTGGCAGAGCTGGCCCTCGAGCGGTTCAGCCTCTATGCGTGGCAGAAACAGACGACGGAGAAGATGTTCGGCAGCTACCCGTATCCTCCCAACATCTTCGAGCAGAACACCTTGGAGTTCATCAATGTGCTCGTCAAGCCGGGCAAGCCGAAGACGCTGCCCCCCGCCATCAAGGAGGCCAGCCGCCTTACGCAGAAGCAGTGGATGAACCTATCACAGCAGGTCTGGCGCCTGTACCCGGCGGATGTGAAGCGTGCCGCCCACCCGGCGCCCTTCCCCGAGGCCCTGCCGAACCGTCTCGTCGCCATGTACACTTTCGCCGCCTGCGCGGCGGGGGATGTGACATTCCCGGGCGATGTCGTAGTTGACCCGTTCTGCGGCACCGGGGCAACGTGCGTCGCCGCCAAGAGGCTGGGCCGCCACTATGTCGGCATCGACCTGTCTGTTGATTTCACCGTTCGGGCCCAGGAGCGAAGCAGCGCCACTGAGCGCGACGACAGCATCTTCATGTGTCATTCGAGCAGGGTATCAGGATCCTCGCACGAATAGCGACCCCGTGGACTGGAGACCACCGACCCGGCACGGTGGAATGCGAACCGCAAAGCTGCTATACTGAGTATGGCGTTGACCGACCACCTCGGTGCGGGAGCCCCGTCGTGAACTGCGCCGTTTGCCTGACGGCCGCCACCCGCTGCAGCCCAGTTGTAAAGGGCCGTGGGCCGGCTCCGAGCTATAGGCGATGGCTCCACAGGCAGCGAGGCGGTTTAGGTCGGCCTGCGTGTGCGACAACCGGGGCCTGAAGCCCTCGGAATGTGCCCGGTTTTCGGCCTCAAGGTACACACAGATCCACGCGTCCGCGTATGCAAATGCGAGCCAATGCGTGTCGGTCTCGGATAGTGTACAGCCCGCCGGGCATCTAAAAGATGCAGTCAGGATGACCGTGTTCCGCTCAAGTCACTTTGCCGCGCCCCACGGGGCAATGCTGCTCTGCTGGGCGTCACTGGCTCTGTGTCAGTCTTCTTTCGCCCAGGCGCGATCGACGCCGACGAGCCAGATCGCGCTGTGCATGGTAGGCGACAGCATCACCTGGGCCGGTGAGGGCGACTATTGGCGCAAGTACTTGCTCGACAAGCTCCCCGCCCTGGCCTTCGTCGGCACGCACTCGGGGGTGCTGGGCTACAGCCATGCGGGTGAAGGCGGCAATAGCACACGGGCCATCCTCAAGCGCATAGTCGATATCCCGGACTGCCCCTACTACTCGCTGCTCATCGGCACCAACGACAACAACATCAAGGACGAAAGGCTCATACCACAGCACTCCGTGGCCACGGCACAGCGGATACGTGCCATCGTCGACGGCCTGCTCGCCAAGCCCTCGGTGCGCAAGGTGTTCCTGGGAAGCATCCTTCCCTGTCACACCGAAAACCCCATTCGCGACAAAGCCAACTTGGCGACGAACGTCGTCCTGCGCCGCGAGGCGCTCGCCGAGCTGCCTAGGGACAAAGTCGTGTGGGTGGAGTACGAGCAGCCCATTCGCGCCACCGAGGACTGGGAGCCGATGATGCGCCTGCACCCGACCAAGGACGGCTACAAGCTCATCGCGTCCATCCTGGCCGACACCATCGCGCAGGCACTGGGCACCCAGAATCCCTCCGCCGCGCCCGGCGGGGGCGTTCCGGTGGAAAACCTATGGTCAGAGGACCTGCGTCGTACGGAGCGCCCGATCGTCGCGGGGTGGTACACTCTCTCCCTGAGGCTGCTACAGGTGACGGGAGGCGCCCCTGCCATCATCCTGCGGAGTGCCGACCTATCGGCCGGGACGCCCTTGACGAAGCAGTTTCCCATCCAGGCCCGCACCGCCGACCGGCGTATTGCCATCAACGTGTTCACCGGCTACGAGGGGTATGGCTACACACGCTCGGCCCTGACCGTCGACACCAGGGATTGCGAAGTGACCGACGTACTGTTTGAGAAGCGTCGCCCGTCGGGCAAGGCATCGGCCTATGGGCGGGGCGCCTACGTTGACGCAACAACGCCCGCCTGTCCGGGAGAGCTCCTCGTGCCCGCCCAAGGAGCGAGTGACGACCAATGAGAGACGTGGCCTCAGAGCACGACGACAGGGGCATCACCATCCAACGAGTGGGGATCCGTGACCTGCATCTGCCGGTGATGATCCGCGAAAAGCCCGGCCGCTTGGCCCGTATCCTCGGCGTCTTTGACGCCAGCGTGGAGCTCGTCAAGACCGAGCGCGGCACCCACATGAGCCGCTTCGTCCAGGTGCTGAGCAAGTGGAGCAAGAAGAGCGTCTCACAAGTAGAGATGGAGGAGATGCTGCGGGAGATCGTGCAGGTCTTCGGGGCGCGGGCCGCCACCCTGAAGCTGGCTTTCAAGTACTTCTTGGAGAAGCGGGCGCCCGCAACGGGCATCGAGAGCCCCCTGGACTATGACTGCGCCTTCGAGGCCGGCATCGAAGACGGGCAATACACCTTCGCGCTGGTCGCCACCGTCCCGGTGATTAGCCTGTGCCCATGCTCGAAAGAGATATCCGATCGCGGCGCCCACAGCCAACGGGCTCTCATCACCGTGAGAGTCCAGGCCGAGCCGGGGGTCTTCATCTGGCTGGAAGACCTCATCCCACTCATTGAACAGCAAGGCAGCCAACCCGTCTACGCCCTGCTCAAGCGCAGCGACGAGAAGGTCGTCACCGAGGGCAGCTACGACAACCCCAAGTTCGTCGAGGACGTTGTCCGCGACACCATCATCGCTCTGCGCAAGCTGCCCGGGGTCAGGCACTTCGCGGTAGAGTGCAAGTCTTTGGAGTCGATTCATAACCACGTAGCCTATGCCATGGCGGAGAGTGAAGCTGATTGATGGAGATCATTATTGGCCTGTTCGTGTCTGCAATCGGCGTGGCTCTATTGGTAGCCGGATACCGTTTCTACCAGCGAGTCATGACGCGCGCTTCAGAGCTGTCCCAGCCCCAGAGCGAGATGGCCCCCGAGGCCGTCGAGGTCACAGGTGAAGTCCATGCCGACGGCCTAGTGTACCTTTACGGACACGAGTTCGCTCAGTCCAAGGCTTCGGCCCCCATGACCCTGAGCAGAGAGAAGGCGTTCGCGCCCCTCACCCAGGTTGAGCTGGACCCGCAAGATTGGGCCACACAACTGCTCTACGCCCCGATCAGCGAGTTGCACGCGAGCTCGTGCCTGGACTACCGCATCGTCGAGCGACAACCAAGCTTCCTGCCTCCTTTCCCCCATAAGCGGTGGGAGCTTGAGGTCATCCAGCGTACACCCTTTGGGGCCTCGCCCGTGATGTCGGCGATGGAGGTGGCCTTTGAGCTGATGCGGGCCCGCAAGCAGCAGCGTGTGGCCCAGGGCAAAGAGGAGCCCGGGGAGTTGTGGTGCCCACTGGACGAAATCATCGAGCGCGCCCTCAAGGCGATGCGCCAGGAGATCAGCTTCTGGGAGCGCAGCGGCGTTCTGGGAGATGTGCGCAACTACGTGGCCTCGGCCATGGTCGCCCAGGGGTACCTGATCCAGCCGGCCCGAGAGACCTGGCTCGACCGAGCCAGGTCCAAACGCCCCAAGCCGAATGTCGAGCCCATACAGGCCCTGCGACCCGCGGTGGACGCGCTCAACGAGCGCCTCGCGCAGTACAGGCTCAAGCATGGCTCACCCTTCGCCCGTGGGGAGCAAGAGCCACAGGAGGGCCAGCAGCAACTCGTGCGCGAGACCGACCCCGACCTGGTCACACGGGAAGGCGAATTCGGCGAGATGCCCTTTGACGACGCCTTGCGCATCAGCATCTACGAAACCCTCGTCAGCCTCAAGCAACTCGAACCCAGCGGCGGGTCGGGGATCTGATTCGCAGGCCCGACCGCGGCCGGCCGGCACACCGGCCACAAGCCGGGGGAGGCCGGTAGAGGCGCTTTGAGGCCGCGGCGCATCTCTCACGGGCCGCACAAACCGCTCAGGACCCGCGGCCCAGACAGGGCCTGCCCGGACATGTGGCCCTCGCGGCCGGCGATAAGCGTCACACACCCATGGGGAGGAAATCCCCGAACGGGCGGGGAACCTGTTCGAGAAGTGACGGGGCGCCACAGGCCGGCCGCGAGGCCTCCCTGACACATCCGTGAGGGTGCCCCAACGGTCGCACGACTCTCTGGGACCAAATCCCATGGCAATGCCCGGAGCCGTAGCCACCATGCGGCCCGGGCCTACAACCAGTTAACGCCGTCCCCTCCACCGATGAAGATTTGCGACCTGATTTCCGTCCACGACGCTGCAAGGGCCATCGATCTGGCCTCAGTGGAGCAGCTCGCGGCAGACCTCGCTCGTGAGGGCGCCGACCTGACTTTAGGGTCGGCCACTCAGCTTGCCGAGCTGCTGGGCGAGTACGTGACCGCTGAGGAAGAGCCCGTAGACGTGCTCCGGGTGATCCTGGGCAGCATCGCGCGCAATGGCGAACGCGGCGGCGCGTTCCTGGTCCGCGGCAGCGGAGGGTCCGGCAAGTCTCACGTTCTGGCGGCCATCGCTCTGCTGCTCAGACACGCGGCCGCGACATCGGCATTCGTGGACACACATCCATCCTATGCCGACCTGCGTGATCGGCTCCGAGGCAGGCGGTACCTCGTCGTTCCCATACCCTTGGCCGAGCACCGAGGACACGACGAGCACCTGGAAGACATCGTCTTCGACCGGACGGAGCGAGCCCTCAGGTCCGCCGCTTACGATATCGCCGTTCCCCTGTCCGAGCAGTCCTATGCCCTTGACCTGATTGACCGCCACATCGTTCCGCGATACTCCCAGGAACTTGACGCGTACACCAAGCAACACGCCACCGGCGCCCGAGACTGGGGCGCTCTGCGCGAGAAAGCCCCCGCGCAAGCAGTCCAGATTGCCCGCCGGTATGCCCAGGACATCCAGTACCCCCTGGATTTCAGGCAATCTCGTGTCGAGCGCCTATCGACGCTTCTGGACATCATCCGGGAGGAGCGGCTTGCCGGCATCGTGTGGCTGCTGGATGACCTGAATGAGTTCCTGTCCGGCGTCGGCCCAAAAGCAGTGCATGGCGACTGCGCCTTCCTTGATTTCATTGGCCAGCGCTGCAAGATCTCGCCACTGTTTATGGTCGCCACCATCGACGAGGGCCTCGAGCAGCTCACCTCGGTGGAGCCCTATCTGCTCAACGCAATCCGCTCCAGCTACCGCACCGACCTGTCACTGAGCCCCGATCACATGCGAGCCGTGGCGCGCCGCCGCGTCATCGGCCGTGTGGATCCCGACCAGTACGCCACCGCCATCCGCAACGTTCGAGCGGCCTACCAGGCCGCCCTGGGTACCGTGAGCTTCTCCGAGGACGAGCTGGCGGCGTCCTACCCGCTGCACCCCACTGCCCTGGAGTGTCTGGAGAGCATCGCCGAGAGGTTCTTCGGGGCCGCCGACACCCTGGTCACATTCATGCAGGATCTGCTGGACCAGACCAATCTGGCCGGTGTGCTGCAACGCGACGCGCGCCGGGTCATTACCGTCGATGACGTGTTCGACTACTTGCGGCAACGCATCGCCTCGCATCCAGAGGTCTCCGCCTACGTGTACGATGTGCTCGACTACTACCAGAAGAACGCCTCTGAGGTGTGTCCGGACAGTCCTCAGCTCTGCATCCAGCTCACCCGAGTGCTCATCATCCTGCGCCTATCCAACGTCGCGGCCTCGGTGCCCCTCATCGTGGAGGCCCTGGGGATCGATGAGGCCGGCAACAGCCTGATTACCGTCGATCAGGCGACCGGGGCTCTTGAAGCCATGCGTCTGGCCGGCAGCTTCGTGGACATCCGTCGTACAGTGGCCGACGGTCCTGCCATCTACTACGTTGACGTGCAGACCAGTGTGAGCGAGACGGTGCGGCGGCGCATCGCCGCCGCTAAGTCATCCCTCGCCGCGGATGATCCCCGCATTTGGCGGCACCTGCTCAACGGGTGCGATGAGGCCGCCTTCCCGCTCTCCCAGCTAAGGGAGAGCCGCACGCTTGAGATACAATGGCAGAATACCTTCCGTTGCATCTCCGCCGAGCTCGCCGACCTCACCACCTTCAGCCCCGCGACCATCGCCGAATACGTTGCCGACCTGGCCGACCCGTCTACCGTCGAGGATGCCTGCCTGTTCATCGCTGCCCTGTCCACACCCCAGGCGCAATCCGCCGCCTGGCGGGTGGCCTGCGATGCCCCCCCGGCAAGCCGCTGGTCGGCCGCCCTGCTGGCTTGGTTGCCGCGGGAGCTGACCCCTCAGGAGTTGGACAAAGCAAAGGAGTTCGCGGCCATTGCCGATATGCTCGAGGACGAACGCGCTCTGGGCGCAGACTCGAGCCTGCGTGATCAGCTCACCGAGATTCAGGGTCCGGCTCTCGCACAGGCCCGGCGGATCGTCCGCAGGGCATACTACGAGGGAAGCGTCCAGTCCCCCTTCGGCCATGCTGTCGCTCCCGGTGAGCTGCCTGAACTAGACGGTGGCTGGTCCGGGACGCTCCAGACCATGACCCAGCGGGCCTTCGAGCGCGTTTTCCCGGAGTTCGCCAACGCCGCGCCCCGGCGCCCCCTCGTCGCCCGCGAGCAAATGGATGCCCTTGTGGACAACGTCATCCGCCCCGGCGCCATCGCCCTGACCGACGATGATCCGCTGGCCGAGCTCGTCCACAGCTTTCTTGTGCCACTTGGGGTCGCGGTGATCCGCGAGGATGAGTGCGTCATCGACGTAGGCCGCAGCAAGGTGGCCGCCGACGTCGTCGCGCGCGTCAGGCAGAGGGATCAGACGCCCTCCCACGAGCTCGGTCGCCCGATCTCCTGCTCCGACCTGGCTCAGCACCTCGTGAAGTCCCCTCTGGGTCTCACGCCCGAGCTGTTTGAGCTTACCGTGGCCGCCCTTATCCGCACGGGACACCTGGCGGCGCTGAGGGATTGCAAACACCTCGTGCCCTTTGAGGATGTCGCGACGCCGTTGAGCGGCTCGGTGCAATATGTCGCGCGCCCGCCAATGCTGACCACAAGTCAATGGCAGGTGCTCGCCCGAGTATGCCGCATCGCTCTTGACTTCGCCCTGCCCGGCCCCGACCTGGGCGTCCAACAACTCGTCTGGGAGCGGCTATTGCAGGCCCGCGCCGATTACCTGGACCGTGCCGCCACCATCCGCCGACGCCTCGAAACACACATCGCCGACATCGACCAGCGCCCCGCGCACTGGGCCGAGGCATTCGCGGACCTGGACGCCATCGCCAACACATTCAACTGCGTCCGGCCCGAGTTGCACCCGGCCATCGGCCTGCGGGAGTTCATTGGCGATGTCGAGGACTTCATCGGTGACTCCCATGGCTCATCTCGGCTGGGCGGACTGTTCCGAAGGATCGACGCCCTTGCCGGCCACCTGGAGAAGATAGCCCCCGAGATCGTGCAGGTGCGCGCCTACCTGCTCAGCCCGGACCTGAATATCCCCCGCGGCAGCGAGCTTGAGGGCAGGCGCCAGTCCATAGAGGCCCTCATTGCCACAGGGGAGAACGTGGTCTCCGAGGAGGGCAATCTGCGTCGTCTCGTGCAGGTCTTCCTGGCCTCCTACAAGCGCGCTTACCTGTCCTGGCACGGTCGCGTGTACCGCTCCCCCGTGTTCGACCAGTACCGTACGGTCCACCAGTCACCCGAGATGCGCGCGCTGCATCAGCTCAGCAAGCTGCACATTGATGTAAAGGTCACCGCCCAGGACATGGCCCATCGCATTGATGAGCAAGTGCGGCGGCGCTGCGCGCGCCCGGACCTGTCGGAGCTCCTCGACCATGGTCCCGTCTGTCCGGACTGCCGGCTGAGACTCAATGAGCAGCCCGAACTGCTCGACGTCGCCGTTCTTGTCCGGGAGGCCCGACAGGCGCTCCAAGCATACGTCACCGCCCTCACCGCCACCAAGTCCCGGCAGGCCGTCGAGGAGTACGCGGCGGCCATGCCGCGCCACGGAGACATCGCGCTCCGCCTGGGGCAAGTTCTGGACCTGGACGACCAGGCGACCACTCGCGAGATCATCTCCCTGTTCACCGACGAGGCGATCTTGCACCTCAACAGGGCGTTGGCCGGCAAGGTCCTTGCCCCCCGCAACTTCGCCGAGCTGCGCAAGGCTCTCGAAGGCCGCACCGTGACCAAAGAGGAGGCCCAGGAACTCTTCAAGAAGTGGATCGAGGGGGAAGGTGAGGATATCGAAGACGAGGGCCTGCTGCAGATAGACGGATAGAGCCGGCTCGAAACCCAAACTCATGCGGGGACGCCCCTGCACGAAGCGCAAACCCTCGCCCCGCCCACCCTCAACACGCTGACACACGAGTCTATTGCCGGCCCTCAGTGCCGCCGCTCTACGTTTCCAACTCCAGAATGCTCGGCTCCCAGCCAAGCCGCTCAAGTACGCTCATGTAGTCGTCCTGTGAAAGCTCGCGGGGCTCCTTGCCCAGCAGAGCCACCACGACTCCTTCCATCACATTCGTGCCAAACGACCGCCCATCCATGCGCGGGGTGGTGGTAATGATGCGCGCGACTCCGCGCCGCCGGAACTGCTCGACGTCCTCCTTGGTGGTCGTATTCGACAGGATCGTCTTGCCTGCCAGCGGCGGAACCTCCTCGTCCACGGGGGGCATGAAGCGCTTGACGAAGTGAGTGTCCCCCGCAATCACGTCCGCCCACTGGTAGTACTTGCGGTATCTGGGTGAGGGCGCTTCCTGCTCCTTGCCCGTGGGGTACAGGCGCTCGAAGGGTTGCCGACAGAGCACCGGCAGGGCCAGTCGAGCGACGACCCGCAACTGCCACAGGCGCGTGAGGGGCGCCGGCAGGCCCAGTGCGAAGATCAGGTCGCCGTACATGAGCCGGCAGCCTGTCGTGCCCAGCGCTTCGGCCATCCCGAACCGGTCCACGGCGCTCGTGACCAATACCTTCAGATCACCGATGCCCCGCTGCTGCTGCTCTTTGTGCAGTTGTCCCCGAGACGTCACCCGCTCGACTACAACCCGTTCCCAGGTGTTCTTGAGCCCACTTCCGTCCACCACGGGGGTTCTCGTTGCCGCCTGGGCCAGCCGCCACGCATCGCGGATGACATACCGCCGGCCCCCCACAATCAGGTATAGGTCAATCCCCCCAAGCCCAATGGCGGCCACCTTGCCATCCAACTCGCCGATCATCTGCCGAGCCCTCTCGAGGTCGCCGTCCACCCCGATGCGCTCAACGAGAAACTTCTCGCCGCAGAACTCGGCTTCCACTCGCTTGTCTCGTGTGGACGACCCTATGCTGACGCTCACCACGTGTCTCATCGCTTCCGCCACCTCTCGCTCTGAGTGTGCAGCCCCATTCAGTGGTCCTCCCGGAGGACGCCTTCGGGATTCCTCACGCAGTTGCCCTCGATGACATGGGTGGCACTGGTGGCCGTGACCGCATCGCCGGTGAGCCCGTCGAACACATTCCCCTGCACCACGCAGTACTCCGCGTCGCCCAACTCGATGCCCCTCAGGCCCTGGTAAACGCTCTTTCTCATCACGTTCCCGGTGATTGCGTGTCCTCCGGAGCCCTGCGCGTTCTCGACGAGAACGGCCCACTCCCCGGCGTTAATGATGGTGTTGTTCGCGATCACATATCCGTCGCACTGGCCGGTCAGATGTATGCCTATGGGGGAGTGCAAGTAGTTCGAGCCGATCACCATGTCGCGGCTCACTCCGCGGGCGTCGATGGCCTTTGTGAAACCCTCGATGGTGTTGTTGCAGATCACATGCTGGGCCGTACCGTCCAGGATGATGGCCTGGGCGTGACCGTACGCGAAGTGGTTGTTCACCACACGCACTTCGCGGCAGTCGTAGTCCAAGTAGAGGTGCTCCGCCTGCTTCTGCCCCTCATTGAGCGAGCGCGTCTGGTTGCCGTGCAGGGTCAGGTGATGGATGTGTTCGGCCCTGAACCCCCACTTACAGTCCCGCGCCCAGCAATCACGAACCGTCACGTTCGTCCCGTGGGGCCCAAGCCATACCGCCCGGCCGCCGTGCCCGGAGAAGAAGCACGTGTCAATCAGCGTGTCGTTGGGGTAATGCACTGCGATGGCGTCGCCGCTGTCGGGGCTGCCCACAAGCGTCAAGTCGCGGATGGTGATCTTCAGGTCCGGCCACCAGGAGCCTACTACACCCGTCACCTGTAGCAGAGCCTTGCCGTCGGTGTTGCGATTGCGGATGACACTCGCCCTGCCCTCACCCGTGACCGAAAGGTGTTGCCCCTCGGCTAGAGCCACAGCCACGGTGTCGTTGAGCACGTAGTTACCGGCAGGGAAGTGGACGGTTCCGCCACGGTCGGGCAGAGCATCAAACGCCGCCTGCACTGACCCGTACGAGGATACATCAATGGCGTGTCCGGAAGGCATGGTGCTACCCCCATCTTCCGCGGCGCGCCGGGCATGCTCAACGGCACACCAATAACGCATGCGCGAAGACGGCGCAGCCGCCTGTTAGTGGGTAGGTCGTTAGCGAAGGAGGGTTACGCAAACAGCCTCAACTGTTGCGTGGTTCGGCCGGTCTGCAGGTTCGTCGTTACCTCGCCCTGGGTGAGTTGAGCATTGTCGAAGTACCTGACGGCAATGTCCCGCAACGCATCCAACTGCGAAGGGGCGATTGACCACGCTCGCGTGGCCGAGTTGTAGCTGCGGTGCTCGAAATCTATCGACTTGAGCGCCCTCACCACGTCGTGGAAGATGTCCTCACTCGCGGTGAACTTCACCTGGTAGACCGATCTGTGCTCATTCCAGGTTATGTGAATGGATGTCTGCTGCTGGCGCTTTGACATGGGTTCCGTGCGGGCTACGAAGGCTTCGGTTGTGACTGCAACGCGCTTGCACGCGCCCAGACAGCATAATTGCGCCCCCGCGACACGTCAAGCTCCCATGCCGTGGATACACCCCCCAACCGGTCTCAGCGCGAGCCATTGACATCCATAGACTGCTCCATTAGTCTCTAGTTGAGTTCGCCCGCCGCCCGGCGGCGGGTCCTTCTCCACTTGCTGCGGGGTGAAGCCGCAATGAGACTAGTCGGCCTCCTATTCAGGGCCCTGCTCGTAGCCTGCCCGGGCTTCGTGCTTGCTTGCTGCACGCATTCTGCGGCCATCGGCGCGCAGCAGTCCGCGACCATTGGCGAGATCGAGAGTGACCTGGCCTGGCTCATCAACACCGAGCGCGCGCAGGCGGCTGCGGCACAGCTTCAGCACGACGCCAAGCTCAGTGACGTGGCCCGCCAACACAGCCAGGACATGCGCGACAGGGACTTCGTGGGCCACCAGTCGCCCGTACCCGGGCGCAAGACGCCCATGGACCGGTATACGACGGCGTTCGGCGCCAAGGCCAACCCTCTTGCCGAGAATGTCTCGATGCATGAGGGTGTGGACCTGCTGAAAACAACGCCGGCCGCCATCCATGGCGGCTTCATGGCCAGCCCCAAGCACAGGGCTAACCTGCTCGCCGAGGGCGTGACGCGCGTGGGGATCGGGTGCGCC
>Ga0272441_10013803_pt1 | contig 11567 bp, 9 predicted proteins | sample SSMProp6N_FD_193582 | JGI IMG/M metagenome (GOLD analysis project Ga0272441, IMG submission 193582) | Marine sediment archaeal communities from Little Sippewissett salt marsh, Falmouth, MA, United States - SSM-Prop-6N | ecosystem: Environmental > Aquatic > Marine > Wetlands > Sediment ... | reverse complement strand
TGGTAGAATTCCATTGCCCCGTCGGTTATGCAGTAACAGACGCGGGGACCGTCGATCTCTCCGTAGATCCATCCCGTCTCCTTGAGGACACGGAGGTGCTGTGAAACACTTGACTGTGCCAGGGGGAGAATATCCACGATGTCGCGGCAGAGACACCGGTCGGATTCCGGTTTGTGTCCCAGATGTCTGATGATCTCTACACGGACCGGGTGTGCCATGCCTCTGGAAAATCGGGCCACAAGATCATTGCACTCTTGCAGTGAAAGGGTATCGATGCTGTCCGGGTCTAATGCCCGGTATCCGCAGGGTCGTGTATGGAAACTCATCCTCTCCTCCATTGGTCATGTGTAATGGCTGTGCCGTGCCTTTTCATCAGGGACTCTATTGCCACGGGGGACCTAACCCTCTGCGAGTCTCCTCAATGCCCGGTGACGAAGGCCATTATCGTATATCGTAAATAAACGATGATAGACATATATGAAAATCATAGTGCTGTCAATGGGTAATGACAGGGCATGGGGAACTGGGGGACGAACTGAAGGGGGAGCAAGAAAGGAACCTTGTACGCAGGGAAGGGGGGTAGGGGGAGCGATGTCAGACCTTTTCACGACCTTACGGGGAGGGTGTCCCGGATATCTCGAGAGACACTGCATCGTGAGGAGTGTCTGTGGGCCAAGGTACCGCGTGGCCTGTCGATTTTCGTTGCATTTCGCAGACAATGATGTATAGAAGAGATACGTTTCCACCTGCGACAATCACTGACGCAAGCGCATACAAGGTACGGGACTTTCCGTGATGCCGGGAAAATCACTACACGAAGAGGGTCCAGCACAAATGGTCAAAGACTCGGTAAAGAAGACACTCCACTATCTCGACGGCTCGTTGTTCCGAAAATCCATCATAGCATCAACGCGGCATGTCAATGCTATTCAGGACCATCTCAATGAAATCAATGTATTTCCTGTAGCCGACGGGGATACTGGTACCAACATGGCAATGACCATGGACAGTATCGCCGAAGGCGCCGAACGATGTAAGAAATCGACCTTTGAAAGTATCAGCAATGCCATTGCCGATTCAGCCCTGCATGGTGCGCGGGGCAATTCGGGTGTCATACTGGCCCAGTTTTTTCATGGGCTGGCCGAGGCGACAAAGGGAAAGGAATACCTCAACACCGAGTCATTTGCCAGGGCGGCGGCAAAGGCGGCAGAGCGGGCACGCAATGCCATCTCCAATCCCCGGGAGGGGACCATCATTACGGTCATGAAAGACTGGGCTGCCTATCTGTCGGAAAGTGCGGCACGGACGCATGACTTCAAGGAGCTATTACAGGATGCACTGTCGAAAGCCAAGGACTCTCTGGCAGATACCCCCAATAAGCTGAAGATGTTGAAAGATGCCGGCGTTGTCGATGCCGGTGCCCAGGGATTTGTCTGCATGCTTGAAGGGATGTACGCCTTCATCGAATCGGGGAAGACGGCCGCCCAGAAACTGAAGACACAGGTTGCGGGAAGGATCAAGAGATTTCAGGCCGGTACGGTCTTTGGTGCAATGGATTATACCTTCTGTACCGAGTGTCTCGTTACCGGTGTAGACATCGATGCAGAGGCACTGCGATCGAGGATTGCCCATCTGGGTGATTCACTCATTGTGATCGGTTCTCCCCAGACGGTGCGAATCCACATCCATACCAATGAGCCGGATACCGTCTTTGCAGAGGCATCGGCCTTCGGGACGGTATCACAGCGAAAAGTGGACGACATGGAGACACAGACGAGGGATGTCGCAGCCGGTAAGGGTCGCTCGAAGATAGCCCTGATCACCGATTCGACCTGTGATCTGCCCCCCGAAATGCTGGAAAGATATAACGTGCACCTGGTTCCGGTACTGATACAGGTGGGAAAGCGGAGCTATCTCGATCGTCTCGAAATACAGCCTGCCGATTTCTATACACTGCTTAGAGATGCAAAAGAACGATTGTCAACATCTCAACCGCCACCGGCATATTTCAAGGAAGTCTACGACAGGGTCGTCTCCCACTATGATGCAGTGCTTTCCGTGCACATCTCGGAAAAGTTGAGCGGTACCATACAGGGGGCATTGACGGGTTCACGGGAGGGTTCATACAGGGATAAAGTTCATGTCATCGACAGCAAGACATCATCGGCGGCACTGGGGCTCCTGGTGGCAGAGGCGGGTCGCCTCATTGAAAAGGGGGTGGATCTGAACGAGCTGTCCCGCCGGATGAAATCGGCAATCGACCATGTAAAGATATTCATTGCCGTGCCCACACTCAAATATGTCATGCGAAGCGGCCGGCTCTCCAGAACGAAAGGCATCCTGGGGACCATACTGAATCTGAAGCCCGTGCTGTCGGTGTCACCGGAGGGGACCATATGCGAGGCGGCCAAGGTGATCGGTCAGAAACGGGTTTTTGCGAAGACACTGTCCATGGCCATGCACTATGCCGAAAGCGTGAAAAATCCACGGTTCAGCGTCGTGCACGCACTGGCTCCCCGGGTGGCACATCGGTATAGAAAGGAGATCCGTTCGCGTTTTGATGTGGATAACGTCATGACCGTCGAGGCCTCTCCCGCCCTCGCCGTTCATATCGGCATCGGAGGCATCGCCGTCGCCGTCCTGGGCGATTATCAGGAATAGCTGTTGAGGCCCTCCGGACGATATGGTATCGTGTCACTACCCGCAGCAGTCACCTGTCGGAGACAGAGTGAAACTGCGGTTACAGCAGTAGAGGAGGATTTTTCTGTTCTAGCAAAACCTGTCTGAAACATAGTGCAGATCTATCAAACATGGGGAGGTGTGGAATGGAATTCTTACATACGACAGAGGTGACAATTCCGATTATTCAGATCTCATTGCTGTTGCTTCTCAGTACACTGGCACTAATCTTTGGGAGGACGAAGCTGGCACTGCTCATCAATTACCTCTTTACGTTGTACTGGGGGTATCTCGCCAACGAAGCCTTCATGGCGGTATCGACCTTTAACACGGCGGCCTATTTCGGTTTTGGCCTGCTGATCGTCATCCTTGCCGTGATAGGTTTTTTTGTGGCAGAGGAATGACAGGGAACAGGGGTTCCGGGACGTGCAACACCTTTTGACCGTTGAATATGCGATAACCTTTGCAGCGGGCCTGCTGGTCGGTATGATCATCGTTCTGCTGATAAACTATTTCCGTGCATGGGACGCAAAGAGAATAGCCCGGGAGGCGCTGTCGCAGACGGAGTCGAGGCATACCGATGATCTCGAAGCGATAATCGGAAACCTCAAGGATTCTTTCGGGTCCCTCTCACTGGAAGCGCTGTCCAGAAATACGGGAGAATTCCTGAAGCTGGCAAACGAGGCACTGGCAAAGCAGGCGCATGCCGGTGAAAAGGAACTGGAGGGGAAGAAACAGCTCATCGATCAGACGCTGGCGGCAATGAAGGAAGACCTCGGCAGCATAGAGACACTGGTCGGCAATCTCGAGCGGGACAGGGAACAGAAATTCGGTGAACTTACCCACCAGTTGAAGTCGACGGCGGAAGAGACCGTGAGGCTCCGAGAAACGACGGGGAAGCTGCACGAGGCCCTGTCGAGTACGAAGGCGAGGGGACAGTGGGGAGAGCGCATGGCGGAAGATGTCCTGCGTCTCGCCGGATTTATCGAAGGCGTCAATTACCGCAGGCAGAAGACGCTGGAGACGGTCAATTCCCGCCCCGATTATACCTTCCTCCTGCCGCAGGACCTGATCGTCAACATGGACGTAAAATTTCCCCTCGACAATTATCTGAGATATCTCGAAGCGAGGGGAAGTGCCGACAGGGAACGATACAAGAAACAGTTTCTGCGGGATGTGAAACACCGGATAGGGGAGGTCGTCACCAGGGACTATATCAATCCCGAGGAAAACACCGTAGACTATGTGATCGTCTTCATCCCCAACGAACAGGTCTATGCCTTTATCAATGAACACGACAGCTCCATCCTCGACGAGGCCCTGAAGAACAAGGTCATCCTCAGCTCCCCAATTACGCTCTACGCCATACTGGCCGTCATCAGACAGGCCGTGGACAACTTCAATCTCGAAAAGACGGCCGCGCAGATCATGTCCCTCCTGGCAACATTCAACAAGCAGTGGGATTTCTTTGTTAATTCCTTTGATAAGATGGGGAGGAAGATCGACGAAGTCCAGAGAGAGTACAATCACCTCACGTCGACACGACGAAACCAGCTGGAACGGCCACTGAGACAGATAGCCAACCTGAGACGACAGCAGGGGTTTTCCGAAGACAGGACCGATGCGATCATAATTGACAGAGCCCCCGATGAAGGGGAGTCTCAATCCTGATGACTTCCCGGCCGGTTCAATCTTGCAGATTCAACCGGCCGAGGAAGAAGGTGTGAATGGAATAGGGTGTGACATTTCCCGGGTACAATAAATTGCTACCAAACCTTACATGTTGCGTCTATGGGGAGAGAAACATGCTGCAGCGCATTTCATTGGGACTGATGATCTTGTTGCTCTTTACATCAGTTGCACTATCTGCCTTTGCTCAGTCACAGGCTACGACAGGTGTGATTCAGGGAACGGTGATGGATGACAGCGGTACCTGCCTGCCCGGCGTGGTAATCGTTCTTACAAATATAGCAACCAATTTTCAGAGGAGCTGTACCAGTGACGACAGGGGTCGTTTTCGTGGAGTGCTGTTACCGGTCGGCCCATATCAGTTAGTTGCCACCCTTCAGGGATACGTCGTCATTGATAAACCGGAAGTAATAGGGCTTACCCCCGGTCGCCTGGTCGACACGAGGATACGGTTGATCAGGCAGAAGATAGTAGAACCCGGTTTGAGCGACTAGGACGTCTTATATCGAAAGCTACATCGGCGGCGCATGAAAGAGGAAGAGTGATGGCGTCATGGCATGTATCAGTGGCGCAGATTGTCACAGAACAACATGTTTCCCTGGTAAGGACGAACAGTTACGGTAATAAAATGTACGGAAGGGGGAAACCTGTTGCCAGGGTATGCCACCGCCGTTTCAATCTTTCCGATTGAACAAGAGTAAAGAGAGGTGCTGCACCAGCGTAAGTAACAGGGGGGATCATGACCAGACATCTTCGGAGTTATACCAGCGGTGCCAGCGAGAGACCGTTGCTCGGTCTGACCATCGGCGAGATGTTCGACGGGATTGTCGCACGATATCCCGACAACGATGCACTGATCGTCCGTCACCAGCGCCTGCGGTATACCTACCGCGAGCTGCAGGAAGAGGTCAATCGATGTGCCCGGGGGCTGATGGCGATGGGGGTGGAACGGGGTGATCGGGTCGGTATCTGGTCGCCCAACGGCGCGGAGTGGGTGATTCTGCAGTTCGCCACCGGCAAGATGGGGGCGATCCTCGTCAACATCAATCCCGCCTACCGGCTCCATGAACTGGAATATGCCCTGAAACAGTCGGGATGTACCACCATTGTCATTGCACCGGAATTCAAGACATCGGATTATACCGGGATGATGTATGACCTTATTCCGGAACTCGATGCCTCCCGCCCCGGCAGACTCCAGTCGGAGAACGTGCCCGATCTCAGGACGGTGATCCGCCTCGGTGATGCATCGAAGGCGGGCATGTGGAACTGGCATGACCTCATGGATGGAGCGACAGGGGTCAGCCCCGGGGAACTCGCCCGGCGCCAGGGCGAACTCGAATTCGACGATCCCATCAATATCCAGTATACCAGCGGTACCACCGGATATCCCAAGGGGGCGACACTGACCCATCACAATATCCTCAATAACGGCTATTTTATCGGTGAAATCATGAACTTTACCGCACGGGACCGGCTGGTCATCCCCGTGCCGCTCTACCACTGTTTCGGCATGGTGCTGGGGAACATGGCCTGCATGACCCACGGGGCGGCCATGCTCTTTCCCGGTCCGGGGTTCGAGGCGGAGGCCGTGCTTGCCATGGTTGAGGAAGAAAAAGCGACGGCCCTCCACGGTGTGCCGACGATGTTCATAGCAGAACTGGAACATCCCGATTTCAGTAACTATGATCTGACGAGCCTGCGAACGGGGCTCATGGCGGGGTCTCCCTGTCCCGTTGAGGTCATGAAACGGGTGAACAGGGAGATGCATATGGACGAGGTGGAGATCGCCTACGGGATGACGGAGACCAGTCCCGTCAGTTTCCAGACCCGTGCCGATGCACCCCTCGATAAGCGGGTCGGTACCGTGGGACAGGTACACCCCCACGTGGAGGTAAAGATCATTGATCCCGAAACAGGGCGGGTTGTCTCCATCGGGGAAACGGGGGAATTGTGTACCCGCGGCTACTCTGTCATGCTGGGGTACTGGGAAGATGATGAAAAGACGCGTGACGCCATAGACCGGGCAGGGTGGATGCACACGGGGGACCTCGCCGTCATGGATGACGAGGGGTATGTCACCATTGTGGGACGGAACAAGGATATGATCATTCGCGGCGGAGAAAATATCTATCCCCGTGAGATCGAGGAGTTCCTCTACGGCAATCCCAAGGTCAGTGATGTCCAGGTCATCGGTGTGCCCGACAAGAAATATGGTGAAGAGATCATGGCCTGGGTGAAGCTCAGAGAGGGTGAAGAGGCCACCGGTGAGGAACTGCGGCAGTTCTGCAGCGGGAAGATCGCCCACTTCAAGATACCGCGCTATTTCAAGTTTGTCGATGACTTCCCCATGACCGTGACGGGCAAGATCCAGAAGTTCGTCATGCGTGAAGAGAGTATCAGGGACCTCGGTCTGGCTGAAGACAGGCCTGGTGGGTCGGCGGACAGCAGGGGCTGATTGCTGTTGCTGCGATACTACAGGATCAGGTTCAGGATGCCCCCCACCGTCAGGGCCGCCGTAATCATGATGGCCATCGATTTGAGGAGGTCCTTCAGTCCCAGTTCCCGGTAGAGTACGACGAATGCGGCCATGCAGGGGAAGAACATGGTGAGGACGACGCTCCCCACGACATACTGCTTTGCCGTCAGTGAAGACAGTGCCAGCATCCCCAGTGCCGCATCCTTGCGCAGGAACCCCACCACGATGGCCGTCACCGATTCTTCGGGCAGTCCCAGGACACCCGTCACGACGGGGGCGGTAAAACGTGCGATGTAGTCAAAGACCCCCAGGAAGAAGAGGATGTTGATGACCAGCACGGCGATGAGAATGACGGGCAGTGCCTCGTTGAGAAATCCCCGGCCTCGCTGCCAGAGTTTGTAGAACACCATGTTCCAGACGGGAAACCGGTAGGGGGGGATCTCGATGAGAAGCTCGGGACTCCTGCCTTTCATGATTCGATTGAGGATCAGTCCCAGGACGACCCATACAACGAAAAGGGTCCCGTAGACGATGGCGACGTACTGAATGCCCTCCCGCCCCACGAGACCGAAGATCATTGCCTGTGCCGAGGCACAGGGGATGGCGATGGATACGAGGGTGGCGGCGATGAATCGCTCCCGTTTGCTTTCCAGTATCCGTGTCGCCATGATGGCAGGGACATTACAGCCGAATCCGAGCATGGTGGGTATGATGGCAAATCCGTGCAGACCGAGGCGGTGCATGGAGGTGTCGAGAAGGACGGCCAGGCGGGGCAGGTAGCCCGTATCTTCCATGATACTGAGGACGAGATAAAAGGAGATGATATAGGGGAGGACCATGCCGAAGGGTATGTAGAGGCCGCTGCTCAGGAGTCCAAAGGATTCGACGAAGTGTATCTTACCGCCGATCAGTTTTCCTATGAAGATGTCGTGGAGCAAACCGCCGCTCCCCATGACGGCACTGATCTTCTCAAGAACGGGGAGCCAGAGCTTATCGAAGAAGGGATCGAAGACCCCGGAGATGAGGTGTTCGCCGATAAATCGTATGAGCATGAAGGACACTGCCAGGACGATAACGGCAATAATGCCCCCCTTGATGGGTTTGACACTGGCATCTTCGAGCCGCTCATACCATCGGTGGTGCTTGTGTTCGATCCGCTGTACCTGGTGGATGATGTTACCCACCTGTGCCCATCGTTCATCACGATTCATGGGTGTCCGGGAGGGGGAGGTGGCACGGAAAAGATTTACCACCAGTTCCTTGATGCCCTGGCCGGTGAGCCCCGATGTGGGGATAACGGGGACACCGAGCAGTTCTGACAGCTTTTCGAGATTTATATCGATACCGCAATGGGAGGTGTCGTCCCACAAATTGCAGGCCACGACGACGGGGATGTCCCGTTCAAGCAACTGGAGCGTGAGGTAGAGGTTTCGTTCCAGGTTGGTGGCGTCGACGACATTGATGATGATGTCTCCCGATTCCAGCATCTCCCGGGCGATTTCCTCCGCCTCGCTGGTCGGTTCCAGCGTATAGGTGCCGGGGACATCGATAATCTCGGCATCCCGACCCTCTATCTTCATGAAGCCGCGGGTATAGCTTACGGTGGTTCCCGGATAGTTTGATGATATGACACGGACACCAGTGAGACGGGAAAAGATGACACTCTTCCCCACATTGGGATTCCCCATCAGCAGGATTTTCATGCCATGTTCCTGTCTGTGGTGATAATTATCTTTTTCGCCATGCCCAGTCCGATGGCAACCTGTGTCCTGTCGATCTGAACGGTGACTGGCCCACTGGTAAACATGGAACTTATCTTGTAAATTTCCTTGCCCGGTCTGATGCCGAGCGCATTGAGACGATCTATAAGAAACTTCCCGCCGTTAATTTGCTGAATGGTACCTCGTTCGCCCGATCGGAGTTCATTGAGAGATATAACCACTGATTCCTCTATTCCTTCCCCAGCCAGGTGGAGTCCCTTCACTGCAGGGAGATTATGCACCCGTCTATGATGTCCTCTAATTTAACTACATTTTGATATTTATCAAGCATAAAGTGACCAAAAAGACAATTACCGGTATTTTTTCTGTTTCCGATGGGTGATGTACAACAGCGGGAAGGGTGCTGTATACTGCATGCCCGATCAGAATCTTTGGTGTTTTCCCCTTTTATCAGTTGACCGGCGGGCACATCTGGACTATAAGGCCTCGTGATGAAGGGTATGGTGAAAGGGAGAGTTGTATGAGGGCTCTCTCACTGCCGGAGATCGGTGCCTCCGTCGACTATATGTTCCACAGGGGCATCTGTGCGGCATGACGCTGAAGCAGTGACCGGGGCATTGAGCCTGCCATCAAACATTGCATAGTACCTGCGAGGAATGTCACGATGAGTCAAAAGGCCGGCGTCACGATATATGCCATAATCTGTATCACCGTTTTATTATGGGGCATCTCCTTTGTCGCCACCAAGATCGCCTTGGTGACCATCCCCGTCTTTACACTTATTTTTGTCCGGTTTGCCCTCGCCGCTGTCATTTTTCTCGTGCTGACTCACGGGAGAACCTTTCCCCCCTTCACCCGGAGGGACCATATCAAGGTCTTCCTCATCGCCCTCTTTGAACCGGGGCTCTATTTTATCTTCGAAACCTATGGACTGCAGCATACAGCGGCCCCCAAGGCGGCCCTGATCATTGCCACCGTTCCCATCGTGGTACTCATCATTTCATTTTTCATGATCGGTGAACGCACCGGGATCAGGAGTATACTGGGTATTATCCTTTCATTTCTCGGGATAGGACTGCTGGTGGCGGGAGACCCCGGATTCAGTCTGGGACTGGGTGGTCCCCTCATCGGCGATCTCCTCATATTGGGGGCGGTCATCTCCGCCTCCTTTTATACCGTCATCGCCAGGGACCTGGGGAGGAAATATTCTGCGCTGAAGATCACGACGATACAGATCTGTTACGGGGCCATCTTCTATGCGCCGGCCTTCCTGTGGGAGTTCCCCCGAGTCGCCTGGTCGACGATGACCTGGCAGTCCGTCGGGGCACTGCTATTCCTCAGCCTCGGAGCCACCGTTATTGCCTTTCTCTGTTACAATCATGCCCTGACGAAGATACCGGCCGTGCAGGTGTCGGTATTCATCAACGGCATTCCTCTCGTGACGGCAGTGGCCGCCTGGATACTGCTGGGAGAGACGCTGACGCCGACGCAACTGGAAGGCGGTCTGCTTGTCTTGATCGGTGTCTTTCTCACCAATTTCCCCGGTTTCCGCCATCTCTTTCACCGCTTCAGCAATGGAAACAATTCTGCTTGACATGTGCGGCCTGCCTAATTATATTACCAAATAGTAATATAGTGGAGTCAGGTATGCATGAATTCACCGGGGTCATGAAGGCCCTGTCAGACCCGAACAGGGTAAAGATCATCAAAATGCTGCAACATAAGGAACTATGCGTATGCGAGATACAGGCACTCCTCGGCATCGCACAGCCCACGGTATCGAAACATCTGAAAGTACTTGACGATGCCGGCCTGGTCGTACTGAAAAAAAGGGGACTCTGGGTATACTGTCACCTCTCCGACGGCAGTACCAATGCCTATGTGGCCACACTGCTGGGAAATCTCAGGCACTGGCTGGAAGAGACGGCCGAATGCAGTGAACTGCGTGAGAAAATCGATTCTGTCAGCAGCAATGACATGTGCAACCGGTCACGATATAGCCGATTAGGGATATAGCACCGGACGGAAGGGAACGGGAATCTGGAGTCATGAAGGAACGATATAAAATACTGTTCATTGGTATCATATTCAGTGCCATCTATTATATGCCCTGGGATCATGCGACCATACGCACATCCGGTCTGGAGGCATTCATGATGCTTCGGGAGTATGCCCGGGAGCACGTGCTGACCTGTCTCATACCAGCCTTCTTCATAGCGGGTGCCATCGCGGTCTTTGTTTCGCAGGCGGCCGTACTGAAATACTTCGGCGCCCAGGCGAAACGGGTGCTGTCCTATTCGGTGGCGTCCATTTCGGGGACCATACTGGCGGTCTGTTCCTGCACCGTACTCCCCCTCTTTGCCGGAATCTATTCCCGTGGTGCCGGCATCGGACCGGCGACGGCCTTTCTCTATTCCGGGCCTGCCATCAACGTTCTGGCCATAACCATGACGGCGCGGATTCTGGGCTGGCAGCTCGGCCTGGCGCGTGCCGTCGGTGCCATTGTCTTTTCAGTGATCACCGGTCTCCTCATGGCGCTGATTTTCAGAAAAGACGATCAAGAGAGGGCAAAGGGGGAACTGTTCATACCGGAGGGCGAGGCACCGGGGCGCACACTTGCGCAGGACGGTGTCTACATGCTGACAATGGTACTGATACTCATTTTTGCCGCCTTCGCACGCCCCGAAGAGGGCGCAGCAGGCCTGTGGCACCGGATATTTGCGGTCAAATGGCATATAACGGCGGGCCTTCTGGTGGTACTTGCCATGATGCTGAAGCGGTGGTTTACCCGGGATGAACGGGTGATATGGGTCGAATCGACATGGGACTTTATGAAGAAGATACTGCCGCTGCTGGCTGCAGGCGTCCTGGTGGCCGGATTCCTCCTGGGACGTCCGGGACACCCGGCGCTCATACCGGAAGCGTATATACAGCAACTGGTGGGGGGGAATTCACTGGGGGCCAACCTCGTTGCCGCCGTGGCCGGTGCGCTCATGTAT
>Ga0272441_10013802_pt1 | contig 11568 bp, 11 predicted proteins | sample SSMProp6N_FD_193582 | JGI IMG/M metagenome (GOLD analysis project Ga0272441, IMG submission 193582) | Marine sediment archaeal communities from Little Sippewissett salt marsh, Falmouth, MA, United States - SSM-Prop-6N | ecosystem: Environmental > Aquatic > Marine > Wetlands > Sediment ... | reverse complement strand
GAGAAGTGGAATCCCCATGTGCGCAGAGGGGATGGGGGATTTGGCATCAGGCAGGATTTGTTTGGGTTCATCGACGTCCTGGCGCTGGATCCGGATAGGGGCGTAGTTGCCGTTCAGGCTTGCGGTAGTTCGTTCTCAGCGCATTTGGCGAAGATTAGGTCCCAGAGGTCCAGGCAAGTGATCGCATGGCTTAAAACGCCTTGTACGGCTTTGGAGCTGTGGGGGTGGCGAAAGGTGCTCCGGGTCCGGGGAGGCAAGGCGCGGGTATGGCGGCCCCGGGTGCAGGAGATCACGCTCGAGGATCTGGATGAGGCGCTGTTTTTGTAGTGAGTTTTGGTGTATCATATCTTTACAGAGGAGAGGATATGTATGGGAAGCGATGGGGGTACAAGGTCTGGCCCGATGAGCGTTCGGGCAACATGCTCATACTCCAGGAGCCTGTCTGTTGGGTCGGCAGCCCGGAGTGTATGCGCCTTGGTGCGACCAACACCGTGTTGGGAGAGGTGTATGGCAGGGACGAGGGAGCGATGCGGTTGGCCAGGCTGATCGAGTCGGCACCTCACATGTTGCGCATCATAAGGCTTATGGTGCAACTGCTCGAGGAGATGGGCGTAGCGCCTGAGGTACAGGAGCAGGCCAGGCGGGCACTGGATGCAGCCGAGGGCGAGTAGCGAATGAGACACAAGTGTCTCACATGATACACAAGTGTCTCATTCGGTGAGTAGCGATTGGGGTACACATCATACCACTCGTGGCCTGCCCCCGCGGGCCGCGGCCCCCAGGGAACCGACATGCGGTGATCGGCGCATATGGCCGTACAAAGGGGTCCCTTTGTCAAGGCTGTGGGCCTCGCAAGTCCAATGATATCAATGATTTGGGGGCAGGGGGGCATGAGGAGTCCCTCTCCCCAGAACCCGAACCCGGCCACGCCCCCGCCCGCCCTACCTCCTTACCTTAGGGTCACGGATCTATACACTATTTTTCATTTCGTTCTACACGGCTCTGTAGCGATTCGGGTACATGAGACAAAAGTGTCTCATTTTCTCATGAATTCCCTTGCATCAACTCCTATCGGGCAGTAGACTCCCCGTAAAGGAGGAATGTCATGAAGAGTTGGCAGACCACGGTTTTCGGCATTATGACCATCCTGGCAGCCGTAGGCCTCGCAGGCAAAGCCTACTTCGATGGGGATCCAGAGACTGTCGTAAACTACGAGGTGCTCATCGCAGGAGTGACTGCGGGCTTTGGGCTGATTTTCGCCCGTGACAATAACAAGTCGAGTGAGGATGCGGGGATAAAGTGAGTCCCCTTGTCTTCCCGGTAGTGCTGGGCTTGTTGTTCCTCATTTCGGAATGGCTCCGGTATCGGAGGCGGTGGCGATGACGGTGCGTAAGGCTGATCATCAGGCTCGACTCGAGAAGTCGAGTTGCCTTTCTATTTATAGGGCGCACTGCGCGTGGGCCAAAGAGAACAATCTCGTTGAGCCGGATATCGCGCACTACTATCAGAAGCATGCGAAAGCTTGGTATGAGAGTATCGGGACGGATGACACCGCGGCGAAGTTCGAGTATGAGCATCTTTGCCGTAAACGCAAGGCCAGGCAGAGGGACCCGAAGCAGAAGGCCTCGGTCGCTGAAGCCTGCCTTCCCCTGCCCGATAAATATAATGAACCGATTATTCCTGACATCACAGAGTCAGATCCGGACCCCAGAGGATCGTTTACGAAGGACGCTTGTGCGCGTCAGGGAGTGGCTACAAGCGATTACTTGTGGGCGCTGGAGAACTTCTACAACAAGCGAGTCAAGAAGATTGAGGCGCCCAGCAAAGCGGCATGGAGTATTATGTTGTCGCACCGGGCGTCGATTCCGAGTGGGGGCAAGGAACTGGCTGCGTTAGTGGCCAGGCACATGCCCAAGAAGGAAGAGGATGTCGCTGAAGACGCTCGAGCTTTTGCAGCGACAGGATTGTCTCAGGCTCTCCGAGAAAGGTTTTCTGAACTACTATCAGAAGCAGGAGTCGCCGAGCGGGAACTTGCTGTATTATAAGGATGTTCCCCGCGACTTCTCGGAGAATTGCTTGTGGCGAGCCTGGCTGTGGTCCCGGATGCGCTCAGACGCGCAGACGGTGCGGTTGGTGGAAGCCAGCTGCAGGAATGATATCCGGTTCTATGTTGCTTCGTTTTGCTTCACATCGAATACCAGAAATAAGAACCCAGTCACGCCGTTTGTTCCCTATGACTTCCAGGCGGTGCTGTTGTCGCTGCTGCAGTACAATGTGGAGCAGTCCCTGGACGAGGAGAATCGGTATCGACGGTGGGATGTCGGGATCGATAAATCTCGAGACATGGGCGCCACCTGGAGTGTGCTCTACTTTGTCGACTGGGTCTGGCGATTCTGGGAGCATAGAGATATTATATGTATAAGCGCGAAGGAAGACCTGGTCGAGGGCGGTGAGAAGTCTCTGTTCCGGCGCCTGGACTACAATGAAGAGCGCCTGCCTGTGGGTCTGAATGTCCGCGGGGCTGCGCACGACCATATGCACGGGCGTCCGCAGAATCAGGTCAATAATCTGTACAGGGCCAACCAGGTTGAAGGCGAGAGCGCCAACCCGGATGCGGGCAGACAGGGGCGCTATCTGATTGCGGTGCGCGATGAGGAAGCAGCTGCGGCCTATGGCGCTGAGAATACGCGGTCGCTGAACCAGACAACCCGAATGCAGGTGCGCATCTCCACGCCAGCGGGTACGGAGAATTCGTTCTACAGGGCTAAGACGGCAGGGGGCATTGACTGGATTACGCTCCACTGGACCCTGCACCCCGAGAAGGCGCGGGGGCTGTATACGATTGAGGGCGGGCGGCCTCGAGCCATTGATGTGGAGTGGCACAATTCCCATACCTATGCCATGCGGGTGGCACCGACGCATGCGGATCCCGGAGCGCCGTGGGAATTCCTGCGGTCGCCATGGTTCGACGGCGAGGTGGACGCCGCGGATTCGTTCTATGACATCATGCAGGAGATTCAGATCTCCTACCTGGGCACGGGCAGTCCGTTCTTCCGGGCAGATCGGTTGTCGGAGATGCGGCAGAAGAATGTGCGCGAGCCTGTAATGGCCTGGTCGGCTGTGAGCGATATTTTCTATGAGCCACTGGGGATCAACGACCGCGATATGCGGCCCGACAAGGCGCGGCTGTGGACAGCTCTGGCTGGCGCGGGCGAGGTGGCGCAGAATACGACCTACAGCATGGGGGTCGATGTTGCGGCTGGGACCGGGGCGGCGTCCGACAGTGTGATCTCGGTTGGCGACGACGCTACGGGAGAGAAAGTCTTCGAGTACGCGAGTAACGGTATCACGCCCGAAGACCTGGCGCGGGTTACCGCGGCGTTGTACGAGTGGTTTACCACGCCCCTGGGCGTTCCTTTTATCGCCTGGGACCTCGGCGGCCACGGCCAGCCTTTTGGACACAAATTTCTGGACCTCTGCCCCTGGGCAGACGTTTACTACCATATCAATCGCGACGAGCGTGGCGGGGGCAAGAGGGCCAGGAAGCCGGGCGTACCTTCCAACCGGGCGCTAAAGTTGCAGCTCATGACGGACTACAGGGATGCGCTGCTGAATGGCGACTTCGCGTCGCCCAGTGTCGCGGCCTACGACCAGGCAGGGCAGTTTGTCCACGATGGCAAGGGCGGCGTGGTACACGTTGCGGCGGCGTCCGCGGATGACAAAGCCGCGGCGGGCGAGCAGCACGGCGACGTTGCGAGCAGCGAGGCGATCTTGGTGCTGGCGATGTTGCGACGGACGCCGCCAAAGCAGCTGGACGGCGGGATCCCGAATTATGAGTGCATGGCGCGGCGTAAGATGCTACGCGAGCGCGAGGCCCTGACGCGGAAGGAGACCTGGTATTGATTGACAGCTATAGCGGCCTGCTCAACTCGCTCTCGAATTGGTGGGGCTCGCGGAGCGCCAAGGGCATGCAGATCAAGAAAGAGGGTATCGAGTACTCCGGCGATATGACCCAGGTCCAGATCCGGACGCTCAACGAAGTCAAGGCGTATAACTATCGTCTGATGTCTCCGCTCCGTGTTTCGCGGGCCAAGATGCGCAAGCAGTACTTCGGCTGCGGCTTTGGCGAGGATGGGGGTGTAGAGAAGACTATCGTCCTGAACAAGATGCAGGAGGCGGTACGCATCTGGTTGCAGAACTTGGTGACAGGCGACCCCAGGGTCGCGGTGAGTACCGAGTTCCCGAGTCTGCGGGACTTTGCCTGGGAATTCGAGCATGCGGTCAATATGCATCTGGTCGAGACACGCATAGGCGAGGCCTTCGCCCAGGGCGTCTTCGACTCGTTCTTCGGCCCGGGTATCTTCAAGACCGCGCTCGGGAGCGGGGCCAAGACCGTCATCAATGATGACGGCCAGTGGATCGACCCCGGCGTGGCGTTCACCTCGGCCATCTCGCTCGACAACTTTGTGGCTGACATGTCCGCGAACTCCCCCGAGTCGATTGAGTTCCTCGGGGATCGGTATCTTCGGCCCAAGGACTGGGTCAAGAAAGCGGTCAGCAGCGCGAAGGAAGGCGACTACTCCGTGGTCGAGGACCTGCGCAGCAGTGATATGCCTCCCGAGGATATGATCACGGGCCATGATCAGAGCGAGCAGCACCGGCTCTACGAGATGGCCTGGGTATGGGACATCTACCTGGCGCAGGAAAACCTGATGGTGACAATTCCCGATGACTGCGACACCCCAATCGCGGTCTGGGAGTGGGACGGGCCTGAGGGTGGGCCATACGACATCCTGAATCTGTACCCGCACAGTGGCTCACCCTTCTCGCCCGCGCCCGGTATGGCGATCTATGAAATGCATATGTTCGCCAACGAGATCTATCGTAAGCTCGGGCGCCAGACTTCCAGGCAGAAGAGCATTCTGGGGTATGAGTACGGCGCCGAGAAGGGCGCGGAAGCGGCCAGGAACTCTTCTGACGGTGATGTGGTCGGCTTCCCGGCAGGGACGCTCGCGAAGATGGCCAAATTGAGCTACGGCGGGGCCAATCCCATGGGCGGTGAGATGCTCAGCTATACGCTGCAGCAGATCGACACGGCTGGGGGCAACCTGTCTTCACTCGGGGGCCTCGGGCCGTCTGCCCAGACCTTCAGCGGCGACAAGATGATCAACGAGAACGCCAGCAGCCTGATACGATTTTTGGAGACTGCCCTGGCCAAGACCGCCACGCGCATTCTGAAGAAGCACTCCTGGTGGGTCTGGACCGAGGACATCCGGTCTTACGCGGGCGAAGCGGAATTGATTCCCAATACCGGGGTGCAGATTCCCTGGAGCTTTACGCCTGAGGAGCGTTCCGGCGATTTTCTGGACTTCAACTTCACGATTGCGCCGTATTCCTTCAAGGCGCGGACTCCGGACGAGAATGCCATGCTGATCATGCAGATGTGGAATAACATGATCATGCCCAGTGCGGAGATCCTGATGCAGAGTGGTGCGATGCCCAATGCTGTGGGCGTTGTGGAGTACCTGTGCAAGCAGTATGACGTTCCGGTGGACATCCTGATCAGCACGATGGACCCGGCGATGCAGGATATGGTGCGCAAGTCCATGACCGAGGCGCCAGCTCGCATGAAGCAGAGCCATACGGTCAACGAGCGCGTGTCTCGCCCGGGCACAACGCCTAAAGGTAATGAGAATGAATTCATGAAGGCCATGACAGGCGCTTCGCAGGAATCGGGTGTGCAGATGATGGAGGGTTAGAATGTATAGTTTCAAAGTGGTCGATGAGATGAACATCACGGCTTCGAATTGGACAGCGCTCGGGAACGACACGGACAATCTGGCCGCGTCGACAACCCGGCTGTTCGGGGCTTCGAGTCTGGAGTTCGACAAGGTCGACGGTGCGGGCAACACTAAACTCGCGGGGGCGTACAAGACGATCTCCCTGAACCTGACCGAGGAGAATATTCAGCCTATCGACTATATCGTATGGTCGGTCTATGTGAGCGCGACCACGGATGTCGACTATGCTCTGATTCGCCTCGGGTCGGACGGAACCAATTACTATGAGTGGCGCTTTGCTGATACCAGCATGAGTGCCGGATGGTCGCTCTGCTACGCGCAGATCGGCACTGCGATTCTCGGCGGCACAGGCTGGGCTCCGGCGGCGGTGGAGCACCTGGAAGTTGGCGTTGCGTTTGACGCGCAGGATGACACGCTCGCGGACATCAAGGTTGACAGGGTTGTGATCTATCCGGCAAAGACATTCGCGAAGTAAGGAGTTGGTATGGTTACCTATGTTTGTGAGGAATGTGGGAGAGCTCAGAAGTTGCAGGACAAGAAAGCGGTGTGGACATCCTGGTTGCGGTGTAAGTGCGGTGCGCAGGCGGTTGAAGCGCGAGGAACCAGGCAGAGTAGTGGAGGCCTCTGGACAACGACGGGAGGCTTCGGAGGGAGTGGTGAGGGCTCCCTGTCTCGAGCGGTACATAAGTCTCAGCTTAAGGAGCAGCTGGCCGAGGACAGGAAGCTAGGCGTAGAAAATGTTGTGGAGTACAAAGTGGACGAGAAAGGGATGGCCAGGCCTTGCTTCAAGTCGATGTATGGTCGACGGAAGTGGGACCGGGCGCATCACTTCTACGATGGCGACAGTTACTTCGGCTAAGGAGATGAGACATGGAAGATGTTGAAATGGTGTACGACGATGATATCGATGTCGGAGACTTTCCCGGCAGTGAGGACGATACTGAGGCAGTGGACAAAGGTGTAACGAGCGAAGCTGATGCCGCTCCGGACACCGCATCCACAAGCGAATCGGAGGCTGAGAGTGATAATGCCAGCCAGGGGTCGCAAGAGCAGCAGGCCCCGTCGCTTGACCCGATGTTGCTCGTGAAAATGGGATCGCTTGGTGTATCCGGGGAAAAGGCAGAGAAGCTCCTGTCGCTGGGCAGTAATGAGGCAATCAGCACAGCGCTGGAGTTGCTCGGAGAAAAGAGCTCGGGACAGACGGCGGCCACAGGTGAAGTGCCTAAGATCGATTGGGCAGAACTACCGGAAGATCTGTCTGAGATCGCGGGCGAGGAGTTGGGAGGCGCGTTGAAGGAGATGAGCACCAAATCGAGAGAGGCGGTAGAACGCTTGATGGCCGAGAACCATCAACTCTCGAAGGCGGTGTCTGAATTCCAGCAGGGCTACCAGAGACAGCAGGAAGACACTTTCGATGAAGCACTCCTGAATTTGGGCGATGACTGGGCCGATGTGTTTGGGCCTGGGTACATCGATGAATTGGGGGAGAACAGTGCGCAGCGCCAAGCTCGCCAGAAGGTCTGGAATGAGATTGACGCGAATCCCGGGAAGTACCGGGGTTCAGTGGCCACTCGCGTAGCGAAAGCGGCCAAAGCTGTTTTCCCAGACAAAGTGGAGAAGATTGCAAAGCGGTCTGTAACGCAGAAAGCAAGAGATCGTCAGGGTCGTTTTCTATCCCCAGGCGCCACGCGGAAGCAGGACCTTGCTACGGTGAATCCTACGAACCGTGCGGTGGCCAATGTGCGTGAAAAGATGCAGAGCATTCTCGGGGGCACGGAAGAGAGCGACATCAGCGACAGCTTTCACGAGGCATGATCGCGAGGAGGATAACGAATGGCATCATTGCAAGCATCTGATATTCAGGATCTGGCCAATGGGACTCTCGCAGACCTGGGCCGGTTCCGTATGGTAGACATCGCCAGTGACATCCGCGAGTTCATCGCTGTGGATCGTCTTCTGGCGAAGGGCAAGGTCAAGGTCGGTTCGGGCGAGTCGCTGAAGTGGAATCTGCTCGAGCGTGGCGATGACAACGCGAAAAATGTTGGGCTTTTCAACCGCGATAACACTAATGTCAAGCCCGGCACGTTCATCCTGGAAGCTCCCTGGCGTCATACGCAGACCAGCTGTGCGTTTGATGTTCGCGAGGTCCTGATGAACCGCTCACCTTCCAAGATTGTTGACATCGTCAAAGAGCGTCGGCAGATGGCTGCGGTCGGTCTGGTTGAGCTCATGGAAGCCAATTTCTGGGACGGGCCAACCGACTCAACAGACACTGATACCCCGTGGGGCCTCTGTAAGTATATCCTGGGCTACAATGCTTCGAGTGGCTTCTACGGCAGCGACGGCAACTACGGCTCGACCTACGGCCAGAGCGCAGCGACCAAGACCCGGCTCAAGCATTACACGTTCCAGTACACTAGCGTGACCGAGTCGGATCTGATCGACAGTATCCGCGACACGCTTGTGTATACGAACTTCAAGCCCGTGGTCAAGAACAGCCCGGTGCCGGATTACGTCCGCGGGTCGCAGCGCGTCATGTACACGGTCTGGCCCACAGTTCGGTCCGCAGAGAAGCTCGCTCGTGACAATAACGAGTCTCTCGGCAGCGATCTGGACAAGTACCACGGCGAGGTTCGCATTCAGCGCGTCCCGTTGGTCGAGGCCCCGTACCTCACGGAGAACAAGTCGACTTCCTGCCCCGTGATCGGTATCGACTGGAAGCAGATGCAGTGTTGTGTACTGGGATCGAACTGGATGAGTGATGGCAAGTTCAAGCCGAAGGATGGCCAGCACAATGTCATGGAGATGTTCACGGACTCCAGTTACCAGTTCCGCGTCCTGAATCGTCGTAAGGGCGTATGGCTCGGCGCTAAGAGCAGCCCGGTCAGTTCCTAAACACAGGGAGAGGTAAGAACGGACATTTTTTGAGAAGGAGTAAACAATGGGTCAAGCATCAAGTATTGATTATCAGGGCTCTGCAGTTGGCAACGGCCTGAGCCGTTCTCTCTGGGCTGAGTTCGATGAAATGCAGCGTGACAAGTACCACCTGTACCTGGACCACTTTTTGCGGTTCCCCACGCAGACGGACGCGACTGATGTTGGCGACTGGTTCACTAACATCGATACTGGCTGCTCGTGCGGGCCTCTCGCCAGTCAGCAGGGCGGCGTGATGCGCCTTGCCTGTGACGCGACAGGGTCGGACGAGGAAGTGGCGGTTACCTGGCGTGACAGCTGCCAGGCAGTGGCAATGATTACCACGGCGGGCAGCAACAAGAAGTTCTGGTACGAGTCTCGCGTGAAGCTCAGCGCTACCACATCCCAGTCGGTGTATGTTGGTCTTGCTGAAGAGAACTGCCCCGCAGACGGCCTTCTGTCTGACGGCGGCACAGGTATGGACAAGGACTTCATCGGGTTCCGCATTCTTGAAGCGGACCCCGATACGTTCGACGCCGTGTACAATACAGCCTCTGGCACGGAGACAGCGGCTACGGAGTCTGCGCAGGATGTGGTTGCAGCGACTTGGTACAATTTGGGCATGTACTACGACGGGACCAAGCTCTACTACTTCGTCGACGGCACCTGCCTGAATTGGGCGGGCGTTGCGGCTTCGGCTGATCAGATGCCTGACGGCGAGTACCTGGCGCCACTCTTTGCGATCAAGCAGCACGAGGCGGTAGCGAAGAACCTCGATGTCCACTTTGTGGCAATTGGCATCGAACTGTAAGACGTTTGAGCCGGGGGCCTCCGGGCCCCCGGTAAATTCCTGGTGAGGAGGAAGGAGAGACAATGCACATTGAGAACCTGAAATCTGTTCGACGCATTCTGGACATCGAGCAGGATAGCAAAGTCAAGCCCTCCGCGAAAGTGGAGGAGTTGATCGAGCGCGGAGAGAAGCTCATGCGGCGGTATTATGGCCGCACTACCGAGTTCCAGATCGACGCGCTGGTTGTGATGCTGATGTCATTGAAAGAGGATGAGCTTACGGAATCCACAGCGCCTCCGCTGGAGGAACTGTCGAGGAAGGACCTCATTGCTCAATGTGAGAGCAAGGGAGTGAAAGTCAAAGGCAACGAGGCCAAGGCTGATTTGATTAGCATGTTGGGGTAAACTATGGCTGACTCTGATTTGGCATTGGGGTACGATGAGATTTACCTCGAGGTGGCCGATACACTCGGCTACACGCGGGACAGTACTAAGCATTCGAGCGAGCGGCAAGACCGCATCGCTGTGGCTATCAAGAAGGGCTACAGCGACTTCTTGCGCGAGTATGATTGGACGTTCCTGACCGCGTATGACAATCTGACAACCACAACGCCGTACAGCACAGGCACGATCACTGTCACAAACGATGATGCGACCGTGACACTGGCGACCGGCACCTGGCCTTCTTGGGCTGCGCAGGGCGTTCTCGTATACGGAGGCACGGAGTATGAAGTGGCTTCGCGCACGGACAACGCCGACATTGAACTGGCAGATGCGTTCCAGGGAACGACTGCAGCTGGAGAGTCGTATGAACTGCGCAGGCTCGCCTATGACTTGCCGGATGACTTTGGTCAGCCGCAGTCTTTCATGGCGTACTCAGGGGAGTATGGTCGACGGGAGCTGGTCAGAACAAGCCCAGCGGAAATCAGCAGGCTTCGCACAACGTATACGGATACTTCGTATCCTGATCGTTACGCGATTCGCCCGAAGGCGTTTGCCGGGACTGCGACCCAGACCTATGAGCTTCTGCTCTTCCCCATGTCTGATACCGTGTACATTCTCCGATATCAGTACAAGGTAGTCGCTATGCAGGATCTGGACGGTACGACCAGTTTTCACTACGGCGCCCAACCTCACTCTCAGTCGATACAGGACTGCTGCATGGCAGCGGCCAAGTATCTGTACAAGAACATGTCGCTTGCGGCGTACCGCGAGGATATTGCTCTTGCCTGTCAGCGCAGTATTGAGCGCGACAAGGAGCAGGCCCCGTCAAGTCTCGGGCACAATGCGGATCACAGCGATGGTCGAGGGTTCTCAGGATTGAGACATCTGGACGATAGTTCGCGGTATGTGACCGTGGACTCCGTAATTCCTGATTTGTAGTCGACCCTCCGGACTTTAAACGAGAGGTGAAGGAGAAATAATGGGAAGACACAGAATGCAGTCCGATCTGGAGTTTTCGATTCTGGATATTTCGGATGAGATCAAGATCGGCAGAGCGTTTGACACAAGTGGCAATGAGGGCCACTTCATTGCAATCAAGGCTGGCGAGGCTACGGACACGGATTCCGGGTATTTCCCGGGGGCGCTGTGGATCGATGTCGATAACGCCACGCTCAAGCGTAACACAGGTACGATCTCCAGCGCAACGTGGACGGCCACGGATGCTGGCAGTATCACGCTCGACAATGCGTTTGACAATGGCAAGGTCGTTGATGGCGCGGACAGCCGGGCCCACGCGGTCGCTATTGGCGATGCGAGCAATAAGATCGAGATCTATGAGTTGGCTGGCGCGGTGTATCTCAACTCGACCGCTTCGGGCGGCGCAAATCTTACGATTGCGTCAGACGGCGGTGCGACCACGTTGAGTGACAATGTGACCTGTAGCGGTTCGCTCACAGTCGTTGGCGCACTCTCTGCGGCCAGCATCAGTCAGGACGCCGTGGCAGCGTCTACGGCTGGCGCTGACCTCACCCTGGACGGCGCTACCACTGGCGGCGTGGACATCGGCTCCACATCCACTGGCGGCATCACCCTGGGTGATGACACTACGCTCAAGGCCAGC
>Ga0272441_10013800_pt1 | contig 11569 bp, 11 predicted proteins | sample SSMProp6N_FD_193582 | JGI IMG/M metagenome (GOLD analysis project Ga0272441, IMG submission 193582) | Marine sediment archaeal communities from Little Sippewissett salt marsh, Falmouth, MA, United States - SSM-Prop-6N | ecosystem: Environmental > Aquatic > Marine > Wetlands > Sediment ... | reverse complement strand
CATCGCCGGCGTCCCGCGACGAGCAGGCGATCTCGATCGGGTTCCGACCCCGATCGCGATGCTCAGGAGGCCGCAGCGATCAGGTCGGCCATGTCGGCCGGTTCCAGGAACTCGGTGGGCACCGGTGGGCCGAACGAGTAGAGGAACTCGTGGCCCTGCCAGTCCTTCGGGCGGTAGAGGTCCTGTGCAGAGATGCGGTCGATGTCGGCGGTGTACTCGACGAACGTGCCGCTCGGGTCGCGGAGATACCAGAACCAGTTCGACCCGATCGCATGACGGCCCACGCCCCACATGTTGCGGTCGGGGTCGATGTCGACCATGTGCTGCCCGCCGCGTACGACGTCGTCGATGTCGTCGACCTCGAAGGCGATGTGGTGTGGGAAGGCAACAGGTGCGGCCTGGATCGCCAGGTTGTGGTGGACCTCGCCACAACGCGTGAAGGCGATGATCCCTGGCACTTGATCACTGATCTCGAATCCCATCACGTCAGTGAAGAACCGCAGCGTCGTCGGTTGGTCGGGCGTGCCGTAGACGACGTGGGTGAGATTCGAGGGGGCGACGGGATCGGACGTGAGCACGCTCTCGGCCGGGACGTCGAACCGCTCGTTGACGCCAGGGCGGTTGAAGGTGTGCGGCGTCGGCGTGATGGCGTAGGGGTCGGCGTGCGTGATCTCGACGAGCAGGCCGGTGACCGGCTCGGCGATCACGAGGCGGTCGTCGGTGGCCCCGACGACCCTCCCGAGACCGCTGCGCTCGACCCGGCCGGCGATGCGACCGAGGTCGTCGTAGTCGTCGGTCCCCACCCCGAGCCGCTGGAGCGACCGGTTGGTCGACGGCACGAGGTCGAGCTGTTCGCCACCGTCACGGGTGGCCAGCGCTCCCTCGCCCGTCAGCCCGAAGTCGTGGAAGAACGCCCTGGATGCAGCCACGTCCGGTACGCCGAGCGTGATCGACGTCAAGCGATGAAGTGCCATGGCTGGACAAATTAGATCACTTGATAGAGAATGGCAACCCATGACCACGATCGAGACGTCACCACCGGCGACGCGGCGACGCCAGGCCCGCGCCGCCGCCACCCGCACGGCACTCCTCGACGCCGCACTCCAGGAGTTCGCGGCCCACGGCTTCGAGGGAGCATCGACCAGGGCGATCGCCACGGCAGCCGGCACGCACCAGCCACAGATCAACTACCACTTCGACTCGAAGGACGAGTTGTGGAAGGCGGCGGTCGACCATCTCTTCGACCGCCTCGACCAGGCCGTGAGCGAACAGCTCGGCGAGACGGTCCCGGGCTGGGACACCCGTGATGGATTCGCCGCCAACGTCCGCGCGTTCGTACGCGCGGCGGCCGGGCTGCCCGAGCTCAACCGCATCATGGTGCAGGAGGCGACGATCGACTCCGACCGCCTTCACTGGATCGTCGAGCGGCACACACGCCCCCGCTTCGAGCTCGTCACCGAGCAGTGGCGCCGGCTCCGCGAGGCGGGCCTCGTCGCCGACATCGACGAGGTGGTGCTCTACTACTCGCTCGTCGGGGCGGCGTCGCTCGCGTACGTGAATGCGCCCGAGGCCCGGTTGCTCGGCCACGACACGCTCACCGACACCTTCATCGAGGCGCACGCCGACGCCCTCGTCACGATGTTCCTCGGCCCGACCGACGAGGTGGAGCGATGAGCGATGTCGACGTGATCGTGGTCGGCGGCGGGCCAGTCGGTGTGACGGCCGCGCTGTTGCTCGCCCAGCGGGGCTTCTCGGTGCACGTGTTCGAACGAGCACCCCAGGTCTACGACCTGCCGCGAGCGATCGTGATGGACGACGAGATCCAACGGGTGTTCCAGAACGCCGGACTCCTCGATGAACTCCGCGCCATCACGACGCCGCTGCGGGGCGCCGAGTTCGTGCGTCCGGACGGCGAGCGGATCATCGGTGCCGAATTCGCCGAGGACGCCGACTGGCCGCTCGGGCTGCACCCCTCGGTGACGTACTACCAGCCCGAACTGGAAGCGTTCCTGCGCCACGCCGCGGTGCACGAGGGAGTGGAGCTCCACCTCGGCGTCGAGGTGTCGTCGGTCCAGCAGACCGACGAGGGCGTCACGGCGCTGACCGACACCGGCCCGGTGAGTGCCCGCTGGCTCGTCGCCGCCGACGGCGCGTCGAGCCGGATCCGCAAGGGTCTGGGGCTCGCGTTCGTCGACCAGGGTTACGACCAGGACTGGTTGGTCCTCGACGTCCGACTGCGACGTCCGGTGCCGACGCTCCCCCACGTCGTCCAACAGGTCTGCGATCCCGACCGACCGACCACGTACGTCGTCGGCCACGCCGACTACCGACGGTGGGAGTTTCAGCTCCAGCCCGGAGAAACGCGCGAGGAGATGGTCGCACCAGCACGCGTGTGGCAGCTGCTGGAGGGGTGGGTCACACCTGACGACGCAGATCTGATCCGAGCGGTCGTGTACCGATTCCACGCCACGGTCGCCGAGGCGATGCGCGTCGGGCGGATCTTCATCGCCGGCGACGCCGCCCATCAGATGCCACCGTTCCTCGGCCAGGGGCTGTGCTCGGGCATTCGCGACGCCGCCAACCTGGCGTGGAAACTCCGCCTCGTCGACGACGGGCTGGCCGCCGATCGGCTGCTCGACACCTACGGCGAGGAGCGGTTGCCGCATGCAGCCGGCGTCGTCGAGCACGCCGTCGACACCGGCCGGCTGATCGATGAACTCTCGGGTCGGGCACCGCAACAGACCGGACTCGATGCCGCATACGGGGGCAGCCGGCCGTTCCCCATCCTGCGTGACGGCATGTTGTTCGGCGAGCACCCGTCCGTCGGCCGTCAGCTCCCCCAGCCGTGCATCGACGGGCGACCGCTCGACGAGCTGCTCGGCGCGGAGTTCGCCATCGTCGTCGACGACTCGTCGGTGGTCGCCGACCTCGATCCGCGCTGGGCCGAACTCGGTCGGATCGTCGAGGTCCCGACCGGTTCGATGCCGATGACGCTCCCCGCCGGCGGTGCCGTGATCGCGCGACCCGACAGGTACGTCGCCGCCGTCGCCCACGACGCCGCCGAACTCGCCACCGCGAGCGCCGCACTGCTCGCGCATCTCTCCGCACCACCGACCGACGGGCCATCCGCATGGGACCCGCACCATCTCGACTTCCTCCGATCGCACAAGTGGGCGGTGCTCGCCACCGGGCGCAGCGACGGGTCGCCCCAGCAGTCGATGATCGGGTACGCGGTCGACGACGACCTGCGCCTGCTCGTGTCGGCCAAGTCGTACACGGCGAAGTGGAAGAACACGCTACGCCAACCGAAGGTGTGCCTGACGGTGCCGGACGGGCGCGTGCATCTCGTCGTCTACGGCGAGGCCGAGCCGATCGACGCCGACCCACTGCGGGCAGAACTCACCGCACAGATCTTCGGTGCGCTGTCGGGCAACCCGGCCCCCGAACCCACCACGATCGTTCCCATGCTCGACGAGCAGCAGCGAGTCGTCCTGCGCATCACCCCCACCAAGACCCTGTTCACCGAGTGAGCGAGACATCTGGGGTCTGACCCAGGATGTCTCGCCGGATGCACCGACCGCGGTCAGGCGGTGGACTCGAGACTCGGGCGGATCGACGCGAGCAGGCGGGCTGCCGCAGCGGGAACGGCGCTGGACACGGCCGAGCTGAGACCCTCGCCGTGGTCGAACGTCTCGCCCTCGATGCCGAGCACCCGGAGCTCCGCCGGGAACCGATCGAGCGCGGCAGCGAACTCGATCGCCTCGCGCAGGCCGAGCGCATGGCCGCCACCGATGCCACTCCATGACGAGTCACCTTCGCCGAGCTGGCGGGCGTCGACCTCCTGGAGGGACCCCGGCGGCCGGTCGGAGGCGGTCGCGTCGACGAGCCAGACCAGCGCCGATCCCTCCCACGCCTGCACCACGCGAACGGGCTCGCCATCCAGTTCCACGAGCCGGACGCGAGGGTCGGGCCCGAGCGACTCGCTGACGGCTGCGAGCACGGCTGCGCCGACCGCGTCGTCACGGCGATAGGGGTTGCCGACAGCGATGACGGTGACAAGGGGCGACTCGATGGCGACCGGCGGCTCGGTCACGACCGGTGGATACGCATGTCGAGGAAGTGGGTGGCGCACGAGATGCAGGGGTCGTAGTTGCGCACGGCCTGCTCGCAGACCGCCTCGAGTTCGTCGTCGTCGAGGTGCATCGAGTGACCGATCAGATGGGCGAGGTCGTGTTCGATCGCGGGCTGGTTCTGCGAGGTCGGCGGCACGATCCGGGCGGTGGCGATGCGGCCCCCGTCGTCGATCTCGTAGCGGTGCCACAGCAACCCGCGCGGCGCCTCGCTCCACCCGCAACCAGCGGCCGCCCGAGGCTCGACCGGGACCGACGCCCTCGCTGGCGGCGCGTACGCCTCGGCGATCGCGACCGCCACCTCGCACGCGTGCACCGTCTCGATCGCTCGGACCACGATGCTACGGAACGGGTTGCGCTCGCCCGGGTCCAGCCCCAGCTCCGCTGCGAGCGCGGCCGCAGTCGGGGCCAGATGATCGGCGTTGAGGGCGAAGCGGGCGAGCGGCCCGACGAGATAGTCGCCGCCCGCCAGCATCGAGCCGTGCAGGGCGGTCGAGTGCTCGACCTGCACCTCTGCGAAGTGGTCGGGGTACTCGTCGACGCCGATGTCGAGCCCCGTGCTGCTGACGAGACGCTCGCCGAGCATCGGGTACTCGGTCGGATGTCGCAGCGCGACGAGGGCTGTGCCGTCGGGGAGCTCGTGGTCGGGGATGTCGAAGGTCGCCACCCATCGGGCGACATCGATCGCGTCCGTCAGCGCCTGACGGAGTTCCATCGCCAGGTCGCGCATCGTTGCCAAGGAGGGTGTGCTGTAGAAGCCACCGACCTTGACGTTCACCGGGTGGACGGCTCGACCGCCGACGACCTCGACGATGCGGTTGCCGATCTTCTTGAGGCGGAGGCCGCGTTCGACCTCTGCACGGTGGTCGACGGCCATCGCCAGGCCGCTCGGGTAGCCGAGGAAGTCGGGGGCGTGCAGCAGGTGCACGTGCAGGACATGGCTCTCGATCCACTCGCCGCAGTACAGGAGGTGCCGCAGCGTGCGGATGTCGTCGTCGACCTCGACCCCGCACGCCGCTTCGAGCGCCTGACAGGCGCTCATCTGGTAGGCGACCGGGCAGATGCCGCAGATGCGCGCGGTGATGTCGGGCGGTTCGGTGAAGTGCCGTCCGGCGAGGAACCCCTCGAAGAACCGGGGCGGCTCGAAGATCCGGAGCCGCACGTCGGCGAGTTCGCCGTCACGGACCTCGACGATCAGGCCACCCTCACCCTCGACGCGGGTGAGCGCCTCCACTTCGAACCTGCGGGCGCGGTACTCGTGGCTCATCGACGATCCCCGCCATCGTCGCGCACCGGGGCCGACATCGTGACCGCGACCGACACGTCGGACCCGGAGACCGCCGAAACGAACTCCGGCGATCCGACATTGAACGTGCGCAGCGAGCGCAGCCATTCGTCGTCGCCGATGCCCGCCTCGATCCAGGCAGCGTGGAGCGCGTCGGCGTTGACCGCCTCGCACGGCCCGAAGCAGCCGAAGCACCCCCGCCCGATCGACGGACACAGCGCGTCGCACCCGCCGTGCGTGATCGGCCCCAGGCACGGCGTGCCGTGGGCGACCAGCAGGCAGGTGGTGCCGGACTGCTTGCACTCGACGCAGACGCTGTGGCTCGTGACCGGGAGGCGGCGGCCGGCGAGCAGGGCGGTCACGGTGGCGAGCAACTGGTGCTTCGAGATCGGGCAGCCGCGGAGTTCGTGGTCGACCGCGACATGGTCGGCGATCGGGGTGCTCGTGGCGAGCGTGTCGATCCAGTCCGGTCGGGCATACACCGCCGCGGCGTACTCGCCCACGTCCGCCGTGTTGCGCAGCGCCTGGATCCCGCCCGCCGTCGCACATGCCCCGATCGTGACGAGGGTGCCGGATCGGGCGCGGATGTCGCGGATGCGTGTGGCGTCGTGAGCCGTCGTGATCGATCCCTCGACGAGGGAGATGTCGTAGTGGTCGAGCAGTTCCTCGGGGCCAGCTTCGAGGAACATGCGGATGTCGAGCGCCGCGGCGATCGCGAGCAGTTCGTCCTCGCAGTCGAGCACGGTGAGCTGGCAGCCATCGCACGAGGCGAACTTCCAGACGGCGACGGTCGGGCGCGTCATCGTCCACGCTCCCGCAGGAGTTCGGTGACGTGATCCCATCGCACGACCGCACCATCGCGGCACAGCAGCAGCGGGCCGAGCTGGCAGCGTCCGCACTGGGCGATGCCGCAGTGCATGTTGCGTTCGAGCGACACCCACACGTTCGCCGGATCGGTGCCCTGCACGATCGCTGCCCGGGCCGCCGATGCCATCATCAGCTCCGGACCGCACACGAACACCGTGTCGTGGTGTTCGCCGAGGCGGGCCACCACGGCCGTCGCCGTGCCGACCGCACCGTCCCAGCGTCGAGGGGCGGCATCGACGGTGACGTGGACGTCGGCACCGAGGCGTCGCCACCGCAGGAGGTCCTGCGGATAGAGGACCTGACCGGGCTCGCGTGCGCCCACGACGACCGTGAGGCGCCGCGGTCCGCCAGCGGCGAGTTCGTCGATCGCCGTGCGCAGCGGCGCGAGACCCAGACCGCCGGCCACGACGAGGACGTCACGGGCGTACGCCTCGTCGGTCGGCCACGCCGTTCCGTACGGCCCGCGCACGCCGATGGTGTCACCCGGCCGGGCGGCCACGATGGCGTTGCTGACGGCACCGACGGCTCGCACGGTCAGCCCGAACTCGCCCCCGTCACCCACTGCGCTGACCGACACCGGGATCTCCCCCACGCCGAAGGCCCACACCATCATGAACTGGCCCGGACGTGCCGGATCGAGCAGTTCGGTCACCGGTGCGAGCGTCAGCGTGACGACATCGGCAGTCTCCGGCTCGGCCCCGATCACGCGGTACGGGACCGGGGTCAGCGGATCGGCCAGCCCGGCCGGTGGCACCGCGGCCACCACGGTGTCAACGTGCGGATCCATACACATCCACCAGTTGCATTCGCGTCCCGTGCAGGCGTGACGCGACCACCCGCAGGAGCCTGGTCGTGAGCTCGTGGCGGAGGCCCTCGCTGCTCGCGCACGCGTCGAGGAGGTCTTCGACGTCGATGGCAACGGTCCGGACGTCGTCGAGCGCGACGACGTCGAACTGCCACGGTTGGCGATCGACGAACCACGACCACCCGACCACGTCGCCTGGGTGGAGGGTGGCCACGATCAGCGGGTCACGCCCCGGAGCGTCGATCTCGATGCCCACTCGCCCGTCGACGATCGCGTGGAACCAGTTCGGCGCGTCCCCGGTGTGGGCGAGCCAGGAGTGCGCCGGATGACCAGACCACGCCGCCATGCGGGCGAGCGTGTCGAGGTGGCGTGGATCCATGCCACCGAAGAAGGAATGGTCGCCGAGCGTTCGACGGATGCCGCCTGCGTCGGTGCGATCGCGGCTCATGACTGCCCCCCGTTCGCCGCACCGATCGCGTCCGGCGTCGCGGCGCCGATCAGGACTGCAGCTTCGTGCACGATGTCGATCGCTGCCGGGCACCACGTGGTGCATCGTCCGCAGCCCACGCAGCCGGTGACTCCGAATTGCTCCGGCCAGGTCTCGAGCTTGTGGGTCAGCCACTGGCGGTACCGGGAGGCGGTCGTCGCCCGCACCGGCCGTCCGGCGAGGTTCGAGTGATCGAGCTCGAAGCACGACGCCCACTGCCGGCTGCGGACGGTCTCGATCGGCGCCGACCCGTCCTCGGTGAGGGCGGTGGCGTCGTCGAACGTCGAACAGAAGCAGGTGGGACACACCATGGTGCAGTTCCCGCACGACAGACATCGCTCGGCGATCCGATCCCACTGGGGATGCAGCGACGTGCCGTCGAGCAGCTCGGGAAGGTCGGGGCCCGGGAGCCTCAGCGGGAGCCGGTCGACGGCGCGTTCGACGACACCATCGGCGGCGACGTGGTCGATGTCGGTGGCGGCCCGGCCCGGAAGCTGGTCGAGGATCTCGCGGCCTGACTCGGTGGCGGCATCGACCAGCAGGCGGTGGCCGTCGGCATCGTGCAGCTCGGTGATGCACAGATCGAATCCCAGGTGCGGCTGCGGGCCGCCCCCGATCGACGTGCACCAGCAGGTGGCCGACGGCACACCGCAGGTGACGGCGACGACGAACACGTCGCGCCGTCGAGCGGCGTAGCGAGGATCGGGGTGATCGGAGTCGAGCAGCACCCGGTCGAGCACGCCGAGGGCCCGCAGTTCGCAGTCGCGGGCACCGATCAGCGCGAGCGGTCGATCGGGCGGCGGTGATGTCTCGGTCACCCACGATCCGTCGTGGCGACGGATTCGCAGTACCTCCTGGTGCGGCGGCATGACGAACTGCTTCCAGGAGTCTGCGCCCGGCGTCCACCCGAAGCGCGTCGGCTCGGGGTTGACGTCCAGCCGCCAACGTCCAGGTTGCTGCTCGACGGCGCAGCCGGTGGGGAGATCGTCGCCGCTCGTGAGGTCGTCGTACACGATCGCTCCGTCGCGCACCGTCGGACCGACGACCCGGTACCCGGCGCGCGCCAGTTCACGCACCACCGCGTCGAGCCCCGAGCGAGGGTCGACAACACGCGAAGCATCGATCGCCACGGGCCCAGCGTGCGCCGTCGATCGTCCCACGGCAAGGGGCGAACGTCATCGTCGCCGCATCGGCCGGGCGCACCCGGATCACGTCGTGTCGGCCGGGCTGACTACGGTGCTCCCGATCGGACACGACACGCCTCCGCCCGTCGAGCTGCACCCATGGAACCGCGGGTTCGCCTGGCGCGGTCACCACGAGCCGTTGCGGAGACTCACACCCGAACAGGCCGAGCAGTTCGACACCGATGGCTACCTGGTGCTGCCCGACGTGTTCGACGGCGGCGAACTGGCGCCCGTGATCGAGGCCTGCGACCGGCTGGAGGCGAGCACCGACGAGTTCCTCGCTTCACTCGACGACGGCCGCTTCTCGATCGCGGAACACGGAGCGATCACGTTCAGCCTGTTCCCGGTCCTGGCCAGCGAGGCAGCTCGGGCGTTCTCGAGGCACCCGGTCTTCGTCGACCTGTGCCACGACCTGATCGGCCCCGACGTCCGGCTCTACCACGACCAGGCGGTGTACAAGAAGCCCGAGAAACCGCGCCGGTTCCCGTGGCACCAGGACAACGGGTACACGTTCGTCGAGCCGCAGCAGTACCTCACGTGCTGGGTGGCATTGACCGACGCGACCGTCGACAACGGGTGTCCGCAGGTGGTGCCCGGCCTGCACCGGATGGGCACGCTCGCCCACCACTACACCGACCCGCTCGGCTGGGAGATCTTCGAGGATCATCCAGACGCCGTCGCGGCGCCGGTCGGCAAGGGCGGCGTCGTGGTGTTCTCCTCGCTGTCCCCCCACCTGACCGGGCCGAACACGACCGGTGCCGTCCGCAAGGCATACATCCTGCAGTACGCGCCCGTCGGCGCCGAGACGCTCACGGGCGATCCGGCGGGAGAAGCAGCCCCCGTCCGCGCGTTCGCCGACGATCCCGACCGTCAGTTCCCGGTCCTGGTCGACGGCGAGCCCACCGACAGCCGCGCGACGTGACCTCGCCGTTCACGATGCGCCGGGCACATCGTGAACGGCCATTCGTAGGCTGGTGTCATGTCCGTTGTCGCTGGCCCCCGGTTCGAGCTCGACGACTCGTACGCCCGTGACCTGGTGGGGCTGTACGAACCGTGGGTGCCGGAACCGGTGGCCGAACCTTCGGTGCTGATCCTCAACGAGGAACTCGCCGTCGCGCTCGGCCTCGACCCGGTGGCCCTCCGCTCGGCTGACGGCGTCGCCGTGCTCGCCGGCAATGCCGTACCCGAAGGCGTCACGACCCTTGCCCAGGCCTATGCGGGGCACCAGTTCGGTGGCTACTCGCCCCGGCTCGGCGACGGACGGGCGCTGCTGCTCGGCGAGTTCGTCGACGACGACGGGACACGCCGCGACCTGCACCTGAAGGGATCCGGCCGCACACCGTTCGCCCGCGGTGGCGACGGTCGAGCGGCGGTGGGCCCCATGTTGCGCGAGTACGTGATCGGCGAGGCGATGCACGCACTGGGGATCCCGACCACCCGGGCGCTCGCAGTCGTCGCAACCGGCGAGGCGATCGTGCGCGAGGTCGACGGACGACACACACCGGTGCCAGGTGCGGTGCTCGCCCGAGTGGCGTCGAGCCATCTGCGCGTCGGCACGTTCCAGTACGCGTCGGCGACCGGCGACCGCGACCTCCTGAGGGCACTGACCGACCACGCGATCGCCCGACACGTTCCGGACGCCGCCGACGCGGCCATCCCAGCGCTGGCGTTGTTCGATCACGTCGTGGCCGTCCAGGCGTCACTCGTTGCGCAGTGGATGGCGGTCGGTTTCGTCCACGGCGTGATGAACACCGACAACACGACGATCTCGGGCGAGACGATCGACTACGGCCCGTGCGCGTTCATCGACGCCTACGACCCGGCGACGGTGTTCAGCTCGATCGACCACGGCGGGCGCTACGCGTACGGCAACCAACCGGCGATCACCACGTGGAACCTGGCCCGCCTCGCCGAGGCGATGCTGCCGATGTTCGACGACGACGCCGACACGGCAATCGAGCAGGCGACGGCTGTGCTCCGGGCGTTCCCCGACCGGTTCCAGCGTGCGTGGAGTGCCGAGATGCACACCAAGCTCGGCCTCGAGGCCGGCGCGGTCGACGGCGATGCGTTGATCGCGGAACTGCTCGACCTGATGGCGGCACAGCGCGTCGACTACACGTCATGTCTGCGGGCGCTGTCGTCGGCTGTCCGGGGCGACGTCGAGCCGGCCCGAGCGCTCTTCGCGGAACCCGAGCCGTTCGACGAGTGGGAGAAGCGGTGGCTCGCAGCGATCGGTGACGACCGGACCACTGTCGCCGAGCGGATGGACCGGGTGAATCCCGTCTACATCCCGCGCAATCACGTGGTCGACGAGGTGTTGACGGCGGCGAGCTGGGGCGATCAGCAGGCGTTCACCGACCTCCTCGACGCGGTGACCCGGCCGTTCGAGCAACGTCCCGGCCTGGAGCGCTTCGCGGTCGCGGCACCGCCCGAGTCCAGCACCGGGTTCCGCACCTTCTGCGGCACCTGACGCGCCGGTGCCCACACCCACCCGAGCGATGAGCGAAACCCCGCCATCCGGTGCGCTCGCTCATCGCCTGCATCGTTGGCCCCGAGCGAGTCAGCGGGCGACGCGGAAGCCGATGTTGCCGGTGGCGCTGTCGGGGGTGTTCGCGCTGCGAGCCCCGACGCGGTATCGGTTGCAGTAGGAGTCGTGACACAGGTAGGAACCCCCGCGCATCACGCGGTGCGTCCCACCGGGCGGACCGGCCGGGTCGACCCGGGGTGACTTCCGTTCGCTCTCGCGATACGTCATCGGGTCGTACCAGTCGGCGCACCACTCCCACACGTTGCCGGTCGTCTCGTACAGAC
>Ga0272441_10013799_pt1 | contig 11569 bp, 14 predicted proteins | sample SSMProp6N_FD_193582 | JGI IMG/M metagenome (GOLD analysis project Ga0272441, IMG submission 193582) | Marine sediment archaeal communities from Little Sippewissett salt marsh, Falmouth, MA, United States - SSM-Prop-6N | ecosystem: Environmental > Aquatic > Marine > Wetlands > Sediment ... | reverse complement strand
CGGGGGGAGCGGGATTCAGAAACTCCGTGAATCTCACTTGCCGACCGGGGCGGTAATCAGAGTCTCTCTATGTCCCGGTGATTGATCGTGACGACATAGTCATTATCGCCGAAATAACTGGCCACCTGATTCAGAATGACCACGGAACGGTGTTTTCCCCCGGTACATCCGATGGCGATATTGAGGTAGGATTTTCCTTCCTTCTCGTAGAGGGGCGTCAGGAAGCTTATCAGGCTGAAGAGCTTGAGAAGAAATTCCCGGGTATCATCCCATTTCATCACATACTCTTCGACAGGGCGCGTGTTTCCGTCATACTGCTTCAGATCCTGGACGAAATAGGGATTCGGCAGAAAACGGACATCGAAGACGATATCCGCATCCGGCGGCAGTCCGAAGCGGAATCCGAAGGAAATCAGGTTGATCGCCAGTTTTTTCCCTTCCCGCGGAGCGAGATAGCTTCGCTGTACCAGGTCTTTTAATTGATGGACGTTATAATGCGTCGAATCGATAATATTGTCGGCCATCTCCCGCAGGGCCGACAAGGTCTCCCGTTCCAGCGTGATACTTTCAAGCACCGTTCCCTTGTCGGACAAAGGGTGCGTTCTGCGGGTTTCGCTGAAGCGATGCAACAGGACCTCTTCACCGGCATCGAGGAACAATATTTCGATGTTGTATTTCTTCTTTTTTAATTTTGCGATGATATCGATATGTTTTTCCGGAAAGTGCTTTTCCCTGCAATCCATGACCACCGCGACTTTGGATATCTCGCTCGTGGCTCCCGACTGGATTTCGAGAAACTTCTCCAGCAGCATGACAGGAAGGTTGTCGACACAGAAAAAACCGATGTCCTCAAGGGCACGGAGCGCCGTGCTCTTTCCCGATCCGGACAGTCCGGTTACGATAACGACACGAAAATTCTTCATCGACTCGCCGTTTGGTTTGATGGATACACCCTTTGAAGACTCGGCAGCACTTCCCGTTCCGGTGTCGCGCCCATCAGCGCCTGAAACCGGAGGACCTCATGCAGCAGGGCTTTATGGCCCTGCATTCCGACAGGGTTTCGACCGCCTCCGGGACTCACATAACGTCCGCCACATCTCCGCCGCCGTAAAAGGGCCTCAGTACCCGCCGTCGATTCCCTTCACGGGAACCGCGGCACCCCCGCACCTATTCATCACGGATTCTCCATATCTTTCTTCTGTATCAATGAATAGATTTCAGGGACCGTTTCGACGGCCATAAGTTCTTCCCTGAAGGCCCTGTCTTTCAACATGCGCGATATCTTGGCCAGGGCCTTGAGGTGCTGTCCCGCAGAATTGTCCGGCGCCATGAGAAGAAAGAAAATATGGACCGGCCGGCCGTCCAGTGCATCAAAATCAACCCCTTCCCTGCTGCGGCCGAACGACAGGATAAGACTGTCAAGACCCTGCAGCTTTCCATGGGGAATGGCGATACCGTCACCGATTCCGGTGCTGCCGAGCTTTTCGCGGTCAAGCAGAACCTCGACTATCGCATCTTCATCAACATCAAAAGATTCCCTGAGAAACACCTCGGACAATTCGACCAGTACTTCTCTCTTGGTTTTCGATTTCAAGTCGTCAAGTATATATTCTTCCTTCAGCAGTTCTGAGATATTCATACCGATCGCGTCCTCACTGCACTAACTCGTTTCAATCAGACCGTATCCGCCATTGCCGCGCCGATAAATGATGGCGACCGCCTCCGTGGAAATATCCCGGTAGACAAAGAATTCGTTGTTCGTCTCTTCCAGTTCGAGAATTGCATCATCAACGGACATCGGCTGCAATACGACTTTTTTCACTTTCACCGTCTGCGGAACTTCTTCGCCCCCCTCTGATTCTTCCGGACTCACGTCACCAGCCCCTTCAAGAGGCTCTCGCTTGCTTCGTCCCGAATTATCCTTGTGATTTCTCGTTTTTTCCTTGTATTTCTTAATCTGGCGTTCGATCTTGTCGGTCACGGTATCGACGGCCAGCGTCATTTCCTTGGCTTCTTCCCGCCCATTGATGTTCATGCCCTTTGCAAAAATCTTGACCTCGGCGACATTTCTGAACTTCTCTACTGAGAGTGTAACCTGCGCCTCTACCGGTTTGTCGATATACCGTTCGATCTTTGAAAGCTTTTGTTCGATATACTCTTTCAACCAGTCTTCGGCTTCGGTATTCCGGAATGTAACGGATATATTCATGAACACTCCTCCTTTAATCACCGCTTTTAATTCAGACTATAGGGAATAATTTTCTGAAGTTGCTCTTAAGAAAATAATTCTCTCGACATATAAACAACGAAGTTTCGCTATATATGTAAGACATTTCAAAATGTCAATTACTTTCTTTTTGTTAAAAGTATTTTCTCCGCTTTGACGATGGAATAATTCCCATCATTTCCCTGTATTTCGCGACAGTCCGCCGGGCAATGGATATGTTTCGCTTCTTGAGCATTTCCACTATCTGGCTGTCATTTAAAGGATGCTTCGTGTCTTCTTCACTGATTATTTTTCTGATCACCTCTTTTACGCTTTCCGAGGCGATGGTTTCACCGTTGGTTTTATTTATCCCGCTGTTGAAGAAATACTTGAGCTCAAACATGCCGCGGGGCGAATGCATGTACTTGTTCGATGTCACCCTGCTTATGGTCGACTCGTGCATCCCCACATCATCGGCGATTTCTCTCAGGACCATGGGCTTCAGGTAGTTTATCCCATTGTCGAAAAAATCTTTCTGGTGGTAAACGATGCTTTCGGAAACCCGGTAAATCGTCTTCTGACGTTGCTGAATGCTCTTGATAAGCCATGTTGCAGACTGAAGCTTGTCCTTAATATAGTTCTTGCACTTCTCCTCGTGACCGGTTTCGTCGCTGCCGCCGAGAATCTTTCTGTAAAGATCGCTCACCCGTAACTTGGGAAGCCCATCGTCATTCAATGCAATCCGGTACTCCTGCCCGACCTTGAATACAAAGACATCCGGGACGATATACTGGGGGCGCTCTTCATTATAGATCCGCCCCGGTTTGGGATCCAGCGTACCGATGAGCACTGCCGCTTCCTGAACCGCTTCGAGACATACTTTCTGTTTCTTCGCAATATTGTTATAGTTTTTCGTTTCCAGATCTTTCAGATGATCGCGAACTATCTTTTCAGCAAGTTCCGTCTCCACATCGAGATACTTCAGCTGAAGAAGCAGGCATTCCTGCAGGTCCCGGGCCGCCACACCGGGGGGATCGAATTCCTGGATTCGTTTAAGCACTCCTTCGGCACATTCGACATCCACCTTCTCGAGGGACGCTATTTCGTCGAGCGTTGCCTTTATGTATCCGTTCGTATCCAGGTTACCGATAATCTGCTCGCCAACCTTCTTTTCCGTTTCGTCAAAATGGGACAGCTTCAGCTGCCACATGAGATGGTTTGTCAGGGAGGTGGTCTGTGTCAGCACATTTTCCAGCGGAGGCGCATCGCCTTCTTCACGGAGATAGTTCACCCCCACCGGACCGAAGTCTTCCAGATAACTGTCCCAGTCGAAATCGTCTTTGCCGTCTCCCTCTCCGGTTATCTCCTTCGTCTTTTCTTCGTTTCGGACGTCGCCCATCTCCGGCGCCGCTTCATTCTTCGTTTCATCATCGTAAGATTTTTCCTCGAGGAGCGGATTTTCCTCAAGTTCCTGGTTGATTGTATCAATAAGTTCGATCCGCGAAAGCTGCAGAAGTTTGATCGACTGCTGCAATTGCGGCGTCATTATCAACTGCTGCGACAATTTAAGGTTTTGTTTCAGTTCAAACGTCATTTTCCCTACACAATCTTTTTCCCGTCCCGGAAAGTGCGTATGTCACGCTGCCTGACACAATCGAACATTTACCTATTCAATAATCAAAGTCCTCACCGAGATAGAATTTACGAGCGGTTTCACTCTCCGCGATTTCACCGGGCGTTCCTTCAACAAGGATGGTTCCTTCATTCACAATATAAGCTCTGTCACAAACTTTCAAGGTTTCTCTCACATTGTGATCCGAGATCAGGATCCCTATTCCTTTCGATTTCAACTTCCGTATGATACTCTGAATATCCGAAACTGCAAGGGGATCGATACCGGCAAAGGGTTCATCAAGAAGCATGTACCCTGGTGACGTCACCAGCGCCCTCGTAATTTCGACCCTTCTGCGTTCACCTCCCGACAGTGAATAGGCCATATTCTTCGCCAGGTGTGTGAGATCCAGTTCACCGAGCAGTTTCTCCATTCTTGTTTTCTGTTCTTTCCTGCTGATATCAAGCGTTTCAAGGATGGCGCCGATATTATCCTCGACGGAAAGCTTTCTAAAAACGGACGGTTCCTGGGGAAGGTAATTAATGCCCTTTCGCGCCCTCACATACATGGGTGCCTGACTGATATCCTCACCGTTTAATGTCACCGTACCCGCGTCGGGTCGAATCAATCCGACGATCATGTAAAAAGTGGTGGTCTTTCCGGCCCCATTGGGCCCCAGAAGACCGACGACCTCTCCCCTGTTGATGGTCAAATCAACCTGATTGACTACCCTCCGTCCGCTAAAGGACTTGACCAGCGCTTCCGCCCTCAATTTCATGTATCTTCCGCGTACCCTTCCGATCCCTGGTTTCTATTCCGTTGACGGTGACTTTTCAGGATAGAGTGTCGCTTTCACTCTTCGCTGCCGGGAACTTTCCACCAATCCTCTGTTCTCGGAGAGAAAGAAGGTCGCCTTCTCCCCCTCGATAATGTTTTCACCCTCCTTCATTACCACATCTCCCGTAATCACGATCGTCCGGGCTTCGTTGTTCAACACCGCCAGGTCACCGGTAATCAACCGGTTTCCCTGTGAAATCCTGACACTGCCCCGTGCCTCGATCTTGTCGATATCCCCGTGCTGCATCGTACCTGCGGGCAAGGCACCGTTCTCTCCCCTGGTACTTTCGGCGTAATAGAGGTGCAGCGTGTCCGACTCTATTACCGTATCTTCCTGGCGTACATTCACGTTTCCTGAAAATACGACCAGCCCCTTATCGTCATAGGCATCGAGACGATCCGACACGATTGTAATGGGATCTTTCTCCCCCGGCCATCCCTGTTCGAGCAAGCAGGGGCACAATGAAAAAACCGCTCCGATTATGGCGGCGATAATAATCCGCTTTGTGTGCATGGCGTGATACTTCGTATTACCTGATGTCATATTGGTTTAATTCAGCGCGTACGTTCGACAAAAGTGAGAACGTTCTGTCCGCCAGAGAGAGCGTCATGCCGGTCCCGAAAACTCTCATTTGCTGATTTTCCATTGAGACAAGGTCATTTGTCGCTACTTTCTTTTCTTTTACATAGTATACAAGACGATCCGTCGTGAATCGTTCCCCGCTGTCCGACAGCGCAACCACATTACCCGACATTTCGATGTTCTTCGTATCGGTATGGAACGATCCCCTGTCTGCGGTCATCCGGTAGACTCTGCCTCCCGTGGTGACGAGTTTAACCCGTATATTATCGAATAACGAGAGGTTATCCTCTTTCATGTATGTGGCGGTGTCCGCCCGGATTTCCCATAATGCGTCGGGATCTCCCACTTCCGTATACCGTACGTCCCTGACCTGCACATCGACCTTGTCGGGCAGCATCCTGAGCGCCACGTTGCCGTCGCCCTTCCTCAGCTGATGCGACAGAACCAGGATAATAAGCACGCAGGCAATGAATAACCCGCCAACAAGAAATCCCTTTTTTACCCCTATCGCCGTCACATCCTCTCGCTGATCTTTGACTGAAAATATAGCACCCGGTCTCCGATATGTAAAGGCGAATAAAGACGGGGAGACCGATGCCGGCACCCGGCAAAGGCACTTGTTTCAGAGGGTTATATTCTTTATTGACCCCCTGCCCCTTCACTCAATCCCGTACCGTGCTTCGACTTCTTTCCACCGGTCCTGCGCCTGGAGGATCATGTCGCAGACCTCACGCACGGCACCTGATCCACCGCGTGCAGCCGTCACGTAATGGGCCTTTTTCCGTATATAATCGGCAGCATCGGGAACAGTGATGGCAAATCCGACCTTGTTGAACACGGGAACATCGACGATATCATCGCCCATGTAGGCAATACGGGCAGGGTCCAGCGCATACGATTCCAGTATTTCATCAAGGACATCGGCCTTGTTCTTTGCCCCCTGAAAAACTCCGGTGATGCCGAGGTCTCGAGCCCTGTGCCCCACGGCCTTCGATATCCGCCCCGTCAAGAGCATGATCTCGATACCATACCGCATCAGCATCTTGAGGCCATGGCCGTCCCGTACATTGAAATTTTTCGATTCCTCGCCCCGGTCGCTGAAGGCAATCGTTCCATCCGTCAGCACACCGTCCACGTCAAGAATCAGGTGAGTTATCGACCTCAGTTTCTCATGGGGCACCTTCTCGTGATTCATATGTTTTCGTCACTCTCTTTCACAATCCTGTCTATTTCTTTCAACACTTTCAGCAATGGGGGCAGTGTGGCAAGTGCTATCGAATTGGGGCCGTCACAAAGCGCTTTGTCCGGCGCAGGATGCACTTCCAGAAAGAGTCCGTCAACGCCCACCGCCACCGCTGCTCTCGAGAGATAGGCCGCCATCACCCTGTCTCCACCCGACGCAATTCCCGCGCCACCGGGCAACTGCACACTGTGGGTCGCATCGAAAATCACAGGCCGTCCCATTTTCCCGAGTATGGGAAGTGCTCGCATATCCGCCACCAGGTTGTTATACCCGAAGGAGACACCCCGTTCCGTCACCATCACCCGTTCATTCCCTGCGGTCGTGATCTTATCAACGATCCTCGACGCGTCCCAGGGGGCCATGAATTGTCCCTTTTTGATGTTCACGATCTTTGCGTGCCGCGCCACCTCGACGACAAAATCCGTCTGCCTGCAGAGAAATGCCGGAATCTGGACCACATCAAGGACGGCACAGGCGTCGACGATCTCCGCGAACCGGTGTACGTCGGAAATCACCGGTACGGCATAGTCATCTCGTATTTTCCCGAGGATATCGAGTCCTCTTTCGACGCCGGGCCCGCGGTAGGATTCGATGGATGTCCGGTTTGCCTTGTCGTAGGAGGCCTTGAAAATGAAGGGTATTTCAAGGGTGTCGGTCAGTTCTTTCAGAAATGCCGCGATATCTCTCGTGGTCGCCTCATCCTCGATGACGCATGGTCCTGCGATGAGGACAAAGGGTGATTTCCCGCCAATCGTGAAATCTCTTACCGGTATCGTGTGCATCGGTCTCATTCCTTGTATTTCTGTTGAAGCAGTTTGATCTTCATCGCCGTCATCTTGCGGGCGGCCTTCGCCGAATCGGGGTTTATTTTATAGGCACTCTCATATCGACTATATGCTTTATCATAGATCCCCTCTTTCTCATAGGCCTCGCCGAGGCTGTAATAGACGGCGAAATCTTCCCGGTCATAGCGAAGAGAGATCTCATAATTATCGATCTCCTTTGCTGTATCACCCTTGAGGTTGTAGAGGTAAGCGAGGCTCGCATACACATCGCCCCGTGCGGGATCGATTTTCACGATCTTCCCGTAGAGTGTAATCGCCTTGTCATACTTCTTTCGCTTGGCATAGTACCGCGCAAGAATGGAAAGCACCTTCACGTCGGGATTCTTTGCCACATATGCTTCATAGTGCTCTATGGCCTTACTCTTTTTGCCCAGCTTTTCGTACGTATCGGCAAGATGATAGTGAAGCCGTCCGTCCTTGGCTCCATATTTGATCGCCTTTTCATAGTTTTCGACCGATTTTTTGTAATTCCGCAACTCTCCATAGGCAAACCCCAGATTGGCATAGAGGACGGGATCGGACGCCACCTTATTTCCCAATTCTCCATAGAGTTTCACCGCCTCTTTGTACTTCTTTTCTTTCATGTAGAGGGCGGCAAGGTGGAGCTTTGCATCGGTGTCGTTCTTTTTTTCCGCAAGAATCTCTTCGTACAGTTTCTCCGCATCGCCGTATCTCTTCGCTTTTTCGTAGGCTGTTGCAAGATTGAACCGCACGACGGCATCGGAAGGTTTAAGTGAAAGGGCCTTTTCGTAATTCGCGATTTCCCGCAGCACTTCACCGGTAGCCCCGTAGGCCAGACCGATATTTGCATAGGCGACTGCATTCCGTGGCTGTTTCTTGATGAGGGCACGATACATATGAATAGCCTTCTCATACTTTTTCGCCTTGAGATAATTATCGGCCAGAGAACTCATCACGACGATGTTCCCGGTCATTTTTTTCAGGACCCGCTCATATTCCTGAATCGCCCGCTCCGTTTCGCCGAGTTTTTCAAATGCCTCGGCAAGACGATACCGGACCTCGACCTTGTTGGGGTCAAATCTGAGTGACGCCCGATAATTGGCGGCGGCACGCCGCCAGTTATCCAATTTGCTGTAGGCATAGGCGATATTGGCATAGGCACCGTCGTCCGCAGGGTTTCGCTTTATTATCTTTCGATATACCGGCAGCACCTTCTGATAAAGGCCCCGGTCCATATAGAGCTTCGACAATTCAACAAGCGAGGTTATATCATCGGGTTTCATCTTCAGTATTTTCTCGTATTCCCCGATCCCCCTGTCAACCGATCCCGATACCGCATAGAGGCGCGCCAGCATCCTTCGCGTATTGACATCTTCACCTTTCATGGCGAGGGCACGTTCCAGGTATTCAATCTGCGATTCAGGATTTCCCGAAACTTTTGCCACCCTGAGCCAGTCCTGCGGCGTAATTTCCACATCGATGGGTATCGCGGCGATGGATTCATTCCGATAGCGGACCCGGATAAACCGTTCCTTACCTTTTTCCGACATCGCGGCATCGATCAGGCCGATTCCCTCCAGCAATAGACCGAGATCATTATCGCCGCCCGTCCCCTCGATATCGACAGTCACCCCTCTTCCCAGAAGCGAGTCGGTAACCACTTTTTTAATTACGAATTCGTCACGGTAGGATACCCGAAACCGGTCGCTTTCCTTCAGAATATAATCCGTACCGTTTTTTTCAAGGGTGAGGTGGTAGAAGTGAGGCGTCCGGCCGAAAGCCGTTGAAAGGACGGTACTTTTAATCCTGCTCAGCCCCTTGACGAAACCGTCCTGCCCCACTGCCAACCGTACACCGAGATAGAGACCTCCCGCAAAGGTCATTATGACGATGACAATCACTATCCAGGTCGCAAAGTGATGCGTAACAGCGTTCTCGTCATCTTTGGGCGATTGATAATAATCCATGCTTATCCTCTTGGATGATACCTTTTGTGTATATCTTTCAGATGCTCCCGTGTAACGTGGGTGTAAATTTGCGTCGTCGATATGTCGGAATGCCCGAGCATGACCTGAACCGAGCGGAGATCAGCCCCTCCCTCCAGCAGATGTGTCGCGAAGGAGTGTCTGAAGGTATGGGGGTGTACCTTTTTCTCCATGCCGGCACGGGCGGCATATTTCTTGACTATTTTCCAGAATCCCTGGCGGGTAAGCCCCTGTCCCGACCTGTTCAAGAAACAGACATCAACGGCCATATCTTTTAGTAATAATGGCCGTATCCTGTCAACATAATACCGCAGGGAGTCCATCGAGGCCCGGCCGACGGGCACAATCCGCTCCTTGCTCCCCTTTCCCAGTACCACGAGATACCCAATCTGCCAGTTGACACTGTTTACCGTCAGGCCGATCAATTCGGATACGCGGATTCCCGTGGCATAGGCAAGTTCGAGCATCGCGGCATCTCGTGCCGTCAACGGTGTGGTATTTCCGGGCAGCGAGAGGAGGTGCGTCATTTCCTCCCTGGTCAGGGTACCGGGAAGACGCATCCATACCCGGGCAAGCTCGATAGTGGCGACGGGATTTTCACTGATCCTGTTTTCCCGCAGCAGATACTTGTATAATCCCCTCAGTGCGGCAAGGGCCCTGTTGACCGAATTCGCACCGAGCCCCTCTTTCTTCAACAGGGCCAGGAACGATATTACATCGCCGGCCGCCATTTCTTCGATGGATGTAATCCCCCGTCGCTCGGCAAATTCCGTGTAGCGATTCAAATCACGGCTGTATGCCTCAAGGGTGTTTAAGGCAACTCCTCGTTCAACGGCAAGGAAATTGAGATATTCATCGACATGTTGATACACGTTTACCTTTTACCCGACACACTCGTTATTTCAGGTGCAGTGTAAAGAATGCATCGCCGGATTGCAAGCCCCTTGTGAAGGTGTCGGAAGGACGGGGGAAATTGAAAGCCCTTGGGTCAGCTTTCGCGTATGTTGCCGTTTTCATCGACGGTATAGGTCACATTCCCCTGTTCATGCCTGAATCGGGCGTCGCAGGAGATCACTTTTGAGATGGAATCAAAGGTAAAGGAACCGCCGACCATCGTCCGTCCCGTGTAGGCATCGGGAAGGTTGCCCATATCGAAGGTGATGTTTCTGTTCAATGTGGCATAGGCCGATGCGCAGGTATAAAAGTTTTTGGCATCGGATTTCGCCTCCGTATTGTATCCTTTCTGCCGGTACGTCATGAATTGCGGTACGGCGATCGCCGCCAGGAGTGCGATGATCGCGATCACGATCATCAGTTCGATCAACGTAAAACCTCTTTGTATCTCATGGTTCCTATGCTGGATCATCACGGCGCCCTTTTCCTCCCCCCTTGTTTTGTGGAGCCATCACTGTCAGGTCACGTACTCTATATGGCCCTCCCGTTCCAGATCTATTTTTCACTCCTCCCGGCTGCAGCGATCCTTATCGTTTTTTTTGCCGGATATTCCTCCTCCCCCTCCCCAAAAAAAAGAGAGAAGGATGCTCCCTCTCTCTTTTTTCCGTCATGTAATTTCCCGCGTGCTATGACGAGGTAATTGAACCGTTCGCATCGACGGCATAGGTCAATGTGCCGTTTGCATGCTTTGCCGTCATGGCAAGTCCTGCCATCGTTCCCGTGGTAACCGTAAGTGTTACGCCGCTCGAGCCTTTGAAGCCGTTAGCTTCCAAAATAGCTGTCGTGACTGTTCCTTCGGGATTCTCTGAAAAATAGGCCTGGGCTGCCGTATAGGCGTTTTTCACGTCAGAGTTGGCCGCCGCGTTGAAGCCTCTCTGTCTGTATGCGGTGAACTGAGGAATAGCGATTGCGGCAAGAATACCGATAATAGCGATAACGATCATCAGTTCGATCAGCGTAAAACCCTTCTGTGCTTTTTTCTTGTTCAGCTTGATTAACATCCTATACCTCCTTTGATTTGTGTAAATTAAACATCTTCGCTCCCATTGGAGCACTCTTCAATTCTTTCCGGAACAGCCTCGTTCGCGTTGTTCCTGACTTCTGTCTTGTTATTCGCAATAGGTGTGCCACTTCCCCCTCATTCTTGAAATAAATTACCATGTGCTTGATTTAATTTAACTTAACGGCATGTCTCGCTACAGCAGGGCAGGACATTTATTATCGTAGCGAAAAATGTTACCGATAATATTTCTCGATAGCCGGAAAATATTACCTATTTTATACCCAGTTTTTTTATCTTGTACCGGAGTGAATCAAAGTTTTCGTTCAGGTACTTGGCCGCC
>Ga0272441_10013798_pt1 | contig 11570 bp, 13 predicted proteins | sample SSMProp6N_FD_193582 | JGI IMG/M metagenome (GOLD analysis project Ga0272441, IMG submission 193582) | Marine sediment archaeal communities from Little Sippewissett salt marsh, Falmouth, MA, United States - SSM-Prop-6N | ecosystem: Environmental > Aquatic > Marine > Wetlands > Sediment ... | reverse complement strand
TCTGATTAAGAGCTTGAAAGAGAAGTTCGGATTGAACGAGATTAGTGATGAAAAGTCATTTAAGATCAATGAACAGGAATTGACTCAAGATGAAGCAGCAATTGTTAAGAACGTAATCTCAGATAATTTAAGTAGAGGAATTGATTCCGCTGTTCGCGAACTTACCCAGAAATATGGCGAAGAAACAGCTAAAGCATTGGTCGATCATTTTCTAGCTGAAGCATGGGAATTAGCAATACTAGGAAATGAGTATGTGACAGATCCAATTCCGCTAGAACCAGTTGAACCTGAGCCAGAACCTGGAGAAGATGAACTGGACGATGAAGCCGAAGAAGAATATGAAGATGACGAGATGGATGAAAAAAAGAAGTGTACGAAGAAAAAGAACAAAGTTACAGAAAAGAATAATCAATTCGTATTAGAAGGAACTAATACAGTATCGATAGAGACTGATGATAAAGTCATCAGTCTTTTTGTTTTAGATGACGGAACAGTAACAGTTCAGACTGTTGATAAGACATTAGTCGCGGATCAACCAATACCGGAGGAACCGGATACAGGTGATGGCGAATCGGAAAATTATGAGGAGGAGATGATGGAGAAGTTAAAAGAGTTCTCAATCAAGTTCAACGAGGAAAAGTTCGACTTGATTAGAGAAGGGAAAGTAGTGAAAACTGTTGGTAGTATTGAGGAAGCAAAGAAATTGTCTATGAAATTAATCGAAGAGGAAGATCCTAAACCAGATCCTGTTCCTGATCCGAATCCAGATCCTAAACCTGATCAAGAACCGGATCCTAAACCTGATCCAGAACCGGATCCTAAACCAGATCCAGAACTTGATCCTAAACCAGATCCAGAACTTGATCCAGATATAGACGATGATGCGGAAACTGATGCGGAAACTGATGCGGAAACTGATGCGGAAACTGATGATATGTTAGATAAATTTAATTAATATTTTGCTCTCCTTTTTGTTAGCAGTTAGGATGAAATATCCTAGCTGCTGTCTTTATAAGTTTTTGAATGTCGTTAATTAAAGTTAAGGAGGAAAATATGTCAAAACCGCAAATGATAATAGAACATATTGTTGAACGAGCAAAGATATTAGAATCAGATAAGAAGAACCTTCCTGAAGGAGTATTGTGCCGAGTAGCATATCCTATTTGTAATATAGGAGTATTAAATCACAATGGAAGGATATATGAAGAGAAACTATGGGACTTGGTCGAAAATAATAAAGATATAAAGACAAAATTGGAAAAGAGATGTTTATTTGGGCACGCTGAACATCCGCCTACAACTCAGTCGAATTTAGAGAAAACAGCGCATATAATTACTAAATTATATCGCGAGCCTGGTCTTTTTGAAGGAAAAGAGTGCGTAAAAGAAAAAGCAGTGTTTGATGTATTAGATACCCCGTATGGCAGAATAGTTGATACGATCATGAAAGCAGATTGTGCAGTTGGTTGTTCTACTCGTGCTGAGGGTGAATTAGAAGAATGTGTTGATGAATCAACCGGACAGAGATATAACAGAGTTATACCTGAATCTTATAGATTTGTGACTGTCGATTTTACTGCTGATCCGTCGACATTCGATTCATATCCTGAGAACGTTGAACGCGATATTGTTGGTCATATACAAAATGGAATGGAGAACAAAAAGATTGATCGTGATTTTGCTGTTCAGTTGTTAGAAGAAATGAAATGTTCAGAAGCTAAGACGTTAATGGAAAAGATTGGAAAGAAGAATGAAAAGGCTCAACCTGGTGATAATGTAAAGAACATCGTTAAAGGAAAAAAGAAATCAAATATCGACGATGAGATTCAAAAGTTCTATGATGAGCAGAAGCAGAAGGGTGATAAGAACGATAAGATCATGAAAGATATTGTCAAGAACTTTAAGCTGACTGCTGATCAGATGTTGATGACGATGAAGGATCTGAACATTCAGGTCGTTGAAGAGAAGAAGGTGAATGAAGAAGTTCCAGCGTACAATGGAATAATGGAAGAACCAATGGTCAAGAAAGATATCGAAGACATAAAGAAAAAACTCGATGATGCTGGAATAGATTATCAGGATGAAGAGAAAGCAGTTGAAATGTTAAAGACTGGATTCTTGCCAGGTTATGCAGTGATGATGTATAAAGATTATATATTGAATAAGGAAGGAACTGAAGCGAATGAATCTATTGGAGCTTTGAAGTCATTAGCTAAAAAGTCTGGAAAGTCCGTAGAAAAAGCAGAAGAGTATTGGAAAAAAGCCAAGAAACAGAGAATGGAATCAGAAGATAAAACTGAAGACCAGTTAGAAAAGTCTGATTTTAAATACATTATGGGAGTAGTAAAGAAAAGATTAGGATTGTCAGAAAAAGTAAATGAAGATGCAATGATCAAAGCTTCAAAATATCATTGGGGAGAATATGGTGAAGATGAAGACATTGGACAGGAAGAAATTGATTCAATGGTCGAATTGACAGCAGATCAACTTGAAGGATTCACAGTTCGTGATGAAGATAAAAATAAAAAGTTCTTCGCTTATGATTATGATGTTGAAGAAACAGAAGATGAAGGAACCGGAGTAAAGAACGCATATGCAATATCGTTATTGCCTGAAAGAAAGATAGAAGAAATGTCTGCAGTTGAAATCGCAAAATTATCAGATTCAGATCTTCAAACTACATATAAGGAAAAGGTAAAAGATGCGTTGTATGATTTTCCGGAGATTAATACATTAGAACTTTTATCAGGTGAAATGAAGAAACGTGGAATTAAATTGTCAGAATCAATGTTTGATGATATTGAATTTTTTCAGAAAGAGTTTGAGAAATTAGCAGATGAACAGAAGAATGTTGTTTCTAATCTTTTAATAGAATCTAAATCAACTGATGATTTGTTTAAGAAGATAAAAGATTTTGATATTTTAATGGCAGAAAAGAAAGCAGAATTGGATGTTGCACTTATGCACATAGATAATATGACTGAATCATTCAATAGAACGTTAAAGAATTATGCTAGTGATTTAGTTATATTATCCTCATCTGGTGAAGATAAAGAAATAAAGATAAAAGAGAGTAATAAAAAGATCGGAGAAGCAAAAGAAGAGATCACAAAGATTATTGAAGAAAGAAGCAAGATCAAGTCTGAATTGACTAAAACAGCAGAACAGATTGATCAATTGAAAGAACAAATTAAAAAATTAGAAGAACAAAAGAAAGAATCAGATGCCGGAATAGAAAAATTAAAAGAATGCGCGATCAAATTAAAGAAAGATCATAAGAGAGAAATAATAGAAACATATGTTAAAGCTGTCTTGAAGACTTCTGGTTTAAAACTTCAGGAGAATTGTTTAGCACTTCTAAACAGATGTTCAACCGAAAGTGAAGTAGACCGAAGGATTGAAGAGTTTAGGCATGTAATTTCTGAAAATGTATTGCACTCCAAAGCATTAGATGAAATTCAAATTACTGAGGTTAAGTCTGATCCAGAATTTGAATCAATCGATTCAACTATTGGTTCAGCAATGCGTTCAATGTAATTTAAAGTAGGAGGATTACAATGTCAGGATTACAAGGATTAGTTGAAAGTGCGGTAAAAGAGCAATCTTTCCGTAAAAAACGATTAGTCGAAACATGGAAGAAATATCTAAATTCCATCGACAAACATCGTCAGAAGAAAGGACTTCCTGTTCTTGAGCAGTATGACAGAATTCAGGTTGCTCAATGTTTAGAGAACGCGATGTTCGAAACAGCTTTGAAATCTAAGAGTAAATTGTTTGAAACGACTTATGGTGATAACATTAGTTTCTTAGGAATTCAATTGCCAGTTATAGCAGCTTTGTTGCCATCATTGGCGTTGAACAAGTTAGGTGTGGTTCAAACCTTGGATCGAAGACAAGGGGCTGTATTTTATCTTGATGTAAAATACGGTCAAGCTAAAGGTGCTATTTCTGCTGATGCTGATATGATGAATGCTCAAACTGGGCACAATCGTACGTTGGCAGGTAGAAGATATGCAATGGAAGTAGTAGACAATGAAACATTAGGTGTTCTTGGTTCTACTTCTTATTCTGGTACATTAACTTATGCTCCAGCTGTAGCTAATACAGTAACAATCACAGATGGTACTGAAACTTTTACCGATGATGGTTCTGGTAACTTAGTTTCAAGTATTTCTGGTGGTAATACTGGTTCCATTACGTATACAACTGGTGCTTATAGCGTAGTGTTCCAGTCTGCGACTACTGTTGCTCCAACTGCAGATTATCAATATGACTATGAGAAAGCAACTAATGGTGTTCCTCAGGTTAATATTGATATGTCTAGTTCTACCATTACAGCTATCGATTTTCCGTTAAGAGCTGATTACACTCTCGGCGCGGCAATCGATTTAGAAAAGGCTTATGATTTGTGGGCCGTTCACGAAGGAATTTGTGAAAACAATAACTTGCTCAATTCGGTGAACATCTGTTTAAATTAAACAGACAATACCGAGCTATGCAGGAGAACAAATATGAATAAATTGAATAATAAGACAGAGATTAGAAGATGTGAATGTGGTTGTGGAAAGACATTTGAATGTGATTTTTTGTCTATTAAAAGATTTATTCATGGGCATAATAATCGAGGAAAAAGTTTAGCAACTAAAGGAATAAAGAGATCTGATGCTTTTAAAGAAAAAATACGACTCTTTAATTTAAGTGATAAAAATCCAAGAAGAATTAAAAGAGAAGTAAGAATATGCGCTTGTGGATGTGGTGAAAAGTTCATAGTTAAGATTAATTCTGTTAAAAAATTTGTATCTGGACATAATAGTAGATTACACGTCGGTATAAAGAATCCATGTTATGGTAAAAGATATTCAGACGTTGAAAAGAAAAGAATTTCAAATTCATTAATTGGAATAAAGAGAACTAATGAACAGAAGATAAACTATTCTTTAGGCGCTTTTAAAAGAATGATAAAGCATCCAGAAAGTTTTGGGTTATTAGGTAAAAGGCAATATATTTATCTTAAAAGATTAAAGATGAAAATATATTGTCATTCATCATATGAAGTTGCTGCTGCTTTAAACTTAGATAAATGCAAGTCTGTTGTCAAACTTGAAAAAGATAAAGTTAAAATAAGATACACAGAAGACAGTAATATTAAACATTATATTGTTGATTTTAAAGTTTATCTGTGTAATGCTATAGTATTAGTTGAAGTTAAATCTGAATACACTAAAAGTTTATCTTTAACTAAATTAAAAGCTGGTGAAAAGTATGCTAAAGATAATGATTTATATTTTCAAGTATGGACAAAAGACATTTGTTTTAATTTGCATAGTGTAGAGACTATGTTGAATCAAGTGATTGATTCAGCTACGGCAAGCGCTCAGAACGGGCGAAGGTATAGTCCGACCTCGCTGGCAACAGCGAGAACTGAGGAGAAATCACTCAGTCGCCTAGAGGAGGAAGTATATGCATAAGACAATATCTTTATTCATATTCTTTTCTATGATCCTAGGTCTACAAGTAACAGAATTGCACGGTATGAACCTGGAGAACGAACTGGTTAAGTTCTTAGGCGGAGAAATCAAGTTTGAGATTAATGTAAGGTCTCATTATGCAGGAATGTATAATTAAATACTTGCTTAATTCGGTGAACATCCTTGGAGACAAGGACAATACCGAGCTAGAGGATTAAATGAACGGAAATATTAAAACATGTGAATGTGGTTGTGGAACGATAATTGCAGCTAATAGAAGATTTGTTAGTGGTCATAATCGTCGTGGTCAGAAAAATTCTCATCATTGGATCGTTGCTTGTAAAAAAAGAATGATCGAGAATAATCCAGCAAAACGACCAGAAGTTAGAGCAAAGATCAAAAGTTCAAACACTGGAAAAAAACATTCTATTTCAGTTAAACAAAAAATGAGTAAATCACATAAAACTAGAATAGAAAAGTTTGGTGTTAATCCTAATTCTGTTGGTAATGCATTTGGAAAAAGAACAGGATCAGCTCTAGATAATATTATCGCTGGATTTAAAAAAAGAAAATATAGCTACGGAAAGTATGGCTGGTTTGTTAGTTTGAAGCTAAATAAGAAAATATTTTATCGTTCAAGCTTTGAATTGAAATTACTTGAAATACTTGAAAATATGGATAATATTATTAATATTAAGAGTGAGAATATACATATTCCATATGTGTTTGAGGGTAAGTCACATGTTTATATTTCTGATTTTTTAGTTGAATTTTATGGGAATATTGAATGTATCATTGAAGTAAAGCCGAAGTTTAAATTAGCTGATAAAAAAACTAAAGCTAAAATAGCTAGTGGTTTTGAATATTCGTTGAAAAATAATATCCCATATATTATTTTTACTGAAAAAGAATTATTTAATTCAAATAGTGTAACGACTATGTTGAATCAAGTGATTGATTCAGCTACGGCAAGCGCTCAGAACGAGCGAAGAGATAGTCTGACCTCGCTGGTAACAGCGAGAACTGAGGAGAAATCACTCAGTCGCCTAGAGGAGGAAGTATATGCATAAGACAATATCTTTATTCATATTCTTTTCTATGATCCTAGGTCTACAAGTAACAGAATGCGATCATTATGGTATCGACTTGATTGCTGATACTGCTGAGAACAATGCTGGTGCGGCTACTGCGATTGGTACTTGGACAGCTACACCGACTAATGGACAAGAATGGCTAGACGTAAACATGGCCCGTTGTGCAGTAATGTATAACTGAAAAGTTGCTTAATTCGGTGAACCCCGCCAATGAAAAATATGGGGAATACCGAGCTAGATTGTTTAAGAGGTTAAAATGGCAAAAACTAAAATTATAAAATGTAGAATATGCGGAAAAGAAAGAGAAGTTAAACTTTCTAATCATTCTGCGAAATTCTGCAGTCGTAAGTGTCAATATATCGCAAAGCGTGGGAATATTGTAGATAGAAAGAAGATATATTGCAAACATTGCGATAAAGAGATTTTAGTTTATCCTTCAGATAACAGAAAGAAATATTGTAGTAGAAAATGCATGTATCTTGGAAGAACAGGATATAAATGGTCCAGTACAATGATCAAAAAAATTGCAGACAAAACGAAAGAAGCAATGAGTACAGATGCTATTAGATCAAAACAGTTAAATGGCATTTTAAAACATTTTAATGATCATCCTAATTCTGGAAATTTATATGAAACTGGAAAAATTTATCTTTCAAGATTCGAAAAGGAAGTTAGGTATCGGTCGTCCTATGAGAAAAAAGCATATAGTATATTCAATTCAATTCTTCAAATTGTTGACTTAGATGTTGAAAATCTTAGAATTGAATACTATACTGATAAACTTCATTACTATATTCCGGATTGTGTTATTGATTTAATAACTGGAGAACGAATTATAGTTGAAGTTAAAGCAAAAAAACTTATGTCGACTGAACTTAATATTATTAAATTTGATGCAGCTAATGTATTTTCAGTACAATATGGTTATTTATTCTGTGTTATGACTGAAGATGATCTTTTAGACAAAAATAGTGTAGAGACTAAGTTAGCTGAAGTGATTCAGCAGACGACGGCAACCATCCCAAGACAGGATGATGATATAGTCCGAACTGTACTGATGGAAAAGGTACAGAGGCAAGCAGAAATGACTTGCCCGCCTAATGGAGGAATGGTATGAAAAAATTATTAATTTTTTTAATCGTTGTTCTATTAGGTCTACAAGTAACAGCATGGTGGAAGAAATATGAATTCCTTGATCAGATTGAAAAGGGAAGTAATAACATCTTCGCAAAGACTCTTCGTGCGCAGGCAAGTTACATCATTGCTGGTAATGATGTAGCTCGTGTTATTCGTCAGTTAGGCGATCACTTTAAACCTGCGTCTGGATTAGATAAGAACATTCCAACTGGTCCTATTGAATTAGGAACATTGGGTGGACGGACTGTAATCCAAGATCCATTCTTAACATCTGGGAATTACTACTTAGGTTTTAAAGGCGATAATTACCTGTTTGCAGGGTTAAATTAGGAGTATGAATAGGCCCTGGGTAAAAGGAGTGAATTCGGTGAACGCTAAAGGAAAAAATTATTGTAAATGGGTAAAGATATATTCTTCAGCTACTATGAATAATGTGAAAATAGCGTTAGTTCAAAGAAGAGAACTTGAATTAATCGAAAAATGTTTTTCCCAAGTCAATACCGAGCCAAGCATCAATAGAAATATTGATGAAGGTGTAGAGACTACGATTGAAAAGCTAAGGAATATTTTAAATTCTATGCTGATTACATCGCACGAGCGCTCCTCAAATACTGGTGATAGCAGTATTGGAAGATATAGTCCAAACTTACAGGAAACTGTAAGAGGTAAGGATAAAGAGCCTTACGTTAATAACAATGTTATCTATGCTCCATATATTCCATTGTTCAGTACACCAACTCTGGTTACTGCTGATCTTAGAGCTCAGAAAGGTTTCTTATCTGCTGCTGGATTTAAGATCATTAACCCTGGAATGTTTACTTACGGTTCAGTTATTGGGTTACTTTAAGATTATTAGCTGGGGAGCGAAAGCTCCCCAGCTCGTATTTATAAAAAGGTAAGATTATATGAAAGTATTAATAAACAGATTATTTGAACAGGACAATATATTCAAGCCAGCATCCAAGTCTGATATCGAGACTAGGGACACGGAAAAGATTCAGATCTGGATCAAGGACTTTGAGCAGAGATCTGATGTAAAGAAGAACAAAGACGGTAGTTATGATGTAGACGGTGATGTTGATCTTAGTACAATGAACTGGACTAAGTTACCAGTCAAGTTTGGTACTGTAGGCGAAGATTTTTGGTGTAATCATAATCAACTGACTAGTCTAGAAGGTGGACCTGAGACTGTAGACGGATCTTTTTATTGTAGTTATAATCAATTGACTAGTTTAGAAGGTAGTCCTGAGACCGTAGGCGGAGATTTTGATTGTCGTCGTAATAAAAAGAAATTTACAGTAGAAGAAGTTAAGAAAGTCTGTAATGTAAAAGGTAAGATTTATGTTTAAAAAGGTAAGATTATATGAAAGTACTAATAAACAGATTATTTGAACAAGACAATATATTCAAGCCAGCATCCAAGTCTGATATCGAGACTAGGGACAAGGAAAAGATTCAGATCTGGATCAAGGAATTTGAGCAGAGATCTGATGTAAAGAAGAACAAAGACGGGTCATATAACGTAAAAGGTAGTGTTGATTTTAGTGGAATGAAACTGACTAAGATACCAGTCAAGTTTGGTACAATAACTGGATATTTTGAATGTAGTGATAATCAACTGACTAGTCTAGAAGGTAGTCCTGAGACCGTAGGCGGAGATTTTTGGTGTAGTTTTAATCAACTGACTAGTCTAGAAGGTAGTCCTGAGACCGTAGGCGGAGGTTTTTATTGTAATGATAATCAATTGACCAGTCTAGAAGGTGGACCTGAGACAGTAGATGGATCTTTCAGTTGTAGTAATAATCAATTGACTAGTCTGAAAGGTAGTCCTAGAACCATTGGCAGAAGTTTTTATTGTAAGGATAATCAATTGACTAGTCTGGAAGGTAGTCCTGAGACTGTAGGTACATCTTTTTGGTGTAGTCACAATCAACTGACTAGTCTAGAAGGTGGACCTAGGACTGTAGGCGGAGGTTTTGATTGTAAGGATAATAAAAAGAAATTTACTGAAGATGAAGTTAAGAAAATCTGTAATGTAAAAGGTAAGATTTATGTTTAAAGAGTAAGATTATATGAAAGTACTAATAAACAAGTTATTTGAACAGGACAATATATTCAAGCCAGCATCCAAGTCTGATATCGAGACTAGGGACAAGGAAAAGATTCAGATCTGGATCAAGGACTTTGAGCAAAGATATAATGTAAAGAAGAACAAAGACGGTAGTTATGATGTAAATGGCACAGTCGATCTTAGTGAAATGAACTTGACTAAGTTACCAGTCAAGTTTGGTACAGTTAGAAAAGATTTTAGTTGTGGTAGTAATCAACTGACTAGTTTAGAAGGTAGTCCTAGAACTGTAGGTAGAAATTTTAATTGTGACAATAATCAACTGACTAGTTTAAAAGGTAGTCCTGAGACCGTAGGCGGATATTTTAGTTGTGAGGATAATCAACTGACTAATCTGAAAGGTGGACCTAAGACGGTAGGCAAAGGTTTTTGGTGTATGGGTAATCAATTGACCAGTCTAGAAGGTAGTCCTAGAACTGTAGGCAAAAATTTTAGTTGTGGTTTTAATCAGCTGACCAGTCTAGATGGTTGTCCCAAAACTGTAGGCGGATATTTTGATTGTAGAAATAATAAAAAGAAATTTACAGTAGAAGAAGTAAGAAAAGTCTGTAATGTAAAAGGCGATATTATTGTTAAGGAGTAGGATATGACAAAAACAGAAATGAGAACATGGATAATAGAAGAATTTAATCCGGTTACGTTGGCTACTCCAAATTCTGTTATCGATCAGCATATAGATTCAGCGTATAGATATTGGAATACTCATTCTGCATACAAGACTTATGAGATGAAGACGATTAGTACTGATGGACGAGTTCAATGTAGTAAATATATAAAGACAGCATGTGAAGTTTATCCGGCGACAATGACTGTATGGCCCTATGGTAGTCATCCGTTGTGGACATTATTAGGTATTCAAATCTTAGACAATATAACTTCTGATTTGATTATGATGTCACAAGCATATCAGAATTATAGTATTTATATGGGTACTGATTTTCGCTGGTGGTGGAAGAATTCTGAAGATTCAACGGCTGGCGGTTATGTGTATTATCAAAATGTTCCACAGTCTGTTACTGAATTGTGTGTTGTTGGAATCAGACGAATATTTACAGATGAGGATCTTAAGACTGAAGATATTTTAGATTGGATATTATATTATGCAAAAGCATTAACTAAAGTTACTGAAGGAAATGCACTTCGAAAATCATCAATTATCGGAATTAACAACGATGGACAACAATTAGTCGATGAAGGTAAACAGGAAATTGAAGAACTTCAGACTAGACTTGCAGAAGAAGGAAGATGGTTTTTGTTAGCAGATAGGTTGTAATAGAGATTATATGAAAGTACTAATGGACAGATTATTTGAACAGGACAATATCTTTAAACCAGCGTCAAAGTCTGATATCGAGACCAGGAAACAGGAAAAGATCCAGATCTGGATCGAGGACTTTGAGCAAAGATCTGATGTTAAGAAGAACAAAGACGAGTCTTATGACGTAGATGGTGATGTTGATCTTAGCGGAATGAAACTGACTAAGTTACCAGTCAAATTTGGTACGGTAACTGAATTTTTTTATTGTAGTCACAATCAACTGACTAGTTTAGAAGGTAGTCCTAGAACTGTAGGCGAAGATTTTTGGTGTAGTAATAATCAACTGACCAGTCTGAAAGGTAGTCCTAGAACTATTGGCAAAAGTTTTTATTGTAGTTATAATCAACTGACTAGTCTAGAAGGTAGTCCTGAGACCGTAGGCGGATATTTTAATTGTAGTTATAATCAATTGACTAGTCTGGAAG